>RCMY010002043.1_pt1 | contig 18448 bp, 12 predicted proteins | sample 2041341 | NCBI WGS metagenome assembly RCMY01 (sample SAMN09708234, study PRJNA481090) | Marine sediment metagenome, whole genome shotgun sequencing project. | reverse complement strand
AGGGCGCACCCTTTCGGATGCGCCCTGCATAACAATATTTATTCAATTGACTGGGCACAAGCCATAAAAATTTGTCGTTGCTGTCAATTGGCGAAGAATATAGAGGAGGCAATCTAATGATAGAAAAACTAGCGTCATGCAGGCTTTGTCCGAGAGCGTGCGGCATCAATCGCTTGGCGGGGGAGATCGGAAACTGCGGTGCCGGAGCTCGGCCTAAAGTGGCCCTTGCTTGTCTGCATCCATGGGAAGAACCCTGCCTGACCGGCAAAAATGGTGCAGGAACAGTGTTCTTCTCTTATTGTAATTTGCATTGCATATTTTGTCAAAATAAGGAAATTAGTCAGCTTGGCGAAGGCAAGGAAATCACCGTGAAGCGTTTGGCAGAAATTTTTATAGAGCAGCAGATGCGCGGAGCAGCCTCTTTGGACCTAGTCACTCCGACACATTTTGTGCCGCAGATTATTGAAGCATTGAAAATTGCTAAAAAAAACGGAATGCATCTCCCGGTTGTCTACAATTCAAATGCTTATGAAAATGTTGAGACTATAGAAATGCTGAGGGGCTGGGTCGATGTTTTTTTACCGGATCTAAAATATGCAGAAGAGGAAAGTGCTTGTCGCTATTCTGCCGCCGCGGGCTATTTCCCGGCTGCTACTGCAGCTATCGGAAAGATGGTTGAGCTAGTGGGAAGGCCGGTCTTTGAAAATGACATAATGAAACGAGGCGTTATCATTCGGCATTTGATTTTGCCGGGGAGGATCAAGGAAAGTATGCAGATTGTAAAATGGATTTGGGAAAACTTTGGGAACTCTGTTTATGTAAGTTTGATGAACCAATTTACACCGATGCATCGCGTCGCAGAATATCCAGAAATCAATCGGCGTTTAACAACCTATGAATATGATAAGGTCATCAATTATGCTTGGGATCTTGGGCTGCGTTCCTGCTTTATTCAAGAAGGAAGAACGGCTTCAGAAAAATTTGTGCCGCATTTTGACGGCAAAGGCGTCTGAATGCGGCACAAATTCAATATATATGAAGTTAAACGCTATATGTCTCAAGCTGCATGACAGCTTGGCGTACGGTGTCTTCGGTTACCGGGTAGGGCCAGATGTTTTGGACGTCTGGCATCGATGCCGCTGTTTTGATGAGTGTGTCGATTTCGGCGTTTGTCGTTACGTCGAGATCTTTTAATGAAGTCGGGAGGCCGATGCTCTTGGCGAATTCGTAAACGCGGGCAAGGGCATCTTTTTGTTGATCGAGCATCAGTAATACGAGCACGCCGTAAGCGACGATTTCCCCATGCAAATGCGTTTCTGGATGCTTTGCTAAAGCGACAAAGCCAAAATAGATAGCATGTGCCAGTCCGGTATTGTAGTCTTGTTTGGTTAAAAGCAAGGAAACAAGCCCCGTGCTGATGATGATCGCGAGTACGGTTTGTTCAAACGCATGCGACACTTTCTGCATTTTGCAATCAGCCATGGCCTGCGTGCCATATTTTAGGAGCGGATCTGCACACAACGGGCTTATGCTGATTCCTAGAACATCGTTGTGATCGAGTTCCAAGGATCGCGTTGAAATCGTAGCTTCATAGTGTTTGGCTAAGGTGTCGCCAATTCCGGCCCAAAGATAGAGGACAGGTGCTTCGGCAATTACTTTTGTAGAAATGAAGATGTGCTCGGCGGAAATTTTAGAAAAATGGACGCCCTTGAAGCTTCCATCTACAGCGTAAGTCACGGAAATCGCTGTGGCAGCTGCGCAGGTACTGGCAATTGTCGGAATGGTAATCAATTTCTTTTTGAGTTCGTGAGCGACGATTTTACAAGTGTCGAGAGCACGTCCGCCACCGATTCCAAAGATCATATCGGCTTTTTTGATGTCGGTATTTTCTTGGAGCTTGGCAGCGTTTTCTTCGGTGCAGTCACCGCCATACCATAGTGTGGCAAGAACTTCGATTCCTGCAAGGCGCAGATTATCTGTAAGTTCATCTTGGACTTTGCTTAGCGCTGTCTTGCCGCCGATCAATACGGCGGTTTTGCCGTAAGCGCAGCAGATTTCAGGAATTTTATCATAGGCATTTGGACCAATGGTATAGTTTGGTAAAAAAACATGGTAACTCAATGGACAGGCCTCCTAAATATGTAATGATAATAGTGTAACATTCACTTCTTGCATTTACAAGTTTACAAATAATATTTAAAATATATTTGACAAATTCTGAAACGTGATAGTATAATTATACATTATAATACAGCGCGCCGAAAGGCGATTCGTTCAATGGCGAACAAACAGAAATTTCTAGAGATTATAAATCTCTTGGGGCTCCGGAATCTCTCTGGAGCTTTTTGTTTTCGGTAAATCAAAGGGAAGGGGATGTGTATAAATATGAAAAATATTAGACGATATGGATTACTGTGGGGGTTGTTGGTGTTAGCTGCCGTGCTCTTGCTTCCAACACCAGCAACTTTGACGACAGCTGGGCATCGCATGCTGGGGATTTTGGTTTTTTCTGTGGTGATTTGGATGACGGAGGCGGTTTCTTATCCGGTGAGTGCAGCGATCATCATGACGTTAATGGCATTTTTGCTGGGCACAGCCCCAAGTGTAGCTGATCCATCCAAGGTTTTGGGGACGGATGGAGCTTTGCAGCTTGCCTTAGCGGGCTTTGGCAGCACCTCTTTGGCATTGGTCGGAGCGGCTCTGTTTATTGCGGCGGCGATGATGAAGACTGGGCTTGATAAACGCATTGCCTTATTTGTTCTGTCGAAAATCGGAGCGAGAACGAATCGCGTATTGGCCGGCGTCATTATTGTAGGTTTCATTTTGAGCTTTTTTGTTCCGAGTACGACAGCACGTGTATCTTGTATGGTCCCGATTGTCCTTGGCATCATTTCGGCTTTTGGTGTTCCCAAAACCAGCCGTTTTGCTGCGGTCATGATGATTGCAGTAGCGCAGGCCGATAGCATTTGGAACGTTGGCATCAAGACTGCGGCGGCACAAAATATGATTGCAATCGGATTCATTGAAAAACAGCTGGGGCATTATATCAGCTGGCTCGACTGGTTTATTGCCGCGGCACCGTTTGCGGCGATGATGTCTGTAGCCTTGTATTTTGTTTTACTGAAACTTATACCGCCGGAGATGGATGAGATTGCTGGTGGCCGCGAAACTGTAGCCAAATCTTTGGCGGCATTAGGGCCGATGAAGAGCAGTGAAAAAAAGTTGATGGTCATTTCAATCATCTTGCTTTGCTTTTGGTCGACTGAAAAAATTCTGCATACTTTTGATACTTCATCGACTACTTTAGCGGCAATTATGGTAATGCTTTTGCCGGGAATCGGTATCATGGATTGGAAAGAAGCGCAAAGCCGTATAGGCTGGGGTACTCTTGTATTGTTTGGCGTCGGCATCAGTTTGGGCTCGGCGATTCTTTCGACGAAGGCAGCTGCCTGGATTGCTGGCTGCATTGTCGAGGTTTTCGGCCTTTATAGTATGACAGCCTTTGGTATCATCGCTGTTTTGGCAGCGTTTTTGATTGTGATCCATTTGGGCTTTGCCAGTGCGACGGCATTGTCAGCGGCGATGATTCCTATCATCATATCCGTGCTTGAAGGAGCGGCGCAGCATTCATCGCTCAATGTAATTGGGATGACGATGATTTTACAGTATGTCATATGTTTTGGTTTCATTTTGCCGGTCAATGCACCGCAAAACATGGTAGCGTTCGGCACGGAGACCTTTGCGGCCAAGGATTTTATCAAGACGGGGATTCCCTTGACGATCATCGCTTATTTGTTGATTTTGCTGATGGCATCTACGTATTGGAAATGGATTGGCATCGTTTTATAATATAATAAAATATGAATGATTCCATTAAGGGCAATGACTTTTTGGGAGGGATTCTATGAAAAAGAGCGGGTAGTCCTCAGCAAGTTGCAATCGCAGGGGGGCCTGCTTTTTTTATGGATTACTTTCAGTGGTTTTGATGGTATTAGTTAAGTTGAGATTACAAAATAATGACTGTGACGCTTACTGTAGAGATGATTGCTCATTGGTATAGATGGCCTTGATTGTGGTTTTAGTAAATGACGAAGAAAAAGCGTAGCTGTAAAGATGTTGCTACGCTTATTTCTATAAATTTATTTTGGGCTTTAAAATTCCCGGGATATTCAGTTTGGGTTCTTTATCAGCTTTTGAATTTATTAGTCGATTCTTGCAAACTTTGGGCCATTTTTGCGAGGAATTGGCTGGAGGACGCGATTTCTTCCATAGACGCGGCCTGTTCTTCGGTAGCGGCTGAAACGTTTTGGATTTCTCCGGTAGTGCGCTGGGCAGAGGTGTCAATTCGCTGAATGGCTTGAACGGCTTGCTGACTGTTGGTGGCGAGACTTTCGACAACAGTAGAGGTATCACTGATTTGCTTCACTAAAGCGGTGATCATATCGATGATTTTTTTGAAGCTTTCGCCAGCTTCGCTGACAATCGTCGTGCCTGCATTTACTTCGGTTTTTCCTAATTGCATAGCTTGGACGGCGGTTGTAGTTTCTTTTTGTATTTCGGTGATGAGGTCAGCGATTTGCTGGGCAGAATATTGGGATTGCTCAGCTAGTTTTCGAACTTCTTCCGCTACAACGGCAAAGCCTCGTCCGTGTTCGCCGGCTCTTGCGGCTTCTATAGCAGCATTTAAAGCTAATAGGTTTGTTTGACTGGCGATTCCGGCGATTGTGTCGACAATCTGGCCGATTTCTTGAGAACGGTTACCAAGACGAGCAACCAGTGAGGCGGATTCCTCGACCGTGGTTTCGATGTCAGACATTTTTTGCACAGCATTTTGTACAGCAAGGCCACCGTCGTAAGCTGTTTTTGATGCTTGTTGTGAGTTCTCGGAAATTGCTTTGGTAGTTTCTGCTGCGGAATAAATACTTTGTGACATTTGTTTGACAATAGAAGTTGCTTCACTGATTGCAGAATATTGGTTGTTCGTTTCTTGTGCTACTTCACTGATAGAAGCGGCGACATGGCTGGCGGCCGTGGCAGATTGTTCAGAACTGGCTGTGAGCTGTTCTGAGGCTGCGGCCAATTGTTGTGAATTTTCGTGGATTTGATGGACCAATGTTTTTAGATTGGCGGCCATTTTGTTTAAAGCATTGCCGAGCGAGCCGATTTCATCATTGGATTCGATATTGACCTGCTGGTTTAGGTTTCCTTGGGCAATCTCGCTCGTGGTTTTTTCCATTTTAGTTATTGGGTCGGAAAATTTCTTTGCGAAGAAGAAGGCGCAGAAAACCACGATGATGAGAGCGATGAATATGAATATAGAGATGATTTGCAACAGGGTATGGGTTTGGTTTGTTATGACGCTGTAGGGAAGTTCCATGCAAATGAGCCAACCTGTGCGATCATCGTATGTATAGGCGATGAGCTTTTCTTCTCCATCACTGCCTTTAGTAGTGGCGATGCCATCTTTCTTTTCGGCAAGTCCTTGTTGGACGAAGGGAAGGCTGCTCATATCGCTGCGCTCTTTTACTATATTAGGGTCTGGATGGGCAAGAACCTTTCCTTCATTGTCGATTACGTAGGCTAGTTTTCCATCTGTGGACAATGCACTGACAAAATCACTGATTTTTGTCAAAGTAATCGATCCTTGCATGATTCCGACGATGGCATTGCTGTTTATGTCATGGATAGGCGTTGCCAAATTGATAACGAATCGGTTTGAATTTTTACTGAAGGTTACATTGGAAATGACTTCATCTTTTCCTTGTAGGGCCTGTTGATAAAAAGGCCGATCCCATATGTTGGCCACGGGGATATCATCGCCGCGAATAACTTGATTTCCTTTTGCATCATCAAGTGAAAAGGAGTTTTCAGGGTATACTTTCTGTACTTCCAAAAGTTGTCTTTTTGATTGTGCCAAATCAAAACTTTTAATAGCGGGGTTCGCACCGATTGCTTTTAAGGCAATAAATGATTTGTCAATATAACCATTGATTTGAAGATGCACTTCGGTTGCATATTCTTGGCACTGACTAATGGCATTTTTTTCGAGCTCGGAACTTAGGTATTTTATGGAGATGGTGGAGATCGTGATAAGCGGAACGACACTTATCAACAGCATGATGAGTAGAAGCTTTTTCTTGATGTTCATATGACGATATTCCTCCTTGAAGTAAGGAAATGTTCTACTAGGTGTAAAATATTTCCTGTTTTAAATATGTATTTAAAATAAAAGTGCAAGTTTCGTGCCAGGCGACAATTACTGGAAAATCAGGCCTGGAAGATCAAAAAAACTGTGTATTATGCAAAAATGTTGCATCTTGCACAGTTTGAGATTCATGTTAAAATGAAGAAAGACACGCTTAGAGGGAGGCCTTTTTTTGGAAACACAAGTTTTGTTTGTTGCACCATTTAAAGATTTGGCAGATCTGGCACAAGAGGTTGTGAAAGAAAGGTTTGGGAAAGAACAAGGGCTGATTCAAATTGTAAAAGGAGATTTGCAAGAATCGATAGCATCTGTCAGGCAAGCAGTGGAAGATGGCGTAGAAGTAATTGTCAGCCGCGGTGGTACGGCGAATTTGATTGAAAAAAATGTAAATATACCATTGGTCAGGATCCAGGTTACAGTGACGGATGTGTTACGGGCTCTTGTGAGGCGCGGCGAATATCCGAAACAGATTGGCATTGCTGGTTTTGAAAGCGTTATATATGGCTGCGATGAATTGGGGAAGCTTTTGGGCATTCGTTTTTATGAGATCGCTTTAAAAGATGAATCCGAAGCATTGACCAAAATTTCTGAGGCCCTTGATCATGGTGTTGATTTGGTTGTCGGTGATGCGATCTCAACTAAAATTGCGGCGCGTCTTGGAGCGCATGGGGAACTTATTCATTCGGGCAAAGAGTCTGTCTACAAGGCATTGCATGAGGCATTGATGATTGCTAAGATTCGAAGAGAGGAACAACGCAAGTCGGAAATCTTACAGGCGATAATCAATCACTCTGAGGAAGGCATTATTGCAACGGATCGAGATGGATGTGTCAATATGTTCAATCCGGTTGCCGAAAAATTGTTTGGCTGTTCACAAAATGCAGCGATGGGGCAAGCTTTGACTGAATTTTTGCCGGGATTTAATGCAGAAAACTTGTCGGAAGATGGAGATGATCTGCAGAAAATCGGGGATAAGACGATTGCTATTCAAGGAGTCAAAGTAGAAGTTAAAGCTCAAAATGTCGGAAGAATCTATACTTTGCAAAATATCACAACAGTACAGCGACTGGAACAAAACATTCGTAGAAAGCTGTCAGCAAAAGGCTTGGTAGCAAAACATCACATGGATGATATTATTGGAGAATCGGACGCTTGCATTGCAATGAAACGAAAAGCTGAAAAGTATGCACTTACGCAGTCGACTATATTGATTACGGGTGAATCCGGTACGGGTAAAGAACTTTTAGTGCAAAGCATACATAATATGAGTATGCGTGCAAACGGCCCGTTCGTTGCGATCAACTGCGCTGCTTTGCCGGAAAACTTGCTGGAAAGTGAATTGTTTGGTTATGCAGATGGTGCATTTACTGGTGCGAGAAAAGGCGGAAGACAAGGCTTGTTTGAACTGGCACATGGTGGGACCCTCTTCATGGATGAGGTTGGGGAAATGCCGATTGCTTTACAGTCACGTATTTTGCGTGTTTTACAAGAACGTGTTGTCATGCACCTTGGCGGTGATTCAGTTATTCCGGTTGATGTGCGCATCCTTGCAGCGACCAATCAAAATTTGGCGCATATGGTCGATGAGGGGAAATTTCGCCAAGATCTTTATTATCGATTGAATATTTTGCGCTTGCATATGCCGACGTTGGTACAAAGGGCAGAAGATATTCCGCTGCTGGCAAGCCAGATGATGAAAAATATGCAAAATATAAATCCAAAGATTGGATCTATATCCTCTGAGGCTAGGGATTATTTAAAAAATTGTAACTGGCCAGGGAATATACGCCAACTGGCCAATACGATGGAACGCGTCATGCTGCTAAGCGCTGGACCGGTCATCACGCGGCAAGATGTGATAGAAGCTTATGATGAAGATGATGTACCGGGATCTTTGCAATCAAGTGGTGCGGCGACTGACCGATTGGCAGTGATAGAAGAGCAGACATTGCAGCGAGTCTTGGAAGAAGAAAACTTCAATTACAGCCGTGCGGCAAAACGCTTGGGCATACATAGGACAACACTTTGGCGAAAATTGAATAAGTAAAGGCATAGTGTTGCAGATTTCACAAAAACATGTTGCTTTGTGCAACATGTTTTCTTTTGTTTGTAGAGAAAATACAGAAAATATACGGATTTCAATATTGGCACGCGATTTGCAATACATGTAAGCGTACAACAAAAGAGAAGGTGATGAGATGGTAAGGCTGGCAGTGATAGCTGATGATCTGACAGGTGCAAATGATACGGCAGTGCAGTTTGCCAAACGAAATATCAGTGCTTGCGTGCAGATAAATTTTGATGAAGAAAAAATATTGCAGGAAAAATCCGATGTAATTGTCGTTGATACAGATAGTCGGGATGATTCTGCGACAGATGCCTATCAAAAAGTAAAGAGAGTTTCTAGCATATTTAAAAACAGCGGGGCCAAGCAAGTTTATAAAAAAGTCGATTCTACTTTGCGTGGTAATCTGGGAGCAGAAATTGCTGCCGCGGCTGAAGTTTTTTGCCCGGATATCGTCGTCATTGCGCCGGCATTTCCCAATAATCAACGAACGACAGTTGGCGGCTATCATTTTTTAAATGGCGTGCCGATTGAATTGACCGAAATTGCGCATGCACCTAAGACACCAGTGCATGAATCGCAAATCATAAAGCTTCTGCAAACACAGACGGAACATAAAATAGCAGAGATTCCCTTAGCTGTGATTTGCCGCGGTAGGGCAGCTATTGCTGATGCGGTAAGGAATAAAGTCAATGCGGGTGAATTTTGGTTGGTTTTTGATGTTGCCAAAGAGACTCATTTTGATGAGATCATACAAGCTGTGAAAAGCTATAAAAAGGTTTTGTGGGTAGGTTCGGCTGGGCTTGCTGACCATTTACCTGCTTTCTGGGAATGGTCGACTCAGCAAAAAACGATTCCGGCCTTATTCGATGGACCAGCTTTTATTGTCGCTGGCAGTGTCAGTCACATAACCCAAGGCCAGATAAAAGAACTTTTGAGCAATACACAAACTGCTTTAATAAAGCTTGATATAGAAAAGTTTTTAAACGATGGAGATCAAGAACTTTTGCGCTGTGTAAGGGAAGCAACTGCTTGTGTTTTAGAGAAAAGAGATGTTCTGCTGGCGAGTGCTCTTACAGACGAGGATGTAGAAGCCGCTGTAAAAGCAGGTAAAAAGAAAGGTCTCGATGACAAAGAAGTCAGTGAACTCACTGCCCGGGCTATGGCGGCGGTTACTGAAAAAATCGAGCTGACTAAGGTTGCTGGTCTGGTTCTTACGGGCGGGGATACTGCGGTACATGTCTGTCGAGCCTTACGAGCAGATAGTATTGAAGTGTTGGATGAAGTCGCAGTAGGGATACCTTTAGGCCGGCTCAATGGCGGAAGCTGCGATGGAATAAATGTAGTTACAAAAGCTGGAGCTTTTGGTGATAAAGAATCTTTTTTGCAGGCGGTCAGAGCAATAAAAAATCTGACTGGCAGTAAAGCGGAATATAGGAGGACGGTATGATGAAACCGATATTAGGAATTACGATGGGCGATGCGGCAGGTGTTGGGCCAGAAGTCATTGTAAAAGCGTTGGCCGACGAAAAACTCTATGAATCATCACGCCCGGTTGTCTTTGGGGATAAAAAGATCATGGAAAGAGCTGTAAAGATTGTTGGGAGCACGCTTGTATGCCGCAGCATAGAAAGTCCGGAAGATGGCGGCAGACAGTATGGCACAATCGATATCGTTGACCTTGATAATTTGCCGGCAGATCTTCCCTTTGCCAAGCTCGATGCCAGAGCAGGGAAAGCGGCTTATGAATATATAGAAGCTGCGGTAAAGTATGCGATGAAGCAGCAAGTCCATGCGATTGTCACGGCACCACTCAACAAAGAAGCACTGCATATGGGTGGATGTCCATATCCTGGACATACAGAAATTCTCGGAGCTCTGATGGGGCAAAAAGATTATTCGATGATGCTTGTCAGCGAACCTTTGAAGGTCATCCATGTCAGTACGCACGTTTCTTTACGAGATGCTTGTGATCTAGTGAAAAAAGAACGCGTTTTAAAAGTCATCGAGCTTGCTGATGAAACCGTGAAGCTCATGGGAATAAAGAAGCCGCATATCGCAGTAGCCGGGCTTAACCCTCATTCTGGGGAGCATGGCATGTTTGGAACCGAAGATGACGAAGAAATTCTTCCAGCGGTCAATATGGCGGTAGAAAAAGGTATCGATGTGCAGGGCCCTATTCCGCCAGATAGTGTTTTTCACCGGGCAGCAATCAAACGCGAGTTTGATATCGTCGTTGTCATGTACCACGATCAAGGCCATATTCCGCTTAAAGTTCTTGGCTTTGAAACCGGTGTAAATGTTACCGTCGGGCTGCCCTGCATACGAACTTCGGTTGATCACGGAACTGCTTTTCCTGTCGCTGGACAGGGGATTGCCGATAGCCGCAGCATGACGGAAGCATTGAATTTGGGTGCACAGATGGCAAATGTAAAATTTGCTGAGCTTTTAAAATAAATAGTAAATACATTAAAGAAAAAGAGGCGTTTTATTATGTTTAAACCACAAGGGATTATCACACCAGTACTAACTACACTGACAGCAGAAGAAAAATTCGATGCTGCTGCATATAAGAAATTCATTGACCATTTAATTAAGGCCGGCGTAAGCGGTATTTTCCCATTGGGAACGAACGGTGAATTCTATGCGTTTTCTCAGGCTGAAAAACTCGAAGTCATTAAAGCGGCTGTCGAAGCTGTTGGTGGAAGGGTTCCAGTCTATGCTGGCACAGGCTGCGTGACGACCAAAGAAACCATAGAGCTTTCCAAGGCAGTACAGGCGATGGGTGGCGTGGATTGTTTGTCAGTGATTTCGCCATACTTTGTAAGTGTATCGCAAGATGATATTTATCGCCATTACAGTGCAGTGGCAGAAGCTGTAGATATGCCGATTCTTCTATATAATATTCCAGGACGTACCGGCAATAATATCGATTACAAAACCGTGAAGAAATTGGCAAAATATGAAAATATCATTGGGATAAAAGACAGTAGCGGCAACTTTGATAATACGCTTAAATACATCGAAAACACAGAAGAACGTCTGAGTGTCTTAGCTGGCAGTGATTCACTTATTCTTTGGACGCTTATGGCCGGCGGAACAGGTGCGATTTCTGGCTGCTCGAATGTCTTCCCTGAACTGATGGTCAGCATTTATAAACTTTGGTCTGAAGGTAAACTGGCGGAAGCTAATGAAGCACAAAAGAAAATTCGTCCGTTCCGCAATGTAATGCAGATGGGAAATCCAAATTCAGTTGTAAAACGTGCGGCACAGCTCCTCGGCTATGAAGTAGGTCCAGCTCGTGAACCGTCGAATTGTGCAAATCCGGCAATCGACGAAGCCTTAAAAGAAGTATTCAAACTATACAAATAAGTTGAACCAAAACAAAAAAATGGGAGCGACGAAAAATGAAAAAAGTAGTTATATCACATCGTTTACATGAAGATGGCATGGCTGTTTTGGCAAAGGCAAAAGCAGAGGTCGCGATTACAAATAATGGTGACCCTAAGGCGATGCTGCCGGAACTTTTGGATGCGGAAGGATTGATTATCCGCATTGGTTCAATCGATAGAGAAACTATGCTTCAGGCTAAAAACCTTAAAGTAATTGGGCGCCCTGGGGTTGGCGTCGATGATGTCGACGTTGAAGCTGCAACTGAGCTGGGCATTCCAGTTGTTATTGCTCCGGGAGCAAATACCCGCTCTGTGGCAGAGCATGCGTTTGCTTTGATGTTTGCTTGCGCGAAAGACTTGGTACATAGCGATCGGGAAATTCGCAAGGGGAACTTCAACGTTCGCAGCAGCTATAAAGCTTATGAGATTTTGGGCAAAACACTTGGCTTGATTGGCTATGGACATATCGGCAGCATATTAGCTGATATGGCATCTGCCGTGGGTATGAAAATTGCGGTGTATGATCCGTTTGTAAAAAAAGAAGCGATTGAAGCAAAGGGTTATCGCTATGAAGCAGATTTGAAAGAAGTCATGAAATCAGCGGATGTCATTTCATTGCATGTGCCATTGACACCACAGACAAAGAATTTGATCAGCACGGCTGAACTGGCATTGATGAAACCAAATGGCATCATCATCAACTGCGCTCGCGGTGGAATCATCGATGAGAAAGCGCTGGCTGAAGCTTTAGCTGCCAACAAAATCCATAGTGCGGCAACGGATGTATTGGCAACAGAACCAGTGCTGCCGACAGAACCGCTTTTTGCTCATGAAAATATAATTGTAACACCGCATATGGCAGGACAGACCAAAGAAGCGGCTTCTGGAGTCGCGACTATGGCCGCTGAAGGCGTCATGGCAGTAATAAATGGTGAACGGTGGCCGCATGTTTGCAATCCAAAAGCATATGATCATCCTCGTTGGAAAAAATAAAAATTAGGGGTCTTTGATATGACAAACACATATTCATTATTAAATATCGGAAAAATTATTGCCGGAGCCGGAAGCGTTGAGCAAATAAAAGATGCCGTAGAAAGCTTTGGGGCAAAAAATGTCGTTATTATTACAGACAAGGGTGTTTGGGAAACTGGACTTGTTAAAAAACCAATAGATATTCTGGAAAATGCTGGAGTAAAAGTACATGTGATCAATGATACTCCGCCAGAACCTTCGGTAGCACAGGTGAATGCTATTTTTACAGCGGCCAAACAGTTTGAATGCCAGCTTATCGTCGGTATAGGTGGGGGCAGTTCGATGGATACGGCTAAATTGGTATCGCTTTTGCTTACGAATGGTGTAGAACTGGCTGCGCTTGTAAAAGGTAAGGCGTCAATTACACGCCGGGGGGTACCTACTTTAATGGTTCCGACGACGGCTGGAACTGGTTCGGAAGCTACGCCAAATGCAATTGTTCTAGTTCCAGAAGAGGAACTCAAAGTAGGAATCGTCAGCGATAAAATGGTTTCGGATTGCGTCATTTTGGATCCGGAGATGACCGTGGGACTTCCTAAACACATTACAGCGAACACTGGTATGGACGCACTTTGCCATGCGATTGAATGCTATATATCAAAGAAAGCGAACCCTTTCAGTGATACTTTTGCATTGAAAGCAATCAATTTGATAGCAAGAAGCATCAGAGTTGCTTATAATGACGGTAAAAATTTACAGGCAAGAGAAGACATGCTGCTGGGGGCTTGCTATGGTGGGATTTCTATTGCGACATCAAGTACAACGGCAGTACATGCATTGTCTTATCCATTGGGTGGGAAATACCATATTCCGCATGGTCTTTCAAATGCGATTTTATTGCCAGATGTCATGAAGTTCAATCTGGACGTTTGTGAAGAAAAATTCCGTGACATCGCTATAGCAATGGGGCTTGATATCAGTGGCTGCACTGTTCGACAGGCAGCAGAAAAGATGATAGAAAATCTTTACGCTATGATTGAAGACATGAATGTGAAATGCGATTTGAAAGAAAAAGGAATCACTGAGGAAGTCTTGCCGGAACTTATTGAAGCCGCAGCGAAAGTCACGCGATTGCTGGATAATAATCCGAAACTCGTAACAAAAGAAGATATGAAAAAAATCTATACAAAATTGTTGTGAAAATAGTTTTGAAGACAAAAAGTGCGGTATAAAGGCTTTTTGTCTTCAATCCCACTGGGAATTGTCAGTTTATAATGATAAATTAAAAAATTTACCATAGAAAGAAGGTCTTTGGGATGAGTGTGAATGAGGTTGTTGTTGGAGCACAGAAGAGGTCACGCGTGCGATGGGTTGTTGCTGCAATGATGTGGGCGGCAATTGCTATTAACTTTATCGACCGAACGGCGGTTTCAGTCGCGGCACCGCATATTATGAAAGAGCTTGATATCAATACGGCTGAAATGGGGATTTTGATGGCTGGCTTTTTTTGGACCTATGCTATGCTGCAGATTCCAGCCGGGTATCTTGCTGATAAATTTGGGCAGAAGATAACACTAGGCATGTCTCTTTTATGGTGGTCGATTGCTACTGGTATGACAGGACTAGCGGTTGGCTTTAAATCTTTGATGGGACTACGCATGTTCTTAGGAATAGGCGAAGCTGGAGCTTACCCGAGCAATGCTGCAATTACAGCTAAGTGGTTCCCAAAGCAAGAACGGGCGACCATTGGTGGTTTATTCGACAGTGGTTCTAAATTCGGTGGAGCTGTAGGGATGCCAATTATTACCTGGTTGATGCTCACTTTAGGCTGGAAAGAAATGTTTGTTGTCTTGGGGTCTTTGGGGGTAGTTTGGGCGGTTGTGTGGTTTAAGTTTTTCAAAGAACGTCCGGAAGATCATCCGGGTGTGAACGCTGAAGAGCTCGAATATATTCGCAGCGGGCAAGACGTTGTCGTAAAAAAAGAAATGCCGATGAAATGGTATCAGCTTCTTAAATATAGAAATATTTGGGCAATGTGCATTGGCTTTTTTATGATTAACTATAATTCATATTTTTTCATCACGTGGTTGCCTACCTATTTAATGAAAGAACGCGGCTTGAGCTTGACACAGATGGGGCTGGTTGCAGCATTGCCAATGATCTGTGCAGTTGTTGTTGAAGTCCTCGCGGGTTATGTGTCAGACAGAGTACATTCTTCTAATAAGTTGTCATTGACCACAACGCGTAAACTCTTTATTTGTGTGGGCCTTGGTATGGCGTCTTGCATAGGGTTTTCGGCATTTACAGATTCTTTGGCAGCAACCGTTATTTTGCTTTGTATTGCAAAGTCAGGAACCGTAGTAGCAGCATCACAAGTATGGGCTTTGCCAGGCGAAGTTGCACCAAATAATATGACTGGTATTGTAGCTGGAATCCAAAATTCTGTATCAAATATGGGCGGTGTTGTTGGTCCGATTGTAACGGGATTTATTGTAACCTATACGGGGCATTTTCAGTACGCGCTTGTTTTTTCAGCATTTTTGATTTTTATCGCCATGATCAATTACATTTTTTTACTCAAAAAAGTCGAACAAATTAAAATTAATTAAATAAATTTGAATAATATTGTTTAAGATTTAATGAAAAACAGCAGTATTTTATAGAGTTGATAAGAAAAAAATATCATTTCATAAATATAATAAACCTATAAATGAAAATTATTTTTATAAAGAAAATCTTATAATCGGAAAAACGGATTGAACCATATGGATATTTTATGGGGTTTTGCAATTTTTCATATAGATGATGAAGTCATTAAGTAATTTATTACAGAGAAAGAATCATATGAAGATATTTTGCAAGCAGAAAAAGGTAATGAGGACTGGGACTCATTACCTTTTTTTATGTTTATCAATTAAAAAAAAGGGTTTAGAGGGGGCTGTGTTTAAATATTCAAAAAAGTAGAGAATTTTTTGGCGGTGTAACCTTTTTCACCTTTCTTTATTGAATGTTTTGAGTAGATTTATTGCTTTAAAGTATTTTGTGATAGATAGTATAATAACTTATGGTTATAGTCTTGATTGCTTTAATAAACGTAGATTTTTTATTTGAATGGGTTTATAATGGAAGAAAAATACAATATAGTGAATGTTTCAGTTTATTTATGTGTGTAAGGGACGATGCTTTTTGATGATTTTCAGTGAATGCATCAACGGGCCCATTCGGGCGCGCTAGCAAGAAAGATGCATAGTCATTGAGATAAAACCAAATAGCTTCTTTAGTGATAAAGAGGTTATTTGTCGTAGGCCAATGTAGCCATTAACGCAGAAGGGCAGGCGATGCGCGAAGTGGAAATGGAATCTGGTGAGACGAGGTATCGCACGAATTGAGGAGGGATAAAGTGGACAGATTAGATTCTATGTGGGATGTGTATTTGAAAAAAGGCTTGAGCCGCCGCAGCTTTATCAAAGGCTGTGTAGCATTGACGACAATGATGGGGTTGACCACGGACATGCTGCAGCAGGTAGTTGAAGCCGCAGAAAAGAATTCTTTGCCAGTCGTTGTTTGGCTGCATGGACATGAATGTACAGGGTGTGACGAGTCGTTTATTCGTTCGGGGACGCCTTTGGCGTCTGATGTCGTACTCAATACGATTGCGCTTGAGTACAGTCATGTATTGAGTGCCAGTGCCGGTGAGCCATTCGAACATCATCTCCAAGAAATTATCCAGCAGTATAAGGGCAAGTACATTTTAGCTGTTGAAGGTGCAGTTGCAACAGCTGATAATGGGGTATACTGCATGTCGGGCGGACGCCCGTTTTCCGTACTTTTGAAAGAAGTAGCAAAAGGTGCGGCTGCAATCATTGAATACGGATCTTGTGCAACCAGTGGTGGGATTCAGGCAGCAAAGCCGAATCCAACAGGTTCAGTTGGGGTAAGTTCTATTGTCGACAGTGGCAAGCCAATTATCAGAGTGCCTGGCTGTCCACCGATTCCAGAGGTTATGACAGGCGTGATCATGCATTATGCTCTGTTTGGCAAATTGCCGCCACTTGACAGTGAAAACCGCCCAACGCAATTTTATGGCAATCGTATCCATGATACTTGCTATCGTCGTCCGTTTTTCGATTCGGGCAAATTTGCAGAAAAATTCGATGATGCCGGGTCAAAAGCTGGCTGGTGTCTCTATAAACTTGGCTGCCGTGGGCCGGTGACGTATAATTCATGCGGGAATTTGCGCTGGTGGAACGGGCTTTCCTATCCAATTCAATCCGGTCATGGCTGTATTGGCTGCTCGAACGATCATTTCTGGGACAACGATCCGTTCTATACGAGATTGCCGGAATACGGCCCTCTTGGCGATGTGGATAAAATCGGGGCTGCTGCAGCTGGATTGACCGCTGCTGGAGTTGTGGCACATGGAGCGATGTCCGTTGTACAAAAGAAAAAGCGTCAGGCAGCTGAAAAGAAGTCTGAAGGGAAGCAGGTGGACGAATGAAACGAGTTGTAGTTGATCCAATAACGAGAATTGAAGGCCATTTAAGGGTCGAAATCAAAGTGGATGAGGCATCGGGCAAAGTAGAAGATGCTCTTTCCAGCGGAACAGCCTGGAGAGGACTTGAACTAGTCATGCATGACCGCGATCCGCGTGATGGCTGGGCTTATATCCAGAGAATCTGCGGCGTCTGTACGACAGCGCATGCGCTGGCATCGCTTCGTTCGGTAGAAGATGCCTTGGGGATAACGATTCCTAAAAATGCAAACTATATAAGAAATATCATGGCTTCAGCGCAAACGGTACATGACCATATGGTTCATTTTTATCATTTGCATGCGCTTGATTGGGTGAGTCCGGTAGAGGCTTTGGCTGCGGATCCGGAAGCAACTGCTTCTATGCAAAACGCCATATTGAAGGGCTATCAGCTGCCATTTGAAGGTCCAGCTGGGATCGACACGCAAGCTTTCCCTAAGAGCTTTCCTGCGGCTACGGGCCAGTATTTCAAGGCAATTCAAGACAAAGTCAAAAAAATTGTCGAAAGCGGACAGCTTGGTATATTTGCGGCACAGTGGTGGGATCATCCCGATTATAAATTGCTGCCACCAGAAGTTCATCTGATTGGGATTGCCCATTATTTAGAAATGCTCGATAAACAGCGTGAAATCGTAATACCACATGTCGTTTTCGGTGGTAAGAATCCGCATCCGCATTATGTGGTCGGCGGTATGCCTTGCTCGATTTCGATGGATGATATGAATGCTCCAATCAATACGGAACGTTTGAATATCGTCGATAGAGCAATCAACCTGACAATCGATCTCGTCAAGTACTACTATGTTCCAGATATTTTGGCAATCGGTCATCTCTATACGCAAAAAGGCTATGTTGATGGCGGTGGATTGGCGAAAGAACGTGTTCTTGGCTTTGGCGATTATCCAGAAAGTGCTTTTTCCGGCACGACGAATGGTGAATTCCACAAGAATTTATTGATTCGCAGCAATGGTGTCGTTGAAGACTTTGGCAAGGGCTTAGCAACGGCTAAGTTCACTGACTTTACAGCAGAAGAGCTTTCAGATCCTACCGTATTGGCTGAAGGGGTAGAACATGCTTGGTATGAATATCCAGAAGGCGACAGCAAGCCGCTTCATCCTTGGGATGGCGTGACAAAAGCTAAGTATACGGGACCAAAAGAAGGCACGAAGACTGAATGGAAGACCTTGGATGAAGAGGGTAAATATTCTTGGCTCAAAACGCCGCTTTGGCGCGGAAAAATGGCTGTCACGCCTCAACGGTGCTGCGCCGCATCCGCCAGATCG
>RCMY010002042.1_pt1 | contig 18450 bp, 20 predicted proteins | sample 2041341 | NCBI WGS metagenome assembly RCMY01 (sample SAMN09708234, study PRJNA481090) | Marine sediment metagenome, whole genome shotgun sequencing project. | reverse complement strand
TATTCCCATCCAGACATTTTCGTTACGACCAAACCAATTCACCATTTGAGATGTCACATTTCTTTGTGACGAGCGGTCAATCGGCACTCCACCTAGATACTTAAAGACAGTACCGAACGGCCAGAGAAAGGCTTCTCTTTTCATCATAAAAGAAACTTTGAGCCCAACAGATTGCATACATGCCATGGCAATTATAAAATCCCAGTTGGACGTGTGAGGCATACCGACGATAATCAGCTTTTTTTTCGCCGGTAGCTTTCCAACCATTTTCCAACCCATGCACTGCAACACAAAGCGTCCAAGCCATCGCGTGAATCCATTTCCCATCCGCGGACTGGACGCCGAAAGTATGTTGTCGTAATCTTCTCTCATCCTCAGAAACCGTTTTTTAAAGTAGCGACAACCGAGAGCTTGTTTAAAATCTGTCGAAAAGTCCTGATGCCACCCTTTTTGGCCACAGCACTGGCACCTCCATCACAGCTATTGTTATCGCTGCCGCTCCGATATTTTGGTTGTAAACAATCCGGAGCCTAGTCTGTCAGGTTCTAAGCTGTTTCACCCTCGATTACGGACCTTTTCTGTCTCGAAAAGGTTTGGCCGATATGTGGCAGCTGCATATGTTCCTGCTGTGACGGCTAAAGCACTGATCAGAACCGCATGCCCAAGCAAGCTAAAGGCCATGAACGTGTAGCTTCCGATAGCCAGAGAGAACGAAATTGCCCACATCCAACCGAGTAGATGCAAGACCATGTGACGCACTTGAAAGTCCTGAATATGACGTAGCGGGCTAACCTCGTGATCGAATATAAAAGCCCAAGTGGCGCGAGAAAATTTTTTCATTTTGAAATCCTTGCTATTAAATATTTGCAAGCAATAGCTGTCTGCACTGCATCTATTGAACATCGCTACAACCACGATGACTCATTCGAAAGACGGCCTTTAGTACAGGATTTTTTGCCTTTGATGAGAATGACTGCAATTGGGGCGTTAGCCGACCGGCTGCTTTTCTATCTTTAGCGTCCTCTTCTGCGGCCATGGCGGACAATATGCGCTGAAGTCTCAAGGCGCCCCCAACCACTCCGCACCCCAAATTACACCGCGTTACAATATTTAACCGTTCATCAACCATCTCTGTGCAAGTTATGGCCGGAATATATTCGAGGTGGGGTAATATGGACGATCTGCTGGCAGAATTCATTGCCGAGACGCGCGAGATGCTGGAGGCCATGCAGGGCGAGCTGGTGACGTGGGAAGCCGATCCCACCGACCGCGAGCGGCTGGATACGATTTTCCGCTTCGTCCATACGGTCAAGGGTAGCAGCGGCTTTTTCGATCTGCCGCGAATAGAGAAATTGGGGCACGCCGCCGAAGGGGCGCTGGCTGACGTTCGCGCCGGCAAGCGCGCGCCCGACGGCCCGCTGATCAATGCGGTACTGGCGACCATCGACCGGATTGTCGCGATGGTCGACGCGATCGACGCCGGGGAAGCTTTCCCCGAGGGCGGCGATGACGAATTTGTCATGGCGCTCGAGCCCGACGCCGAAAATGGCAGCGAGATCGAGGCTCTGGTTGCCGACCAGCTGAATGACGAAGGCAAGAAGAATGTCGTCCGGCCAGCCCGTTCGATCCGCTTGCCGGTGCCGTTGCTCGACCGGGTGATGGCGGGGATTTCGGATATCGTTCTGGTCCGCAACGAACTGGCGCGGGCGATCCGTCATTCGGATGTCGATCCGGTGGTCAGCTCGACCTTCGAACGGCTCTCGACGATCGTCGACGATGCCCGTCAGGATATTTCGCGGATGCGGATGCAGCGGCTGGAGCATCTGTTCGCGACCTTGCCGCGGCTGGTCCGCGATCTGTCGGCGGAGCTCGGCAAACATGCGATGGTCGATATCGAGGGCGGGCAGGTCGAACTGGACCGCGAACTGATCGAATTGTTGCGCGATCCGCTGATGCACATTTTGCGCAACGCGATCGACCATGGCATCGAAAAACCGGCCAAGCGGCTTGCTGCTGGCAAGAGCGAGATCGGCCTGATCCATATTACCGCGCGCCAGACCGGCAATAGCATCATCATCTCGGTCACCGATGACGGGTTCGGTATCAACACCGCCAGTCTGCTCGACCGCGCGGTCGCTGCCGGTGTCACCACCGCCGAAGCGGCTGCCGACATGCCCGAAGACCAGCGTATTGCGCTGATGTTCCATCCCGGTATTTCCACCGCAGACGAAGTGACTTCGGTGTCCGGCCGCGGTGTCGGCATGGATGTGGTTCGTGCCAATATCGAAAGCCTCGGCGGCTATATTCGCGTGACCAGCCAGCCGGGCAAGGGCACCCGCCACGTTATTTCCCTGCCGGCGACGCTCAGCATCATCCCGGCATTGACCGTGAAGGCCGGCAATCAAAGCTTTGGTATCCCGCGTTCCTATGTCGAGGAAATTGTCAGCATCAAATCCCAGGCGCTGGAATTCGACCAGGCCGGTGATACGTTGCTGGTCAAATTTCTCGACCAGCGATTGCGCTGCTGTTCGCTGGCGCGGATTCTCGATCTTGAACCATCGAGTGAATCGGCCAATGCGGCGTTGCTGATGATCCGGCTGGCCGGTGGCGACCTGTTCGGACTGGCGGTCGACGAGGTTATCGATCATCAGGAACTGGTCATCAAGCCGCTGCCACCATCGATCGCCGCCACCCAGCTTTATACCGGCAGCTCGCTGCTCGATGACGGAAGCCTGATATTGATGCTCTTCATGGGCGCGATTGCGGACCGTGAAGGGCTGGTCAGCGAAGTCAGCAAATCGAGCCGGACATCGGCATTGGCGGGTCGCCAGAAGGTAATCGAGACCGCAGCGGTCTCGGCCCTGCTCGTCATCGGTCTCGACGGCAAGCGCCGGATCGTGCGGATGGACCCGGTCAGCCGGATCCAGAAGGTCGACAGCGCCGCCGTGCGGCTGTCCGACGAGGGCGCGCAGGTTGTGATTGACGGAGACATTTATCCGCTCGCAGGGACCGGCTATGGCCCGCTTGATGAACGCGAGACCAATTTGCTGATATTCAGCGATGGCGCCAATCATCTGGCTTATGCGATCAAGAATGTCGTCGATACTATCCACATCGCCAACGCGGTATTGCCCGGAAAGAAAAAGGGCGAGATCGAAGGTGTCACCTTGTTCGACGGCGAAGCGGTCGAGGTGCTCGATTGCCATTGGCTGTTCACCCAGCATGATAGTCACAGCCACCGGAAAATATCGAAGACCTGCCAGATCGATGAAGCGGACCCCTGGGTCCGTTCGATCCTTCGTCCGATGGTCGAAGCCGCAGGCTACCGGATCGTCGGCGCGGACAGCGAAGAAGATGTCGACATCGCGATAACGATGAGCACGCAAGAGGCTGCGCCGTCGCGCGCCGGTCAGGTGATCACCCTGACCAATGATCCGCAAGCGGCCGATCACAAAGGCGGCGTCATCTATCGCTATGATCGGGGTACGTTGCTGGAGTCGTTGATGAAACAGCAGAGGAAATCCGCATGAATATGTCGGTCGTGCTGGTGCAACTCGCAGGGCAGCGCATCGCCTTGCCTTCGCTTGAAGTAGACGCGGTCATCGAGATCGACAAGATCACCCCGGTTCCGGGCGCACCGGCCTATATTGCCGGACTGACGTCGCTGCGCAGCCGGGCGTTGACGGTGATCGACTGCGCCAGAATTCTCGGGCTCAACGACTATGAGAATGACGAGTGTCAGCGAGCCGTCGTGTTCAATCTGGAAGGGCATGATTATGCGTTGCTCGTCGAGCTTGTCGAGGATGTCGCCGACGCCACCACCGAGCCGGTGCCGATACCCGGCGGAGCAGGAGAAATGTGGACGAAAATATCCGAAGGCTTGATCGAAACCAATGTCGGTCCCGCGATGCTGATCAGGACGGAAACGTTGATCGAGAGTTTGAAAGAATAAAAACGTTAAGGCTTTGGTGAGGCTTAACCGATATCTGAATCAGGTAAATGAGAGATTTGAAATGAGCAAAACCTGTTTAATCGTAGATGATGCCAGCGTGATCCGGAAGGTTTCGCGACATATTCTGGAGTCACTCGGTTTCGAGGTGAGCGACGCCGAAAATGGCCTCGTCGGTCTCGAAAAATGCGCCGAGAAAAATTTTGACCTGATCCTGCTGGATTGGAACATGCCGGTCATGACCGGTATTGAATTTATCAAGGAACTGCGATCCCGGCCAGACGGCGCTATTCCCAAGATTGTCTTCTGCACGACCGAAAGCGATGTCAGCCACATTCGCGAGGCGATGACCGCCGGTGCGGATGAATATGTTATGAAACCCTTTGATCATGAGACTCTGCAAATAAAGCTTCAAATCGTCGGATTCGATTGAGGCCGCGACCATGACAATGGCCGATAGCAATCAGACTGGCCAAAGGCGTGCTGCTCACAATCAGACCGGAACGATCCGGGTCATGATTGTGGATGACTCGCTGATCGCCCGGACCGTTCTGGGCAAGATGATCGAGCAGACCAGCGATCTTGTTCTTTCGGCAACGGCAAATTGCGCCGAGGACGCGATCGCAAAACTATCGCAAGTCGATGTCGATATAATCCTGCTCGATCTCGAAATGCCGGGCATGGGTGGCCTTGCTGCGCTGCCGGAAATTCTGGCATGTGCGGGCGGAGCGCAAGTCATTGTCATCTCGTCGCTGACCACCGAAGGCGCTGAAGCCACCGTGACGGCGCTATCCATGGGTGCGGCCGACACCATACTCAAGCCGCGGCCCAGCGAATTTACATCGGATTATCGTAGCGACCTTGCTACCCGCATCCGTGCGATTGGCTTGTCTTCGACCGAGCCCAAAAGAACATGTTTTGTACCGCCTGAAAAGAAAGCCAGGCAAACCGGTTCCCTGTCAAAGCCGGCAGAGGTCATTGCCATCGGAGCATCGACTGGCGGTATCCATTCGATGTGCCAGATGTTGAACGATCTGCCCAAATATATCGATCAGCCGATATTGGTGTCCCAACATCTACCGAGAAGCTTCATGCCGGTATTTGCACGGCAGCTGGAAATTGCATCTTCCCGCAAGGCCAAAATAGCAGAAGACGGGATGGCCGTGACGGCGGGAGAGATTCTTATCGCACCCGGCGACGGGCATCTGGTCATAGCTTTGAAAGACGGCCAACCGGTCGCCCGGATCGCTCGCCACACAGTGCCCAATGGTTGCTGTCCTTCGGTAGACCCGATGCTGGAATCGCTGGCGGAAGTTTATGATGGTGCGGTTCTCGCTATCATCCTGTCGGGCATGGGCCGGGATGGCGCTCTCGGCGCTCGGTGCGTTGTCGGGGCAGGTGGGACAATGTTGGTCCAGAATCGCGAAACATCAGCTGTCTGGGGCATGCCAGGCGCAGTGGCGGAAGAGGGACTGGCATCGGCGATATTGTCTCCGGAAGATCTCGCCACACGTATTTTATCCAGCAAGGTAATAACCAAATGGACATGAACTCCGGATCGCAAAAAATAATTGCTGATTTGCTTTCCGTCCGGACCGGCCAGCAGCTTACGGAAGACCGTAGCTGGCGAATTGGTACCGCGCTTTCGGGTATATTTCGGCAAAATGGAATATCGAACGTCGACCAGCTTGTGTGCCTGCTCGATCAACCCAGTCATGCAACCTTGTCCCAGCAAGTGGTGGAAGCTTTGTTGAATAACGAAACATATTTTTTTCGCGACCGCGCGATGTTTAACCAGTTGTCCGACCAGGTGCTCCCCCAAATCGCCAAGCAGCGCAGACAGGAAAGAACCTTGTCGATATTATGCGCTGGTTGCTCGACCGGGCAAGAGGCGCTGTCGCTCGGAATGACCCTGCTCGAGCAAAAGGCGCGTTGGGCGGGTTGGAAGATCGAGATTACCGGTACCGATATATCTCACGGCGCCATCGCAACCGCGCGGGCAAGTACATATTCGCAATTCGAAATTCAAAGGGGCCTGCCAGTCGCGCAAATGCTTTCCCATTTCACTGAAACGCCGATGGGTTGGGAAGCCAATGAAGATCTGAGAAGCATGGTGCGTTTCAGGGTCCATAATCTGCTCGATCCGATGCCCGCAATCGGATCTTTTGACCTTATTCTTTGCCGGAATGTATTGCTCTATTTCGATTCAGCAACCCGCAAGCGGGCATTTGGACGATTGATGGAAAGTCTCCATCCTGATGGCTGGGTCATGCTCGGTGCCGGAGAAACCATCGTCGGTCACACCGATCAGCTTGCACTTGTTAAGGGAGGGATTGGACTTTATCGCCCCGCCGGCTCGATTCTGGACGCCGACTTTATGCAGCGTGCATGAGCGGATCGACCAGCGCGCCGTTTGGACAAATCGCTAAAGATACGTTTACCAATCCTTAGGTAAATAAATGTAACACGCCTCAAAGTATCCCCAATAGAGGATCATGAAGTGAGGAAATATCTGAAGGATCTGGGGTTAAGCGCAAGAAGCTTGGTCTTCACACCGCTGATCGTACTTACCTTGATCTCTGGTACGCTTGCTTCTTTGCTCGTGATTAACGATGCAATCTCTATTCCACTGACATCACCTGTGATTTTGGGCGGCATCATTGTCTATGCCATTGCAGCGGCAATCTTCGCGCGATTGGGTATATTTTATATCGGGAACCTCGAACGCCTCGGTATGACGGACAGCCTAAGCCTCTTGCCCAACCGTCGTGCGTTGCATGTCGACGTCCAACGCTATGGTACGAAAGAAGGGGAATTGGCGATCGCGCTGATTGATCTGGACGGTTTCAAGCTGGTCAATGATCAATATGGCCATAATGTCGGCGACCAGGTGATCAAAAATTGTGCGAAAATGCTTTCAGATCTATGTGGTCAGGATGCCCGATGCTACCGTCTTGGTGGCGACGAATTTGCAATTTCTATGAATGGCCCGCTCGCCGGAACGATTGTCGAAGGCATATCCCGCAGTTTTATCGATCTTTTCAAACGACCGCTGACCGTCGAGGACCGACGTATTGTCCTTGGGGCCAGTATCGGCATCTCCAGCAGCAAGGGTGAAGACAGGCAGAATTCGTCCGAACTTCTGCGTCGTTCGGATGTGGCAATGTATGCGTCCAAGCGCAACGGCAAGATGCGCTGTACCTGGTATCAGCCCGAATTCGACCGCAGCCGGGAGGCCTCCCAGAAGGTTGACAGCGAAATGCGTCAAGCTCTGGCAAATGACGAATTTTACGTGCTGTACCAACCTTTGGTATGCGCTCAGACCGCCAAAATTGTTGCGGTGGAATCCTTGCTGCGCTGGGCGCGGCCGGACGGTGAATCGATCGGTCCCGATGTATTTATTCCGATCGCTGAAGAATCCGGATTGATCAATCCGATCGGATTGAAAGTATTGCGTCAGGCTTGCAATGACGCATTGGCGTGGCCCGATATCACGCTCTCGGTCAATATTTCTCCGGCGCAGTTGCGAGACGTTGAATTTCCGATCCAACTGGGACAGATTCTTGAAGAAACAGGCTTTCCTGCCGAGCGACTGGAACTGGAAATAACCGAAACCTGCCTGGTGCTTGATCCTATTCTGGCGGAACGGACTCTGGACGTAATCCGCGGATTTGGTGTCAATATTGCGCTGGATGATTTTGGTACCGGCTATGCCTCCATCGGCTTCCTGCGGATGTTCCGCTTCGAAAAACTGAAACTGGATCGTTCTCTCGTGGTCGACGCCGGCGATGATGAAGGTTCCCGCGCGATGATGGTTTCCAGCATCAGCGTGGCGCGTGCACTGAACATGGCGGTCACGGCCGAAGGCGTCGAAACCCAACAACAGGCGGATTTGGTGCGGTCAGCTGGCTGCGACCAGATTCAGGGCTGGCTCTATTTCAAAGCATTGCCACCGGAAGAGATAACCCTTCACCTCAATCAGCAAAATTTACAGCATTTTGACTTAAAATCAATTGGATAGGATCAGATATCATGGCGATAGCGTCAACAACCAAGCCCGATCTTAGTGCGGCTCATACGGAAACCAAGGAAATGCTGCTGGAGCAGTCGAGCCGAGTGGGTAATTCGTTGTGGACAAGATATATTGATTGTTCGATCGGAACCAAGCTCAATATCTATCATGCGGTCAATTCGCTCGTCGGCTTGGCCATGCTCGGGGTTGCGTGGTTTTCGTTGAACGCGATTCAAGCCAATTTGCTGGAGGAGGGCATTAATGCTCCGGCGGTTACAGAAATCGCCAGCCGGGCGCAAATGTGGCTCGGTGTGATCATGGTTTTTATCGCAGGGTGGGCCGTGATCGCGATTTATCGGGTCAGCAAGGATATCACCGGTAGTCTTCAACAACTCGTTCCGATGTTGTGGGATGTGATCGAAGGCAAGATGGACATGGATATTCCTTTTCTCGAACGCAAGGACGAGATGGGCGATATGGCGCGATCTATTGAAGTGTTCCGCCGCGCGTCGGTCCAGCTCCAGAAGGTTCGCACCGAACGCGAAGAATCATTTGGACGGGAAAAGGAAAATGAAGCGAAGCAGAGCCGTTTGCGCGATGAACAAACCAAAAAGATACGGCAGATGGCCGACAAGTTCGAAAGCACGATCAGCGATGTTGTCAGCAGCGTAGCTTCCGCTTCGGCACAGCTGCAAACGACCGCGACGTCGATGGCTTCTACAGCGGAACAGTCCTCTACCCAGACCGGTAATGTTGCGCGGGCTATGGAAGACGCCTCCAAAGGTGTCACCGCCGCCGCCGCCGCCAGCGATGAATTTGCAATGTCGATCGGCGAGATCAGTCGTCAGGCCTCCAGCTCTGCAGAACTGGCGCGCAAGGCAGCAGATGCAGCCGGTGAGGCAGATACGACCATGTCCGCTCTTTCGGATTCGGCCCAACAGGTCGGTCAGATTGTCGAGCTCATCCAGAGCATCGCCCATCGCACCAACTTGCTGGCGCTCAACGCTTCGATCGAAGCCGCGCGCGGCGGGGAAGCAGGACGTGGTTTCGCGGTTGTCGCCTCCGAGGTCAAGGAACTGGCTTCGCAGACCAGCAAGGCCACCCAGGATGTTGCGAACCAGATTGGCAACATGCAGGAATCGACCCACGCAAGCGTGGATGCGCTCCGTGCTATCGGATCGCAAATCCAGAAACTTGAAACCACCGCCGTTTCAATTGCTGCTGCGGTTGATCAACAGGCCGTGGCCGGTCAGGATCTCGCGCGTAGCATCGACGCTACCGCGCAGGGAACCGAGGAAGTTTCAAACAATATCGCCCAGGTCAGAGAAACGTCCCGCGCGACGGGAACGTCGGCCACGCAGGTATTGGGGTCTGCAACCGATCTCGAGAAACAGGCCGCCAAGCTTAACCAGCATGTCGAGGAATTCCTGGGCTATGTCCGCGAGTGGGATTTCTTCTCGCACGATGAACAGAAAACCGGCTGACCGGCTTCACTCCCTGTTTGCGCTCAGCGCCGCTCCCGCTGCAAACGGGGTGATGGCGACGAGCAGCAGGGATATCGCGGCGAGAAACAGCAAGGCGCCATCGCCTTGAGCCGAGAGGCTGCCGGCGCCGAAAATCAGCAACGGGATGGCCAGGGGAACCAATAGCAGGCCGCCGAGCGCACCGGCGCCCTTGAGGCCAGCGGTCAGCGCCGCGATCATCACCGCCAGACCGGCAAGAGCCGGCGTCGCAATCGCCAGGCTAGCCAGCAAGGTGCCGAGGGCAGCGCCTTCCAGTCCCATCAGACCGCTGGCCAGAAAGGCGGCGAGCAGAAGCGGTGGACCAAAAGCGAGCCAGTGCGAGATCAGCCGCGCCGCTGCGATCATTTCGTCGGATAGGCCGCGCACGATCATCTGGTCATAGACACCGTTTTCGAGATCGGGCTGGATCAGGCGGTCGAGCGGCAACAGGGTCGCCAGCAGGGCAGCGATCCACAATATGCCGCCGCCGGTCTGGAGCAGCAGCGCCCGGTCCGGGCCCACGGCAAAGGGAAAGAGCGTCGCCGCCGAAAGATAGAATATTACCGGCAGCCAAGTCCCGCCGCTGGCATAGCTTTGCCGCACATCGCGCCAGATGATCGTGGCGATGCTGCCCATCACAGGTCTGCCTCCACTTGTTCCAGCGGTTCGAGCTTCAGGGTGAAATCGAAGGCAATTGGCAGAGGAATATGGCTCGCGGCCAGAATGATCCCGCCACCGTCGAGATGGCTTTGCAGTATCCGCCCCAGTTGATCGACCGAATCCGTATCGAGGCCATTGGCGGGCTCGTCGAGCAGCCACAATTTGGCGTCGGTCAAATAGGTTCGCGCCAGCCGCGCTCTTTGTCTTTGCCCGGTCGAGAAATAGCGCACCGGCACTTCGGCGAGATGGTTCAGGCCCGCGCGCGTCATGGCGGCGGCAACGTCTGCTTCGCCTTTGCCATCCAGTCTCGCCCAGAAGCGCAATGCCTGTTCGAACGGCAGATGCTCGTCGAGCGCCAGCCGGTCGTCGCACAGGGCTTTGGCTTCCGGCGCAACGCACGATCCCGCCGACGGCTTCAGCAGGCCGGACAGTAGCCGCAGCAAGCTGGATTTGCCGACACCATTGGGTCCGGTCAGCAATCCTGCCTGTCCTGGTTCGAGAGAAAATGTCAGGCCGCGGAACAAGATTCGCCCGCCGCGCGTACAGCTTAGCGCCTCGGCCATAAGCCGATCATCGCTTGCGGTTGACTGTCCCTTGTTCATCGCACAGACTTAAGACATGGATTGGCGCGAAAGCCAAGCAAGGAGCAATAAATATGGTAGCGCAACTGACTGATGGCGAGCGCAAGGCGGCTCTCGCGAAGCTGACCCGCTGGGAATATGACGCAAAACGCGACGCGATCAGCCGCTCGTTCAAATTTTCCGACTTCACCGAAGCCTTCGCGTTCATGACCCGGGTTGCCCTGCACGCCGAGAAAGCCGATCACCACCCCGAATGGTTCAATGTCTACAATCGCGTGGACATATTGCTGACTACCCATGATGCGGGCGAAAATGGCGGATTGTCGCAACGCGACCTTGACCTTGCCCAAATTATCGAGGGTTGCGCCTAGACCCTATTTCTCGTCTGATCCGGCCAAGACTTCACCAAGATCGCTGGTCAGGCTGACCGATTGCTTGCGGACGCGGCCGGGCATCCAGCGCGCGGCAAAGGCAAGCTGCTTGGCCATTTTATTGACCGGCGTGTGGACCTTGTCGCCATGCACCGCGGCCCAGGCTGCCGGACCGATGATCGAAACCGGGCTGACCATGACGCCGGCTTCTTCGAGCCGCTGTTTGCCGCTCTGGTTGGTGCCTTCGACGACGTTGGAAATGATATTGGTGTCGATGAAGCCGGGCATCAGCGACCGTGACTTGATGCCATGTTTGCGGAACTCGATATCATGCGATTCGGCGAGGCCGCGGACCGCAAATTTGGTCGCACTATAGACGCTGAGATCCGCGACTCCGTATATGCCCGCTGCCGATGCGGTGTAGAGTACACAGCTGTCCGGCGTGTTCTTGAGCAAGTCGAAACAGGCGCGGGTTCCGCTGATCACGCCGGTAAAATTGATCGCGATCATCAGGTCGATGGCTGAATCTTCCATGTCCTGGATCGCTCCGCCTTCGCCGATACCGGCATTGTTGAACAATACGGTCATCACTCCGCCGGTGATCGCGCCGAAATCGGCAACCGCCTGTCTCCATTGCGCGCGGTCGGTGACGTCGAGCCGGTGGATCGAGCTCTGGCCCTCTGGCAATAATGCAGCAGTTTCGGCCATGCCCTTGTCATTGACATCGGCAATCCCGACGAACCAGCCTTTTTCGGCAAAATAGCGGCCGACTTCGCGACCCAGACCGGATGCTCCGCCGGTGATGAATATAGTCTTTTGCCCGCTTTGATAACCCATGAGTCCGCTCCCGCTTCGTTATTAACATTGATGTTCATTCGAGCGGTTTTTGACGTAAACGTCAAGCGAAGTTGGACATGCGGGAGAAAGCGCGTCAATATGCCGGCCAATGCCTGTCACCGGACCCTCCATTCGTCTGCAGAATGTCAGCCGCCAATATGGCGCGGTCAGGGCAGTGGATATGGTGTCGCTGGATATCGAAGCGGGCAGTCTCGTTGCTCTGGTCGGTCTCTCCGGATCGGGCAAGTCGACTTTGCTCAAGATGATCAACCGGCTGGTCGAGCCGGATAGCGGATCGATCCTGATTGGTGACGAACCGGTCGAATCGCTTGATCCCCATATCCTGCGCCGCCGCATCGGCTATGTATTCCAGAATATCGGCCTGTTCCCGCATATGACCATCGCCCGCAATATCGCGATCGGATTGGAGCTTGCAGGCGAGAAAGAAGGGCAGGCTGATCGCGTGGTCGAATTGCTCGATCTCGTGGAATTGCCGCAAGACATTGCCACGCGCATGCCCGATCAACTCAGCGGCGGTCAGCAGCAGCGGGTGGGGGTTGCGCGTGCGCTGGCAACGCGACCGGGCCTAATGCTGATGGACGAGCCCTTTGGAGCGCTCGATCCGGTGACCCGCGACAATCTGACCAGCCAATACAAGGCGCTGCACCAGCGGCTCGGCCTGACCACGATCATCGTCACCCATGACATGGCCGAAGCGCTTTATCTCGCCGACCGTATTCTCGTGATGGAGGGGGGGCAGATCAAGGCGGACGCTACACCGGCCGAACTGCTTTCCGGGTATGTCGGCGCAGAAGCCGAGGCACTTGTCGCGATTCCGCGTGCGCAAGCGGCGCATCTGATCGCGCTAGGCAAAGCCAAATGACCGAAGCATGGAAACAGGCATTGGTCCGTGTGCCGGAACTGCTCGCGGCCCATGTCCAGATCAGCTTCTCAGCGCTGGTGCTTGCGATGCTCATGTGCCTTCCGCTGGCGATCTGGGCGGCACGTTCACCGAAAGTGGCCGGGGTGACGCTGACCGTCGCCAGTCTGATCCAGACGATCCCTGGGCTAGCCTTGCTGGCCCTTTTCTATCCGTTGTTGCTAGGCGTGTCGGCGCTGGTCGGGGGTGGCATATCCGCCTTCGGTTTTCTGCCTGCGCTGCTGGCGCTGACCCTTTATGCGCTGTTGCCGATCTTGCGCAACGCGGTGACGGGATTAGCGGGTGTCGATCCCGCAGCCAAGGAAGCGGCAGACGGTCTTGGCATGACCAGAAGCCAAAAATTATATTATGTCGAAGCGCCGCTGGCCGCCCCGACGATCATGGCCGGTATCCGCACGGCAGCGGTCTGGACAATCGGCGCGGCGACGCTTTCCACCACTGTAGGCCAGCCGAGCCTCGGTGACCTGATCTTTGCCGGACTGCAGACGCAAAACTGGACGCTGGTGCTGGCAGGCTGTCTGTTCTCTGCCGCGCTCGCCATTTCGGTCGATCTGTTGCTCGGACTGATCGAACGCGGCATCCGCGAACGTCGGCGGATATTGGTGGCGGCAGGGATGGCAATCATGGCGGCGGGACTATTGACCGCGACGTTGCCGTTGCTGATCGCGCGCGAGAATGTCGTGGTGATCGGATCCAAGAATTTCTCCGAACAATATATTCTGGCGCGACTGATCGGATCACGGCTGGAAGAAGCTGGCTATCAAGTTCGCTACCGCGACGGCTTGGGTTCTGCGGTGGTTTATACCGCACTGACGGAGGGCGATATCGACGTTTATGTCGATTATTCGGGAACGATCTGGACCAATCAGATGAGGCGCAGCGACAGCCAGCCGAAAGCTGCGATGCTAGGCGAGATCGCAAAATGGACCAGCGCCAGCCACGGCGTCAAAATGCTCGGCGCGCTGGGATTTGAAAATACCTATGCCTTTGCCGTCAGGTCTGAAGACGCACGGACAAAATCGCTCAAAACGCTCGATGACCTGGCGCGGGTGTCGAGCGATTTCAATTTCGGCACCGATGTCGAATTTCTCGAACGGCCCGAATGGCAGATGGTCCAGGACGCCTATCCGATCCGCTTCAAAGACGCCCGATCGTTCAGTCCCACCTTCATGTATCCCGCTCTGGCCAGTGGCGAAGTCGACGTTATTTCCGCTTTCTCATCCGACGGTCGGATTGCAGCGAATGATTTCGTCATACTCGAAGACACGAAGGGCGCCGTGCCATCCTACGAAGCGATAATGCTGCTCGCCCCGAAACGTGCCAGCGATGATCAATTCGTCGCGACACTAAATCCGTTGATCGGTGCAATCACGGTGGAAAATATGCGCGAAGCCAATTATACGGTGGATCGCGAAGGCAACAAGAAAACGCCAAGACAGGCCGCAGGTTGGCTGAACGACAAATTGAGGGAATGAACGTGAAATCTGGATTTGCATATTTACTGAGAATGGCCGGTCTGGTCGCATTGCTGTTCATGGCAAGCTTTTCGGTTGCGGCGCGCGCGGAAGTGACCGTGACATTCTATTCTCACGATTTCGGCAAGAATTTTCCCCACGCATTTTTTGTCGCCAAGGGAGCAATGGCCAACGGTAAAAAGGTCGACACTGCCTTTGGGTTTACCGCCGTCAACGTTTCACCAGGTATATTATTCGGCTCGGTCAACGGCCACGTAAAGGCACCACCGCCCGAATATATCGCCAGCAGCAACCCGCACTTCACGGTTAAGATCGATGACGGTAAATATAAGAAATTGATGACCGTCGTAGAAAAATGGCAGGCTATTCCGCAGAAAAGTTACAGTCTCAACAAGCGCAACTGCGTGCATTTTATCAATGACGTGATCAAGACGCTGGACCTCAAGACCAATTTGAAAACAGCCAACTGGAAGAAGCCACGGTCCTTCATGGAAGAAGTCATGAAGCTCAATCCGTTTCTCAAATGAAAAATTAAGGGCGCGCTATATGACGGACGTTTGCATGGTAATCGGAGCAGGCGCCGGCATTGGTGGCCATGTCGCAAAGAGATTTGCCCGGGAGGGCTATCACGCAGCTTTATGCCGTCGCAGTGATCAGGTTGGTCTCGACAAGATGGTCGCCGATATAGAGGCATCTGGCGGGTCTGCTTCGGGGCATTTGCTCAATGCGGTCGAAGACGGATCGATCGAGCAGGCAATCGAGCGGATCGAAGCCGAAGCCGGCCCGATCAAGACATTGGTCTATAATCTTGGCGCGCAGGTCGGCAACCGGCCGCTTGCGGATACCCATCACAAGATGTTTGAAATGGGCTGGCGGCTGGGGACCTATGGGTTGTTCCGTGCGGCGAAAGTGTTGATGCCGTTGATGGACGCGCGCGGCGGTGGAAATTTCCTGGTCACCTCGGCGACAGCAGCGGTGCGCGGCAATGCGGGGCAGCACAGCCACGCAGCGGCGATGGCAGGCCGGCGGATGCTTTGCCAGACGCTCAACGCCGAATTTGCGCCCAAGAATATCCACGTCGCGCATATATTGATCGATAGCGCGGTCAACGCGCCGGATACGCTGGGCAAGATGCTTGGAGCAGAGCGCTTTGCAAAATTGCAGAAAGCCAGAGCCAACGGCAAGGATGAGATTATGGAGCCAAGTGCGATTGCCGATACTTATTATCACATTGCCCACCAGCATCGCTCGGCCTGGACTTTTGAACTGGATATGCGCGCCTTTACCGACACCGCCTGGTGGAACCACCCCGTCGATATCTAGCTACATCACCATCACATGATAATGGTGCCAGGTGAATATCGCCACGGCCCCACGATGCGGAGACCAGGCTTCCGCGCGCTCGCGTATGTCTTTCTCTGAGGGGCGCTCCGCCAGCTCGAGAAAATTACCGACCCCGATCTGGATCGCGAGATCGCCAGCCGGCCAGATATCGGGGCGACCTTGTGCGAACAATAAATAGATTTCCGCAGACCAGCGGCCAATGCCCTTGATTTTTGTGAGCAGGGTGATGGCGTCCTCATCGTCCTGCGGAAGGTCGGCGAGGTCGAGGCCGCCAGAGAGGATCAGTTCCGCAAGGCTTCTCGCATAGCCCTGTTTCTGGCGAGACAGGCCGCAGGCGCGCAATTCGTCAAATTCGGTGGCGATCAGGGCTTCGGCCGGACAGCCGTCTCCCAACCGCGCTTCCAGCTTGTTCCACACCGCCGCCGCCGATGCGACGCTGACCTGCTGGCCGACGATGGTGCGGAGCAGCGTCTCATAACCTTCCGGACGGATGCGTGGTTCCGGATAGCCGGACTGCGCGATCGCAGCTGCCAGTTGCGGCTCGATTGCGCTGACATGGTCGAGCCCGGCTTTGATTGTTTCTTTTGATAGGCCCATCGATTTTCCGTTCTCGCCCTTGATTCTTTGTGGCGGCCCAGACATAGCGTGCGGGATTTCTATTTAACAGTCACCACAAGGGATAGCTATGCCAACAATTCACGTAACTGGCCGCGATGGCGAAGAAAAAGCAGTTTCCGTCGATAGCGGAATGAGCGTTATGGAAGCCATTCGCGACAATGGTTTTGATGAATTGCTGGCGCTGTGCGGCGGCTGCTGTTCCTGCGCGACCTGCCACGTCCACATCGACGCTGACTGGAAAGCCAAATTGCCGGCGATGACCGAAGATGAAGATGATCTGCTGGAAAGCAGCGACCATCGCAACGAATTTTCGCGGCTCAGCTGCCAGATCGAATTGTCCGATGATCTCGAAGGTTTGAAAGTCAAGATCGCTCCAGAAGACTGACCCTGGTTACAGACCAAAAAAAAGGGAGCGTTTTATCGCTCCCTTTTTTGTGTCATGTCGCTTTATCTTGCCAGTTTGACGATGGCGCGCGGGCTCCCGGCGGCGCTGCTCGCTTCGTCGACTTTCCACTGCAGCGTCTTGACAGGGCCGTCGCTTTTATAGCCGTCTGCGGTGTTGTTGCTCAATATCTCGCCATCCGTCTCGATCGTGAAGCGGCCATCGATAGGCTGTATTTTCTGCTTGCTTGATCCGCCCATCGGCATCGGCCCCATGGCGCCGGCCAGACCGCCCGGTCCTGCCATCGCCGGCGTCGATATTTCCAGCTCACCGCCGCTCCGGCGGATGATCTGGACGAAGGGGAATTGCATTGTTGCGCCTGGTATCGTCGGAAATGCGAACATCTGGTCGAAATTTCCGCTGACCATATATTCGACTTCAAAAAGATTGTCGCCGACATATTCGACCTTGTTCCAGCCGTCATATTTGGCGAGCTGGGCGGCGAATTCCTTCAGGCCTTCGTCATCACCGGGCACTGCGCCTCCAAAGATTGAGCGCATGGCGGCGTTTTTCTGCTCATCGTCCTTGTCATCGCCTTCGGGCGGATCTTCATCGATTCCCCCGGACGGAGGTGACATCGAGTTGCCGTCGCCTTCTGCCAGTTGCATCTGGCCGTTGTAGGTAAAGACATAAGTGCCGTCGTTCATCAGACGCAGCTGTGATTCAAACTTTCCGGGAATGAGCAAGCAGCCAGCTAGCAGTAACGGTATCGAAAACGCTGCGACCAGTTTTACAAGCTGCTTCATTGTCCTATTCCCCTTTGGTCCTCGTATATTCTGCATAGAGAGCGATCGCGGCTGCGTTGGAAACATTCAGACTTTCCATCTTGCTGCTCATCGGCAGTCTCGCCAATGTATCGCAGTGGGCTGCGACATTCTGGCGCAGGCCTTCGCCTTCCGCGCCCATCACCAGAGCTATCTTGCCGGTTCCCATCGCGCCTTCGAGCTCATCGACGGCATCGCCATCGAGTCCGATTCGCCAATAGCCGGCCGCGGCAATATCATCGAGCGCGCGGGACAGGTTGACCACCCGGATCCACGGGACAATTTCCAATGCGCCCGACGCCGATTTTGCCACGACACCCGATTCGGGCGGAGCATGACGGTCCTGGGTGATGATCGCGGCGGCATCAAAGGCCGCTGCGGAGCGAAGAATCGCGCCGACATTATGCGGGTCGGTGACCTGATCGAGCAGCAACAACGGACGGTCGGTCTGCTCGTCCAATATGTCGCCCAGCCAGATATCGGGCAGGGGATCGACATCGGCGACCATGCCCTGATGCGGCGCATCGCGCGGGATCACCCGGCCGAGATCCGCGACATCGCAGATTACAACCGCAATATCATCAGGAATTTCCAGCGTTGCCAGAGCCTCGCGGGTGATGGAAATTTTCTTGATCACCCGGTTGGGATTGTCGAGCGCTGCTTCAATCGCATGGCGTCCCCAGAATTTGAGACCGCCACCGGTTTTCTTAATTGATTTGTTTTTACGTGCCATAATTGCTCTCTAGCCGGTAACCCTCCTGCGGACAGCCCTTTTTTTCTACGAATTTGCAAGGGCAGGCATTGACAGTTTGCCATCCCTTCGTCATTGAGCCGCTCTTGTCGCCGATGGCGGCCTTGGATAACCTGATGGACAGGTGGCCGAGTGGTTAAAGGCAGCAGACTGTAAATCTGCCCGTGTAAGCGTACATAGGTTCGAATCCTATCCTGTCCACCA
>RCMY010002041.1_pt1 | contig 18452 bp, 17 predicted proteins | sample 2041341 | NCBI WGS metagenome assembly RCMY01 (sample SAMN09708234, study PRJNA481090) | Marine sediment metagenome, whole genome shotgun sequencing project. | reverse complement strand
GCTCGGTCCATGACCTTCCCTCAACGTCGGCCTCGTCGCCTCCGTCGGACTGCCGCTCTCCGTCGCCTGGTTGCCGAGACCACCCTGTCAGTCGATGACTTCGTCGCTCCGCTGTTCGTGCGCGAGGGGATCGATGCGCCGGTGGCGATCGAGTCTCTTCCTGGTGTGTCTCAGCACTCGGTCGACTCACTGGAGCTCGAAGTCGGTCGACTGATCGAGCTTGGCATCCCCGCCGTCATGTTGTTCGGTATCCCGCTCACCAAGGACGACGAGGGATCCGAGGCTTGGAATCCCGACGGGATCATGCAGGTCGCGTTGCGGAACCTCCGCGCCCGATTCGGTGACGAGATCGTCTTGATGGCCGATCTGTGTGTAGACGAATACACCTTGCACGGACACTGCGGCATTGTTGGTGCCGACGGTGTCGTCGACAACGATGCAACGCTCGTCAATTATCAGAAGGTTGCGGTGGCCCAGGCCGAAGCGGGGGCCCATGTGGTCGCGCCGTCCGGGATGATGGACGGACAGGTGGCGGCGATTCGTTCCGCACTTGACGAGCACGGTCACCGGGACATAGCGATCCTTGCCTACGCGGCAAAGTACGCCAGCGCCATGTACGGCCCCTTCCGCGACGCTGTTGACGTCACGATCGCCGATGGTGGTGACCGCAAGGGGTACCAGCAAGACACACGCAACGCGAGGGAAGCGCTCGAAGAGGTCAGGCTCGACATCGCCGAAGGCGCCGACATGGTGATGGTCAAGCCCGCTCACACCTATCTCGATCTCATTGCCGCCGTGCGGGCTGATGTCGATGTTCCCGTTGCCGCCTATCACGTGAGCGGTGAATACGCGATGCTCAAGGCGGCAGCAGCAAATGGTTGGATCGATGGCGATGCCGCCGCGATCGAGGTGCTGACCTCGATCAAACGAGCTGGCGCCGACATCATCCTCACCTACCTCGCCGCTGAGGTGGCCGAGATGCTGCATACCTGAGGACTTTCAGTGGCGAGGGGAGAACACACCGCGTCAAGATCGCTGAATTCGAGGAATGGTCGTTTGAGCGAATCGACCATCCCCCGAGCACACTGGTGTGGTGAACGACGCCGCTGCCACTTCTTCCTCGGACGTAACCAACGAGAAACTGTTCGAGCGAGCGAAGAAGGTGCTGCCAGGGGGCGTCAACTCGCCGGTCCGGGCATTCCTGTCCGTGGGTGGCACCCCGTACTTCGTCGACCGAGCCGAAGGGGCCTACGTATGGGACCCCGAGGGCAATCGCTACCTCGACTACGTGCAGAGTTACGGCGCTTCGATTCTCGGCCACGCCGACCCGAAAGTCATCGCCACGATTCAGGCTGCGGCTACCAAGGGCACGACCTACGGCGCCTCGACTGTCGGCGAGATCGAACTGGCCGAGCGCATCACCGAGTGGGTGCCCGGCATCGAGATGATTCGCATGACGTCGTCCGGAACGGAAGCGGCGATGTCTGCCATCCGTCTTGCTCGCGGCGCAACGGGTCGCAGCAAGGTCGTGAAGTTTGCTGGCTGCTACCACGGCCACGTCGACTCGCTCCTCGTCGCCGGTGGATCGGGCGTGGCCAACCAAGGTCTCGTTGGCTCGGCTGGCGTCACCGAAGCATCTGTGGCCGACACGGTGGTCTGGCCGTACAACGTCGTGCCAACACTCGATGAGGACACAGCGGTGCTCGCCATCGAAGCGGTCGCTGCGAACATGGGCCTTGTCGAGCCCGAGCCGGGCTTTCTCCAGGCTTGTCGAGATGAATGCGATCGCGTCGGGGCGCTCCTGCTGTTCGACGAGGTCATCACCGGGTTCCGACTTGGCCAGGGCGGCGCAACCGCTTGGTCCGGAGTGACCCCCGATGTGTGGGCCTTCGGCAAGGTCATCGGCGGGGGGCTCCCCGTCGGCGCCTTCGGCGGATCGCGCGAGGTCATGGGCCACGTGGCCCCGTTGGGTCCGGTGTATCAGGGAGGCACGCTGTCAGGGAATCCGCTGGCCACCGCCGCCGGGCTCGCCGTGCTCGATCAGATGACCCCCGACCGCTATGCCGAGCTCATCGCCAAGGCAACAATGCTGGCCGACGGCATGGCCGACGCCATCGCGTCGGCCGGCGTCGCCGTGCAGGTTCCTCGGGTCGGCCCGCTCCTCGGGATCTTCTTCGCCGATGCCCCGATCCGCAACTACGACGATGCCAAGGCCTCGGCTGACAGCGGCCACTACGCACCGTTCTTCCACGCCATGTTGGATCAGGGTGTGGCGTTCGCCCCTGGCGCCTACGAGGCGATCTTCCCGAGCCTGGCCCACACCGACGCCGACATCACCCGAACGATCGAAGCAGCGGGCATTGCTGCCGCGACGTTGATCCCTGGCTGACGATCGGCGAACTAAGGCGTGGTGCCGGTCCGCACCACGAACTCCGACGACTCGGAGAAGGCCAACATCACGCCGCCCCTGGTCGTTCCTCGTTGCATTTGATCGAGCCAGAAGGCGTAGCCCGCAGAGTCTGCGGTTCGGCTGAGCACGTTGGCGTAGACCAGGTCGAGGAACTCGCGGTCGCTCAGGCTGCCGTATCGATCTGCGAACTCAGGGGATCCAGCGAAGTCGTTCGAGATCGATGCGAGCGAGCGGATTCCCGCCTGACCGATGTAGAAGTTGAAGCCGCCAGGGTCGGCAGGTCGAAGGAAGTAGGCGAGGTAGAGCCGGTAGACGGCGCCCTCGACCGATGTCTGCACGCTGGCGGTTCCGGTCTGTCGAACGAACTCGGTCGATTGGGCGAATTCGATGACCACACCAGAGCGCGGCCACCCCCGGTTCAATTGACCGACCCAGAAGGTGATGCCGGCGGAATCACCCTCGCGGCTGAGCACGTTGCGATAGAGCTGTTCGATGAACGCTCGGTCGCTGAGGCTCCCGTAGGTTGCAACGAACTCGGGCGAAACGAGGAATTCCTGCGACACCGATGCGAGCGAACGGCCCTCGGCTCGGCCATCGCGGTAGAAGTCCATCCCGTTCTGACCGGGGAGGCGATCGAAGTAGGCCTGGTAGAGCCGGGCAATCTCACCGTCGAGTGGCAAGGGGCGAACGGCGGTGTCGGTGAATCCGGTCGGGAGCGAGTAGCCGTAGGGGCCGTTGCCGTTGCCGGTGACGGCGCGCACCCGGAACTGATACACGTCATTCGTCAGTACGCCAGTGCCAGCGCTGGTGTTCGAGGAGCTGCTCAATCCAACGAATCCTCCGCCGTTCTTCGACATTTCGATCTCGTATCGGATCACCGAGCTGCCGCCGTCATCGTCGAGTCGCCAGCCGATGGTTCGGTTGAACCCTGATCCCCCGACGGCGACGAGCGACGGCGCGCTCGGTGGCGGCGTAAGCGCCTGAGTGACAGTCGCTGCGCTGGGACTGTTGGCGAATCCGATGGGAGCGACTTCGAGGCGATAAGAAACGCCGTTTGTCAGGCCGTTCAGCCGGGTGGAGCGAGTCGAGCCGCTGACAGCGACATCCGCGTCGACCTGTCCGCCGTTGGTTCGTACCGCGCGAACTCGGTAGGACTGCGGCGGAACGGAACTCTCGGCGAGGTCGACGGACCACGACACGGTGAAGGCGCCGGAGTGCTCGGTGACGCCGGTGATGGTCGGTCGAAGCAGATCGACTTCGGACTGCCAGCCGCTCTGGATCAACACGCCAAGGGTGGGGGCATCGATCACACGCTCGGTCTCGCCGGATCCGAGTGCCGGCGTCATCAGCGACCCTGGCTGGCCGCTCCGGTAGGTCACCTCATCGAAGTGCGAAAAGCTGCTGCCGTTGAAGAACTGTGACGGGGCGTAGAGCTGGTGCAGCAGGCCGCCACCGATGTCGATGAAGAGGTTCTGGCTGGTGAGTAGTGCGCCGTTGTTCGGAAGATCGACGAGTCTCGACCCTTGATAGCGGACCAGCGTGTCGTACCGATCTGGTGGCGACTGGAGCCGGTCGACCCCGTCGCGACGCTCGGCCGAGCCGAGGAAACCGAGGCCGTGACCGACCTCGTGAAGCATCGTTGCGTAGAGATCAAGGCGGTTCGAGGGAACGCTGGCGTTGCTGGCATCGACAAACCAGCCGCCAGGGCGATTGTAAAAGTAGCTCGAGATGGTGACTTCGATCTCTGGCCCAGCCGGGGTGTAGTCGCGACGATCGAGATTGTTTGCCAAGGCCACCGGGTAGTAGAGCCCGTCGGTTCGCCTGAAGAAGCCGGTCGGACCAGCAAATCCGAGCGTGCCAGGGAGGCTCTGTGACAGGTCGACCCAATCGAAGCTGATGTGCACTGGGCCGTTCGAGCTGGTGACGAGGACGTTGTTCCAGTCGGCAACAGCGGCTTCGACCACTGCCTGGACGTCGGCAGGCGTCGAGCGAACGTATGTGACGCTGATGTCGTTCGAGTTCGCCAGCGCGACCCGTCCGGGTAGGGAGCGTTGTTGCAGAGCGAGCCGTAGGCGTTGCTCTGAGCGCACGTCTTCGACTGCGGTGAGGTAGGCGGGGCTTTCGGTGTTGATGTCCGGGTCGACGGTGTCGATCACCACCTCGCCTGGCAGCATCTGGGGCCCGGTTGCAGCGCGGTCTTCGATTCCGCCGCTGTCTTCGATTCCGCCACTGTCCTCGATTGCCAGGCTCGACGTAGCGTCCTGAGCCCCGGCGGCGCTCAGCGGTGCCAGCAACGTGGCGATGAGTATGAGCGCCGCAATCAAGCGGAGCATGGCAGAACTCGAGCCCAGTGGGCGGGCTTCAGCAGCAGAACCGTTCATGAGCACTTTCGTCGACAAAGCAGACACCTATGGTCTACATGAGTGTCGGCGCGGCTTGGTGGCAGGTCAACGATCCATTTGGATCAACCAGCCGGGGACTTCAGCCGGCGGCGACTTCTTGGCCGTCGCCGAGAAGCGATCCACCAGGCCCGGGGCAGTCTGCGGTGTCGATGCCGGCACCGCCACCACCACCAGGAGTGTAGAGAGGGTCGGCGCACGCCAGGATCAGGTCGAGGTCTTCCTGGCTGATCGGTGAGCCTCCACCTCCTTCGGCGGCCTCACGCAGATGCTCGATCCACGCCTGGTAGACCTCGGACTCAGTGTCTTCGCCGCTCAGGACTGCTCGCTCGTGAAACACGACCAATTCGAGCTCGGCCATGGTGAGAACGCCAGCCATGGCAGGCATCGCGCCCTGGTTACGGGCACCAGCGATGCGAGGGCCACCTTCTCGATCGGGGTTGCCGTACTGCTCGCCGTTGATGGCGGTCGATCCACGAGCGATGTGGGCCATCATGTCGATGGGCTCCGGGAAGGTCTTGACGACCTCGCCTTCGCTGAACTTGTAGCCGACGCCGCCGCCGCCACCCGCGCCGTGGCAGCCAGAGCAGCCGCCGGTCTGGGCGTACGCAAGCTCTGCTTCTTCGAACAGCGGGTCAGCGACCTCGGGTTGTTGCATCGTGCCAGCAAAGCTGATGGCCCAGAGCGGCAGGGCGGCAACGACGAGGAAGCTCCAGAACGGCAGCTTCTTCCGCTTGTTCGCAGCGACGATGTAGTGGGGCAGGTCGGGCTCGGGGGTCGGCCCTGGATCCTTCGGGATCGCAGCAGCAGCGGCGGCGATGGCAGGCGGGCCGGAGGTGGCTGGGGCGGCGGCCGCACCAGAGGTGGCCTCGACGGCGCTTCCGGCGGCATCGCCGGAAGCCTCGGGCGTGCCTTTGGCCGCACGGCTGCGCTTCAGGAGGTGTTCGGGAATTTCAGTCACGGGACCCTCGGTGGTGGGAGCTGCTCAGCTGAGAACGGGGGGAGAAGACGAAGAGAAGAGGAGAAAGGTAGCCGTGCCCGCCACCCGCAGGCAGGGGCGACGCACGACTCGTGAACTGTAGGCGGAAATTCGGTCGAACAGCGAGTTCACGGAAGGTCAACACGAACGACGATGCCAAGGAGTCCACCTTCGGTTGTTGCACGGTCGAATGAAGTTGTCGGCGCTGGTCCTTGGTGACGCTCCGCTGTGAGATGGACCTTTCGCGGTGAGATGGACACAGTGGAAGTTCTTGGCACTAACATCGGGCTGCTCTCAGTCGACCTGAGTTGCACGCTTCGAGGATTGTCCTTGTGGCTGATGGTTCAGGGTCGATTCTGTGTTGTGTTCGATGTCGCTTTCCGCGCGGTTTGCGGAGAGCGGGTGTCGTCCGATTAGATTGTGCATCTGTTCACAAGCTCGCTGTTCGCTCCCCGAGGTACCTCGTGACCGCTCTCATCGTCTCAACCGTCTTCGCGCTACTCATGACAGGCGCCTTCGCGCAATGGTCGAGCCGGCGCGCCGCTGACGATCACATGAGCTGGGGCGAGTCCGGCGTGCTGTCGGTGTACATCATGTTCTTGTTCTTCATCGTGTTTGGCATTGTCCCCCATCAGTGGCTGACCCTCGCCGAGAACGAGTGGAGCTTCCGTGCCGACCGCATTTGGAACGCGTGGGGCCTCATCACCGCGAAGAGCCAAGGCGGTTGGTTCCCGTTCGAAGTCACGTACCGGGTGCTGTCTGACTCGTTTGCCGCTGTGATCTACATCGTTTTCCTGGGCGCCATGATCGCCATGTGGGTCCAGTGGCAGGGTCGAGGCGACGTCAAGAAGGCCGAACTTCCGACCAGCACATACGGGCGCCCGCTCGTCAAGCGCGGCTGAGTAAGGAGCCCCGATGGTCACCACCGACGCAAATCCACCGCTCCCAGAGTTTCGAGACGACTACATCCTGGTCGAGGTCGACGCCGACTACCTCTCGAAGGCTGTCAAGCCAAAGCAGTTCATTCACATCGACCAAGCCGAGTGCATTGCGTGCGAAGGCTGCGTCGACATCTGCCCGTGGAAGTGCATCCACATGCAACCCACCGACGCCATCTCGGAGAGTTTCGGCATCGCCAAGCCCGGCGACGACCCATCCGACGCCTTCATCTTCACCATCGACGACGACGTGTGTACTCGCTGCGCACTCTGCGTCGATCGGTGCCCCACCGGAGTGATCATCCTTGGCAAGGTGGCTGACACGGCCAACGCCACGGGTGACCACCACCAACGTACTGATTCACACGGCTACGGCTACGGCATGCGCCTGGCCTAGGCTCGCTCGTCTCTCGGACGATCGTTTCTCTGAACCTGGTCTTTCGACCTCCCGCAACTCGAGGAAAACTCCCCCATGGCAAAGTCGATCCAGGACAAGCCCACGCTTGCTGAGCGTGCAGCGGCCACCGCCGCGAACGCCACAGACTCAGTGCAGGGCTCCCAGGCATGGAACTCCATCTTCCGCCCGGGCTCGGTGTTCCGAAAGGGCTACACCGACAGTCCCAGAAATCGCTCGTACGTGATCATGAACTCGGTGCTCTACCACCTGCACCCGGTGAAGGTGAAGCGCCACGCGGTGAAGGTCAGCTACACGCTGTGTCTCGGTGGTTTGAGCTTCTTCCTGTTCATCATCCTCACGGTCACCGGCATCTTCTTGATGTTCTTCTACCGTCCCACGGCTGCTGCTGCTTGGGACGACATCTACACCTTGCAGACCTCGGTCACCTTCGGGTTGCTTGTTCGCAACATGCACCGATGGGGAGCCCACCTCATGGTGCTCTCGGTGTTCTTGCACATGGCTCGAGTCTTCTATCACGGTGCCTACAAGGCGCCCCGTGAGTTCAACTGGGTCATCGGCACGATTCTGCTGCAGATGACCCTGCTGCTTTCGTTCACCGGTTACTTGTTGCCATGGGACCAACTCGCACTCTGGGCGGTCACCGTTGGTACCAACATGATGGGCTTCACGCCAGTGTTCGGCGAACAGGTCCGCTTCGTGTTGCTCGGTGGCAAGGTCATTGGCACAGACACGCTGTTGAGATGGTACGTGTTGCACGTCTTGCTGCTTCCATTCGTCACGGTCATCTTCATGGCCATTCACTTCTGGCGAGTTCGTAAAGACGGCGGCATCTCCGGCCCGCTCTAAATTCTTCATCTGTTCGTGTCGCTGACGCTTCGTCGGCAACACTGTTGTCGGCAACACTGTCGTCATTTCCTCTTTCCCTCTGTTTTCCGTCACCACTCCTTGGGTGGACATCCCGGACAGGAATCGCAATGACCGAAATCCCTGAACACCTCCGCAAGCGGGCCGAAGAGGCTCGCAAAAAGGCTGAGGGTGCTGCTGAGGCGGCAGCTCCCGCTGCTGCCGCGGAGTCGGCATCGACCGACCCGGCGGCAAGCAAGATCCCGGCGCACTTGCTCCAGCGATCCAAGTCAGCGAAGCAACAAGGTGCTCAAACAGCCGTTGCCCCTGCCGGCGGCGGCGTCGGAACTGCCGTGGCGGCTGCCACTGCAGTCGCCGATGTTCCTACAATGACCGGCCCCGCCGGTCATACACAACGTCTGCTCACCGTGGTCAAGTCCGGCTCTATCCAGGACATCAAGTCCAAGCCGCTCGACAAGGTCCACACCTGGCCTCACCTGATCGTGGTCGAGTTCGGGTCCGCGCTGGCGGTCACCGCTTTCCTGACGATCTTCTCGATCTTCGTCAATGCGCCGCTGCTCGAACTCGCCAACGTCAACGAGACACCGAACCCCTCGAAGGCGCCGTGGTACTTCTTGGGTCTTCAGGAACTACTCACCATGTTCCACCCAATGGTGGCCGGCGTGACCATTCCCGGTATCGGTCTCATCATCTTGACGATCGCGCCGTACATCGATCGCAATCCGTCCAACAAGCCGGAAGACCGCAAGTTCGCGGTGAGTTTGTTCACCATGTTCCTGATGTTCTGGGCTGTACTCACGCTCATCGGTTCATTCTTCCGTGGTCCCGGCTTCAACTTCGTCTTCCCTTGGGAAGCCGGACTGTTCTTCGAGCTCTAGAGAGGAAACGCACATGACTACTTTGATCATCATCGTTGCCGTCCTCGCTGCTGCAGCATTGTTTGCTGTTGCTGCGTCACTGCGAAACCGAGATTCCGCATCGGCCATCGGCCAATTGTCTGGTGAGACCGTGAAGCGCGATCGCGCTGTTGCGATCTCCGAAGACGAGGGCGAGAAAGAACTCGTCTCCACCGGCAAGGCCGTCGAGGCCGCTGCCCGCTCCGAGCAGCGTTCCGGCTCCCTCGTGGCCGCTGGCTCTGTCGCTCCTGTCGCCTACGTGCCGCCAGACCCCGAGACCATCGGTGTGGCTCGTCGCCAGTTCCTCAACCGCGGCATCGTGGCCACGTTCGGGCTTGGCCTCACAAGCTTCGGCGCTGCGTGTATTGCCTTCCTCTGGCCTCAAGCCGCCAGCGGCTTCGGCGCAGTCATCAACGTCGGCAGCCTGGTTGACATCAAAGCATCCATCAAGGCTGGCGGCGGCTTCTTCTATGTCCCCGAGGGTCGTATGTGGATTACCGAATACCCCCACGACGCGCTCGCAAAGGCCTCCGAGAACTATGGCTTCTACCCGCAGGTCGAAAGTGGCCTCAATGCAGGTGTGACGGCGCTCTACCAGACGTGCCCGCACCTCGGCTGCCGAGTTCCAGAATGCGGCACCTCGCAATGGTTCGAATGCCCTTGCCACGGCTCGCAGTACAACCGAGTTGGTGAGAAGAAGGGCGGCCCCGCTCCACGCGGAATGGATCGCTTCCCCATGACTGTCAACGCAGCACAACAGCTGCTTGTCGACACAGGCACCGTCATCCTGGGCCCAGCAATCGGCACCAACACCACCGGTCAAGAGGCCGAGGGTCCCAACTGCGTCGGAGCGGCGAGCCACTGATGAGTTCTGCCTCTGTCTTTGCATCAACCGCAGTGTTTGCTGCTGATTTCCGCGCCATTGGTTTGACCGTTGCCGTGGTCGTGCTTGCCGGCTTCGTGTTGCTGTTCGTTCGCAATTCGTTCCAGGCTCGTCCAGAGCTCGGCTCCGAGATCGAATTGGCGGCCAACAAGAAGCCGTACCTCTCCGACGAAGAGCTCGAGGGTCGCAAACTCGACTATTCACTCGGGTTCGCTCTCGTGGTGCTCGGGCTCACGGCACTCTTGCTTCCGTTCTATTGGTTGGCTGAGCCTGGCCGTCAAGAGGGTGCAGTCGACGCATACCAGCTGAACTTCGAAAGTCGCGGCGAGGGTCTCTACCTCGAAGGCGCACAGTGCGTGAACTGTCACGCAGCTGGCGGCGTCGGTGGTGGGGCTGCCTATGTGTTGCAGGACGCCGATGGTCAGTTCCTGGCCAACGCTACGTGGACCGCACCTGCGCTGAACAACGTGCTCCACCGCTACTCCGAGGAAGAGGTCACCTACATCCTCAACTTCGGTCGACCAGGATCGCCCATGGCGGCCTGGGGAACCCTCGGCGGTGGGCCGCTCACCACGCAACAGATCCAGAACATCATCGAGTACGCGCAGACCTTCGAGATTCAGAGCCTCGACACCATTGCGATCCTTGATGCTGGCGGCCCCGACAACGACGACCCCGAGTCCATTGCTGCCCAAGAGGCTGCCGATGTGCTCTCGACGGACATTCGAGCCGAGGTTGATCGTTCGATCGCTGATGGCGAGTTCGATTCCCTCGGCGAAGCAGTCTTCAATCTGGGCTACTTCTCGAACTATCGAGCAGGATCGTTGAGCTGCGCTCGCTGTCACACAGCTGGCTGGTCGCTCGGCCCGACCGTTCCGCTCCCCGCAGGCGATCCCGTGGCGGTTGGAGTTTCCGGTTGCGGCGGCGGCTACCCCTCTGGTATCGGTTTCAACCTTTGCGACGGTTCGGTCCTCAACCGATTCCCGTCCGACTCATGGAAGCTCCCGGACGGGTCATGGGCGCCGTTGGGTGGCCTGACCGACGCAGACGGCAACGCGTTCTACTTGGCGCACGACGGCACCGAGATTGCGTTGGACGCCGCTGGTACCCCGCTGACCGGTCAGGACAACGCTGACGGCACGCCGGAGATCTATCGGATCCTCGACGACGGCGACCTTGCCGATTGTGTTTCGGTCTCCAATTTGTGGGAGCCCGAGATTGGTGAGCCGTACCCGTTCGCCGCAGGGGTGCAAGTTGCCATCGATCCGGAAACGGGCAAATTCGTCGATCCGACCGAGATCAGCGAGGCTGACCTCGCCGGCTTGGTCATCGAGTTCCCTGATGGTCGACTTGGCGATGATTGCGTTGTGGTCGACATGCCAGAGCGCACGAGCAACGAAATGTTGAGTTTCATCCAGGGCGGCGCAAATGCCGGTGCCGGATATGGTCGTGGTGGCCTCAGTGCTGCCGGCATGATGCCAGGCTTCGCTGGTCAGCTTCCTCCGGAGCTGATCGAGGCCGTTGTCGATTACGTCCGGGGTCTCTGATGCAGCTCATGAACACATTCGCATTCATTGGTGGCGTTGGGTTCGACCCGTTCTTCCGTGGTCTGCTCAGCGTCCTGGTCGGTGTCGTCGTCCTCATGGGCGGTTCGTACTTACTGGTGGCCACCAACACCGGTTCCCGTCTCGGGGCCCTCATCTCTGCTGGTCAACTCTTCGGCTGGATGTTCCTGATGGGCATCGTGTGGACCGTCTATGCCATTGGTTGGAGAGGCGAGGGCGAGTCATGGGCCCTGGTCGAGATCAACATCGACAACCCGGCACGTGATGCCGATGGTTTGGTCTTCGCAGAGAACGAAGAGGTGCAGGGCCTCGGCCTTGCGCTCGAGTCGTTCAACCTCGAAGAAGCGGTCCTGTCAGATGACCCGGACCGTCGTCAGGTTGATGCACTCGAGATCGCCAGGGCGAATCCTGGTCTGCTCGCCGACTGGCGCTATCTGACCGCTTCGGACCCGCAGCGAGGTGAGGCATCATCGTCAGCCGAAGAATTCCTCATCGAGGAGGGCGTCTTCGCCAACACAGCAGAGTTCATCCCGCTGACGTATGACGCGTACAACATTGGTGGCAAGCCGCGCCTCGACCCCAACATCGTTGCCGACGATCCCGGTCAGTCGGTTTGGATCGAGTCGTTCACCGATCTCCCCACTCGTGTCTGGCACAAGTTCGACACCACCTTCATCCACTTCTGGCACCCGCAAGAGCTCGTGGTCATCCAGTTCCAAGGCGTGGTAGACAAGCCGCAGTTGCCGGGCGAGGCGCCCCCAGTGGCCCAAGCCGATGCTGACAAGGCGACCATCAGTGTGGTCATGGACCGCGATCGCGGCGGCCCCATCCCAGCACTCGTCGGGGGCCAACGTTTCACCCCGTTCATGTTCGCCCTGTTCAATGGCATCCTGTTCGCCGTGATCTCATGGGTGCTCCACATCCGAGATCGCAGGGAACAGGCAATCCGCGCAGCGGTCGCCTGACCGCCGGAAGGAAGTCTCATGGCCCAGTACCTACCGGTTGCGGCGCTGCTGGTCCTCGCTGCTCTCTTTGCGCTGATCAGCCTGGTCGCATCAAAAATTCTCGCACCCAATCGGGCAACCGAGGCAAAATACGCACCGTACGAGTGCGGCATCATCCCCGGTCGCGAGCCGCCACAGCGGTTCCCGGTGCGCTTCTATCTCGTGGCAATGCTGTTCATTGTCTTCGACATCGAGATCATCTTTCTCTACCCGTACGCCATGTTGCACCGTGAACTCGGTCTCTACGGACTTGTCGCCATTTTGCTGTTCTCGGCGTTGGTCTTCGAGTCGTTCCTCTATCTGATCTCGAAGGGCGCCCTCGATTGGGGCCCGCTCCAGGTCAACCGACGTCAGCCCGAGGCTGTCGGCGCACAGCGGACCTCGTCATCGACGGTCCGCCGGGTCGGGCTCGAGGGCCGGTACGAGCAGACGCTCGATCCGAGTCCCGGCCGAGAAGCCATCACCCAACCCGAACGCACGCTCGAGACGACCGGAGGCTCCTGATGGGTCTGATCACCAACGTTCAGGACGACGGGTTGGGTGGTCTCGACCACAACATCGTCACCGGCCAACTCGAGAACCTCGTTCGATGGTCTCGTTCTCGTTCGTCGTGGCCAGCCACGTTCGGATTGGCTTGCTGTGCCATCGAGATGATGGCGACCGGCGGATCGCACTACGACCTCGCCCGCCTTGGCATGGAGGTCTTCCGAGCCTCTCCGCGCCAGGCCGACGTGATGATCGTGGCTGGGCGCGTCAGCCAGAAGATGGCACCGGTCCTCCGTCAGATCTACGACCAGATGATGGAACCCAAGTGGGTCATCTCGATGGGCGTGTGCGCATCGAGCGGCGGCATGTTCAACAACTATGCCATCGTGCAAGGGGTCGATCAGATCGTCCCCGTCGACGTGTATGCACCGGGTTGCCCTCCAGGTCCTGAGACGCTGCTCCACGCCATCGAGACGCTCCACCACCAGATCGAGACCGGTGAGATCATGCGGCGCCGTGGCACGAACGGCGGTGGTGCCGGCATCGTTGTCGAGCAGCGCGACGGGCAAGGCGAGCCCAAGCTCATCACGATTGGTCAGCATTCATGAGCGACGAGACTCCTGACGAAGCTCACGAGGCAGCGCCGCCAGAGATCGAAATGGCCTACGGCTGTCCTGTTTCGTACTCACGCTCTCAGCGTGTCATCCATCCGAATCGACAAGAGTGGCGCGTCGTCGCCTCGTCGCTCCTCGCCGATGGCTACAACATGTGCGTCGATGTCACTGGCGTCGACTACCTCACATTCGGCGGCCGTCGGCCGTTGCCTGATGGTGTCGAGGGCGAGCGCTTCGAAGTCGTTGCTGGCTTCATCTCCCACGAGCGGCGTGAGCGGATTCGAGCCCGGGTGCAAGTTCCCGAAGCTGATCCGACGATTGGCTCGCTGTATTCGATCTATCCAGGCAGCGATGCCCTCGAGCGTGAGGTCTACGACCTGCTCGGCGTTGTGTTCGAAGGCCACCCAGACCTCTCTCGCATCATGATGCCGGAGCACTGGGAAGGTCATCCGCTTCGCAAGGATTACGCAACCGGCGCCATTCCCGTGCAGTTCAAGGGCGCTCCCGCTTCTCGTTGAGGATCTCTTCATGACTGTGACCGACCCCACTCCAGACACAGCTGACGCTGTCACCCCAGATGCCCCGACAGTGACGGCGGCGAGCACGATCACCGTTGGTGAAGACGGCCTGCTGACCCAGCTCGACAAGTTGCCGCGTCGCAACGCGGTGCTGCGCATGTCCGAAGTCCGAGCTGCCGAGCTGGCCGATGAGCCGCTCGACGGCGAAGGTGATCAGACCATGTTGGTCAACATGGGCCCGCAGCACCCGTCGACTCACGGCGTGCTCCGCCTCATGCTCGAACTCGACGGCGAAACCGTACGTCGCTCCAAGCCGGTCATCGGCTACCTGCACACCGGTATGGAGAAGCAGGCCGAAAGCCTGACCTACCTGCAGGGACCAACCAACGTCACCCGCATGGACTACGCCGCTCCTTTCTTCAACGAGCTGGCCTTCTCGCTTGCCGTCGAAGAGTTGCTTGGCGTTGAGATTCCCGAGCGGGCCACGTGGATTCGCATGCTCATGAGCGAGATGAATCGCATCTCGTCTCACCTGCTGTTCATGGCCACCAACGGCATGGACCTCGGCGCCGTGTCGATGATGATTTACGGCTGGCGCGAGCGCGAGCAGGTCCTTCGGTTCTTCGAGATGGTCACCGGCCTGCGGATGAACCACAACTACATCCGTCCAGGTGGTGTGGCTGCTGATCTGCCGGACGGCTGGCGCGATGAAGTCCTCGCTTTGATGGACATGTTGCCTCCCCGCCTCGAGGAGTACGACATCCTCATGACTGGTCAGCCGATCTGGCGCGATCGCCTGCAGGGCGTTGGCACCATGACTGCCGAAGAGGCCATTGCCCTCTCGGCCACCGGCCCGGTGCTGCGGAGCGCTGGCGTTCCTTGGGACCTGCGCCGCGACGAGCCTTACCTGGCCTACGACCAGGTCGAGTTCGACGTCGTCGTCGGGACCTACGGTGACTGCTTCGATCGTTATGCCATTCGCTTGAACGAGATTCGCGAGTCCATACGTATCGTCCGTCAGATCGTCGATCAGATGCCTCGTGGTGACTACCGGGTGCAAGACACCAAGGTCACCCCGCCGCCGCGGGCTCGCATCGACGAGTCCATGGAAGCACTGATCCACCACTTCAAGATCTTCACCGAGGGCTTCAAGGTTCCCGAGGGTGAGACCTACGTGGCCGTCGAGTCGCCGCGAGGCGAGCTTGGCTGTTACATCGTCTCCGATGGTTCGTCCAAGCCATACCGCATGCACTTCCGAGGCCCGAGCTTCGTGAACCTTCAGACCATGTCGCACATGATGGCCGATTCGCTCATCGCCGACGCCGTGGCCGTCATCAGCAGTGTTGATCCCATCCTCGGCGAAGTAGACAGGTAACCGTGAGTCGACTCTCCCCTGAGAACGAAGCGATCGCGCACGACATCATCGCTCGTTATCCCCGTAAGAAATCCGCCCTGATCCCGTTGCTACACCTGGCACAGGAGCAAGACGGCTACGTCGCGAACGACGCCATGGAGCACCTCGCCGAACTGGTCGAGATCACACCGGCCGAAGTCATGGGCACGTGCAGCTTCTATGAGATGTTTGTGACCCATCCTGTGGGCAAGTACAAGATCGACATCTGCACGAACCTGTCCTGCCAGCTGCTCGGTGCCGAAGATCTTCTGCATCACGCAGAGGACAAGCTTGGCATCCGGGCCGGTGGAACCACCGCCGACGGGCTCTTCACCCTTGAAGACGTCGAGTGCATCGCTGCGTGCACCGAGGCTCCGTGCCTGCAGGTGAACTACCGCTACGAGTACCGCCTTCAGAACAGCGACTTCGATGCTCTCATCGACGACCTCGGATCGGGCAAGCGATCCGACATACCTGAACACGGCACGCTGGCCAAGGTGCGCCAGACCATCACCCCAGACCGTCTCGGCGGTGTTTCGGCGCCAGAAGTCACTGGTACCCCGACATGGTTCGCAAGCCGCCAGCCCGCCCCGGAGGAAGTCTCGTGAGCGCCGCTCCAACGAACGACTACGTCGCCCATGCTCCCGGCTACGTCAACAACGCCGGCCCGAAGATCGTCACCAGCCGCTTCACGTACAAAGACAGCCACACGCTCGAACGCTCGTTGGCCACTGGTGGCTATGACGGCCTGAAGAAGGCGCTCACCAAGTCGCCGGCAGAGGTTGCCGCCGAGGTCAAAGATGCAGTGCTGCTCGGTCGCGGAGGCGCTGGATTTCCTGCCGGCATCAAATGGGGCTTCATGCCTCCGGTTTGGCCCCGTTACCTCGTCGTCAATGGCGACGAGTCCGAGCCAGGTACGTACAAGGATCGTCTCCTCATGGAACGCGATCCGCATCAGCTGATCGAGGGCTGTGTCATCGCGTGTTATGCACTCGGGCTCAATCAGTGCTTCCTGTATGTGCGGGGCGAGATGGCCCAAGCACAGGAGAACATCGCTGTTGCCCTCAACGAGGCGTACGCGGCAGGGTTCGTCGGCAAGAACATCCTCGGCACGGACGTCTCGGTCGACGTCGTGCTCCACTGGGGTGCCGGCGCCTACATCGTTGGTGAAGAGACCGCCCTGATCGAGTCGCTCGAAGGCAACCGGGGCATGCCGCGGCTCAAGCCGCCGTTCTTCCCTGCAGCCAAGGGCCTCTACATGAAGCCAACCATCGTCAACAACGTCGAGACGCTCGCGAACCTCCCGTGGCTGATGGTCAACGGGGCCGACGAGTTCAAGAAGATCGGTTCAGAGAAGTCACCGGGCACTCGCATGCTCGCGATCAGCGGCCATGTGAAACGGCCAGGTGTCTACGAAGTCGAGCAGGGCGTCCCGACGTTCCGGGATCTGTTCCACGACGACAACTTCTGCCAGGGCATCAGCAACGATCACGAGCTGAAGGCCTTCGTGCCTGGCGGCGGATCGGCCCCTTGGTTCTTCGGCGACCAACTCGACATCAAGATCGAAGCCAGCGAGGTCGGCCCGGCCGGGTCGATGCTGGGTTCCGGCGCCATCATGGTGATGGACGAGACCACCGATGCGGTGAAAGCTGCGCTTCGGCTGGTCCGCTTCTACGCCCGTGAGTCGTGCGGCAAGTGCACCCCGTGCCGTGAAGGCACAAGCTGGGAAGAAAAGGTCCTGCAGCGCATCGATGATGGTCTCGGCCGTCCGGAGGACATCGATCTTTTGCTCGACATTGGCAAGAACATCAGCCCAGGCACCTATCCCGTCGCCAGCTTCGGTGATGCGGGCCTCGAGGCTGTTCCGTTCCCACCCAAGCAGACCACCATCTGCCCGCTCGGCCCGTCCTCGGTTGCGCCGATCACGTCGGCTGTTCGTCGCTTCCGCGACGAATTCGAAGCCAAGATCGCGCTCAACACCGCGGCGAGTGCGTCGCCGAACGACGAGTCTCGCCCTGGGGCCGAAACATCGCTCCTGACCCAAGAGGTTCCGTCGTGACCGCAACTGAACCAACCACTGGCATCCCCTTCACTCTCAACGGCGTCGATCTCGTTGCCAACGAGGGTGAATTGTTGATCGCCGCTTGTGAACGCCAGGGCGTGCACATCCCCCGGTTCTGTTACCACCCGCGGATGACCTCTGTCGGCATGTGCCGCATGTGCCTCGTCGAGGTCGACACTGGCCGCGGTCCCGGCCTCCAGCCCAGCTGCATGCTCACGGTCACACCAGACATGGTGGTCAACACCGAATCCGAGGTGTCGAAAGACGCCCAGGATGGCGTGCTCGAACTGCTGCTGATCAATCACCCGCTCGACTGCCCCGTCTGCGACAAGGGCGGCGAGTGTCCGCTCCAGGACAACGCCTACGCGTTCGGTCCAGGCGAGAGCCGCTTCGTCGAAGAGAAGCGGCACTTCGAAAAGCCGATTCCGATCAGCGACCTCGTCTACCTCGATCGTGAGCGCTGCATCCTCTGCGATCGCTGCACCCGCTTCGCCGATGAAGTGGCAGGCGATCCGTTGATCCACTTCATGGATCGTGGTGCTCAGACCCAGGTCAATACGTTCCCCGATCACCCGTTCTCTTCCTACTTCAGCGGCAACACCGTGCAGATCTGCCCGGTCGGTGCGCTCCCCGCCGAGCCGTACCGCTTCAAGGCTCGCCCCTGGGACCTCGCCCAAGAGGAATCCACGTGCACCACCTGTTCGGTCGGTTGCCGTGTCGTCGTCCAGTCGAGTCGTGACGAGATCCTGCGCTACCAGGGGGTCGACTCCGACCCGGTCAACCACGGGTGGCTCTGCGACAAGGGCCGTTTCGACTTCGAAGCCCTCAACTCCGCGCAGCGCATCTCGAACCCGATGGTCAAGACCGACGCCGGTCTCACCACGACCACGTGGAGCGCCGCACTCGATGCCACGGCCAGCCTGATCCGTGACGCCATCAAGTCGGGCGGAGCCCAATCGATCGGCCTGCTCGGTGGCGCCCGCGGCACGAACGAAGACGCGTTCGCATGGGCCCAGGTGGCCG
>RCMY010002040.1_pt1 | contig 18458 bp, 14 predicted proteins | sample 2041341 | NCBI WGS metagenome assembly RCMY01 (sample SAMN09708234, study PRJNA481090) | Marine sediment metagenome, whole genome shotgun sequencing project. | reverse complement strand
GAATGTGGTCATTATGACGCGCGTCTGCATCCACAACGTTTTTTTTCCTCGGCTCATTCGCGCTTGCTGGAATATCCAGCAGGCATGCTCCTGATCTGATCACCAAGGAAAGCCAACATTCTTAATCCAGCAAGTGTGCTGGAGAGATACTGCTTGCCGTGTCCGTAATTATGTTCGAACTTGTAGCCTTGATTCTTGAGGACGTTGAAAGTTTCATCTTCCACGCGCCATCGAATCCCACGGCTCGTGCAATGTCCTGAACATTATCTATCGTCACCTCGAGACAGGTCGCTCACGAGAATATATGTTGCGCACCTTCGTTGCCATCCTTGTCTCTTTTGTCCATCTCCCAGCACTCGATATATTTGACCATCAGATCGAGATGTGAATCGTTCAGTGAAAGAGCGTTAGTGAAACGATAACCATAACAGCTGCCATCCTCGGTTACCTTTTCCCCGCATTGCGCTCACAATCGTTCTTGTTATCTCCGTCGCTTTTGGTTATCGGTTCAAAAGCGATGGGTAGCACCGTCTTCAGCTCTGGATGCACCATCACCGCCGCCAGAATCTGATGGTAAAACTCGGCCGTACCGTTTGAGCGGTTCATCACGCAGCAGTGCTGGCAGGAGGTCTTGTTCAAGGTAAATTGTTTGGTATCGAAGCACAGCATCGAAGGATACTTCAGATTAATCATCGCAAAGGCGTCCATCAGGGTATCCGGCGTGGAATGGCACACGCTCTTTTCACGACGGTTGTACTGTACCAACGAGAAGGAGTCACAAAGCTTCTGGATCAATCCCGGAGCGGCTAGTGTCTGTCGAAATCGAGCGATGGGCGCAGCCATAAGTAGCAGGTGTCAGTGGACTACTACTCAAAAGTTGCGTTAGAAGAGCTATCCTACCGAACTGAATCAATCTGCTGATTCTAATTGACTTCTTGAACTGACCGGGAACTGCTTACCAGACAGTCACGGCTAAGCGCATACCCGGGATATTCATTTGCCTGCAAAGCAAAGTCGATCGATTTTTTCTGCAACTATTGTCCATGTGTGGTGTTGACGCACTCTTGCAACCGCATTCTGACCGAGTTTCTCCGAAAGTGACTGGTCATTCAATAACGTCAGTAACGCTTGAGAAAGCTGGTCTGAATTTCCAGGTTCAAACGAAATTCCTGTGTTCCATTCCTTCAGTCGATGACCGCCATCGCGAAAGCCACTTGCCACGACTGGCTTACCCATAGCCATGTAAGTAAAGATCTTGAGCGGAGAGCACTTCATCAAAACAGAACTGGATCCATGTTTGAGTTCTGCAGGATTCAGTGCTGCAAGTGGCGAGTATGGAGCTACACAGATATCACTGGCCGCCAGATAAAGTGACAATTTTTCGGGAGTCTGCCACCCCTTTAAGACAAATTTCGATGTTAATCCGAATTCAGTGATCTGAAGCTCAGCAGTCTCGCGCATCGGACCGTCGCCGATCAGTAAAAACCGAACATCAGGATATACTTTAGTTACTTCAACGGCGGATTCAATCAGCGTTTCAAGCCCTTGCCACTTCTGAAATCTACCTGAAAAAACGATATATCGCTTCGTGGGATCGAGACCTGTCGCCTTACACGACTCCAATCGATCTCTGGGAAAATAAATTCCGGTATCTGCTCCATTTTCAATTACGAAAATTTTCTGACTGATATTTTTAAAGTTAGCAATTAGATTCTTACTGATTCCTTCTGACACTACAATAATATGGTTTGATAACCTTGTCTGAAAATATTCACTTATAGGGTACAAAAATTGAATCAACCAATGACTTTTTGTGCTGGATAGTTCAGCTCTCACATCAGCATTAAATTCAATCACCGTAGGTACTTTGTAGAATTTAAACACCAACAGTGGAGCGACCGTCCATTTTTCCGTTCTGTGATAAACGCTGTCGAATTGTTCGCGTTTAAGCAGGCCAGACAATGTAATGGCATACTTAACATCAGTCGTTAGTCGTCCAAACCATCTGCGCCGAGTAGCTTTCATCGGTAATTGTCTAACAGCATCTAAACCAGGTAGATCTTCACCCTGATGAATCAGGGTCACATCATGACCTGCTTTTGCTAACTCACGCGCAACACTTGCGACATGCTGACCAGGAGCCGCAAGTTTGACCGGATTTAATGGGCAACTGTATAGAATCTTCATCGTATTAATCGCGTGCTTCGATGTGCCTGAGCCATAGTGGATTGGAATGTAAATGAGCATTCTGAATACGATAACAAAAATAAATCGCTCATAGTGCAGTAAACCTCGATAGAGGATTGTAAGTGGAGAGCGGTCGAACGGATGTTGTATTCGCATTGAATCAATCTGAGCTTATTTTATGTAAACCTCTGCATAGAAGAACTGACAGCGTAACACCAGCGATATTGTGAATAAGGTCATTGAAATTCACAGAGCGTTCGACAAAATGCAATTGTAATACCTCACCGGCCACCGCAAGCAAAAGTAGAAATGCAGCGCAGTATCTCATCGGTAAACTGATTTTTATGGCCAGTGAATACACGTAACATCCCGCTATCGTAAAAATAGCTAAATGGCTTATATTTGCAAGCCATTGCTTTGTACCGATATCTAATGTCGGAATGGCGTATCCAATAGCTGACAAGTGTAAGTTAATAAAGGCCAGCTGGGATTTTACAGGTATCATTAAAAGAAGCAATAGAACGCTAAACAAAATTGTACCAATCACTAAAAAACCGGGATGTACACTAGAGAACAGTTTGAAAATACAGTATAAAGCAGCTAGCAATATTGTAGCGAAGAGGGTTCTCGAAAATATAATGTAAAATTTATTCTTCTTTACTAATTCCACGTTTGCGGAAGTTATTGTAAACTGTGAAAAACTGTGTCTCAGTAGTAGGCCGAGAGCGACATCTGTTGTATTTTCAGGGGGCTTAATAAATCTATTTACATGAATTTCTGTTGGTTTATTCGGAATTCTACCCACGTGTGCAACGCGGATTTTTTCGCTATGTTCATCAAACATCTGCAGGGTTAGATAAGCCTGGTTGGCGTTTGTTAAGTCAAGAGAGTTTGATAGCGACGTGAATTTTTTTCCGTGTTGAGGAATTTTGGATGATTTAATTATACCGTTGATCGTGACGCTAATAATATGTTCATTATTAAAATGGGACGGTAGTTGAATCAACTTTTGGACACTACTGTAACCACTGATTTCCCGGCTCAGTGTGATAGAAGATTGGGTAAAAACTATGTTTTCCAATGGTCCACGAGAAATCCACGACTCTACAGGGCCGGGGAAGCCACTCGTAAAGGCTAGTTTTCCGACTGACTGATACTGAAAGCCCGTTAACCCTGAAATCCAAAGAAGAAAAGTCAATAGTAGAAATACTGCAAAAATAGTTCTGGCAGAATTACGATGGTCGAACACGGTGTTTCGACAGAACATCTAGTTGATATAAATCAACAATTGAAAAACTGAAAGTCTAATTATCATATGCTTTGTTTAAATAACAACGTGAGTTCTGGACTGTATTGCGGATCGCTTTTCGATATACACTCATGGTCTATTCTAATTCGTGGTTAATATTAAAGTCAGTTTGAACAAGACGTCGTCTGACGTTATTGATTGATTGTCCTTTGGACGTGTCTGAAAACTCGTTGTTTCATTTACTGAGCTAAGAATAAAGGATATTTCGTCGTTAAAAGTATGCCGATTTGCCGGTGATGATCTTCTTCTCATGCTCGTCCGCTATCTGCCTTGCAAAGTTTTTTGTTCGCTCCTCTACTCCCCTCTGATAACCTACTTCCTACACTTCTATATCGCACTACATGGACATCAGGTCTGTCTTCGAACGCGTACCCAGCCGAAATCTTTACGCTACGACATCATAGTCCCTGTTCCTCGCCTAAAGATCCTAGGTTCATACCCCGGAAGAGGCGCTGAACCCGAAAAGTTTGGGAGGAGTGACAGGTTCAATTTGATTTGGCTTTTTCTACCATCAAACAATGTGCTGTGTTAAGTCGACATTCCTCTATGCCTGTGTCCATTCAGTTTGTTTTTTGTCTTTTAACAAGGCTGCTTAAAAATAGAATAAGAGAAGTAGGTCTGAGCAGGACAAAGAAACTTGCAGAAATCATCCTAAAGTGCTTGAAAGTGGGCCGCCAGAACAAGCAGGACAGATAACTTGAAAGGCAGTACGAAAAAATTGTGGCGCCAGCAGCACCAACTCCAGAGTAGCGAGGAATTAAATACAGGTTTAGTAGAATGTTGAACACCGCTCCGAGTAATGTCGCAATCATGATGAAGATGAGCCGATTCTCTGCGATCAACAATTTATTTCTTGCTATTCCGGTTGCCACGAACAACAGTGCGAATGTGTGAATTTTCAGAATTAGAGACGCTTCGAAGTAGTCTTTTCCATATAAAGTAAGCACTAGAAAATCAGCGCTGAAGTATAGAGCCGCTATCACTAAAATGCTGTATAGAGATAAAGCGTCCAATAGAGCCTGAATTCTTCCATAGAATGTTTCTTGATCAAGTTTGCTTGAACGAATTATTGTTGGTAGCAATGTCGCTGCCACAATATTGGGAAGGAAGTACAATAGTTCTGAAATGCGTACAGCTGCGGCATAGATTCCGACTTCTCGACCTGATTGCATGTTTCCCAACATGACCAAGTCTATTTTCAAGTAAATAATTGATGCAATGCTCGCAAACAATAGAGGCCAACTATTCTTCAGCAACTCTTTGGCAAGTTTCCCATTGAATTTCCAATGTGAAAAAGACTCATTTTTTAGATAAAAATGGAATAAGAAAAATGCTTTAACAAACGCTTCTGCCACCCATGCCCATACAAACAACGAAAAAGAGGCGGAAATCTGTATTAGCGTCAGTTTAATGCCCAGTCCTAAAAATACACTGATTCGATTGGCCCAAACGGTGTATTTGGACGCTATTTGAGATTGATTCCACCAGACAATGATTTCGGAGCATTGGAATAACAATGTGACTGATAGAATCGATACCAACCAGTTAGTGGTATTTTCACCCGAAGCATATATACCGAAGTAATACATGACACATAGGGTTATCAGCAGCGCTGAGAAAAGTTGAATCGCAAAGGCGGTGCCAAGTATTTCACCGGAACGCTCAGGCTCAAGGGAGATATTTTTTACGACGATATTGACTAGCCCAAGCTTCACCAGAGGGGCCAGTATGGCGATCAGTGCAAGTGCGTAATTCAGATAACCGAACCATTCCGGTCCGAGATAGCGCGCTACCAAGACACCTACTGTGACTCGAAGGACTATGTCAAGGAGCTTGTCACCTAGTAGCCAAGATATATTACTTACTATCTTTGATAGGTTTGTAGTTTTCAAAGTGGTGAATGATGAGTGATAGAGAGCGTAGAGTCGCTTATTTCTGAATTTTAATTAATACTGGTGTTCTGTGAAAACCAAACGCGTGTGTGGCGGCGTAAGTATTTTGAAAATACTCAGCCACCTGGATCTAAAAGAGGAATTGCAAATAATAAGAGCACCAGTTCTCAACTGCATTATAGTGGCATTCATCTTTCAACTCTATCGGACTCTGTGTGTAGATTGTAGTGGTTCTCATTATCTCGGCATTGATTTGGAAGTTTAGAGAATGCTGTAGCAATATTTGATATGAGAAAATATCAAAACCTCATAGACTAGCGAATGCAAGATACTGTTATTTTTGGGTTTGTAGCCAGTGTAACTTCTCGTCCATCAGAAATATGCGTTTGACTATGTCGCTAGTCTGATTCTGAGTTGAGGCAAGAGCCGACTCCTAAAAATTTCTGTTGACAACATCGATCAATACAGAAAACTATTGAGACAGAGACCGACTCTGGCCGAAATCCGAGAGATCAAAGCAAAGGATTGAGACTCGAGCTAGCTTTCAACTTGTTCTCCAACCCCGACGCGCGCCAATTAACTGACAAATGTGAGGTCGGTTGTAAATGCTACACGAGTTTCAGATATCATACCGCTTCCGTTGTGAACCTAACTGATCTCTTTGCTATGTCTGCACATTGCGTACGCGAAATTGATTGTTCGCTGCGTTATAACTCAATCCCTGCGCAGTAGCCTGGTGTTTTTAACATAGAAATGATTTTATGAAGCATGGAATCCTGGCTTGTAGAGTTGGTAGTCGCCTTTCTGAGGGAGCATTCGCTCAATCACAAGTATTGGTCGAAATTGAGTCAAAGCAAATAAATTGGCAGATCATGCGGTACAGCTACGAGTTCGGACGTGTCGCGTTTGTCATTAGTCTCGTTTACAGAGTAGACTACATAATACGTTGGGTCATTGATCATGTAAACTTGGCAGCTGATCAGACTAGCAAACCAGCTCAAGGAACAGATAATTCTCAGGGCACAACAGACCCTGAAGATTGGACCTTGAATTTACTAAAAACAAGCGCCCGACCCAACACCGACCGCAGAATCAAGCGATTGATGCCTTACTTTACAGCTCGCACATTCATGCTGACATGGAAAGACGGGGTTAGAAATTTCGATATCGAAGCCTTCTTTATTTTTCACGAGTCGCATGCGATGGATAGGCCAGTAGGATGAATACCATAGATATCCCCTTGGTAAGTATCGGGCTGCCTGTTTTCAATGGCGAGATGTATCTAAAGTCTGCTCTTGATTCCTTGCTCGAGCAAAGTTACCGCAATCTCGAAATTATCGTTTGTGATAACGCATCTACAGATGCTACGAGTGAGATTCTGAAGGGGTATCTTGCAAAGGATGAGCGCATACATTACTACCGCCAAAAAGAAAATCTCGGTGCGGCGAAAAACTATAATATAGCATTTGAAAAAAGCAGCGGAAAGTATTTTAAATGGGCTGCTCATGACGACATATTGGATAAGCAGTATGTTGAACGTTGCGTCCTTGAATTAGAGAAAGATGACAATCTGGTGCTGGTTCAGCCACGCACTGGTCAAATAGACGGTCGCGGAGATTCGACTGGACATGACTATGTGAAATCTGCGGATATCATTGATGAAAACTGTGCAGACTATCCTCAATACAAACGCTTGATTCGAGACAAAGGCTCATGGACCAGAATCTTTGGACTCATTCGATCTGATGCACTTAAAGATTCGCCACTGATTGCAAACTACGTCGGATCAGATCTAACGCTACTCGGAGAACTTGGTCTCAAGGGAAAAGTACGTGATATTGACGACGTATTGTTTTGGAGGCGGGAGCACGCTAATACATCAACCAGAGGCGCCTATAAGCCGCGACGTAAAAGACATGTATGGTTCGATTCCTCCAGTAAGCAAAAGCTCAGTTTGCCCGAGTGGCGTCTTAACACTGAAATGCTGTTGTCTATATGCCGTCAGAATATCTCGCCGTACTGCAAATTAAAATGCGTGTTCGCAGTAGTTGGTAGAATGTGGCAAAAGAAGCGGTTGCTGATTGAAGATATCTACTATGCAATAGCAGATTTGTTCTCTAACTCTCTCAGGAACAGAGCCACTACCGTTGGCAAATGAAGTAGTGGAACAGGTTGCTGACTGAAAATCAGCAATTCTCCGCGAGTTTGAAACTGCCATGGAATCAGGAAGATAGCACCCAACTGGTGCCAACTGGTGAGTAGTCTCTCCTAGCCTACTCTTATCCGATAAGTACATACTTACCGGAGCATTCCAATGGAGCTGCCCCCGCTTCACAATCGCGTAAAGATGTGTCTATGGCAGATCTGTTGGCAAAAGCTAGCAGTGTTTATGACGCCGTGCCTGACATCTGGCCTCCGACATCTGCCACCTGGCGAACGGCCAACGGCGAGTGTGAAGTTCTCCATGAGCGACACCTTGAGTCCGGCCTTAGCCAGGTTCAGCCCCAGAAGCATTGGCACAGTCAACTCAGACACCCAGCAACCAGCCTTCAACAACGCACGACCATTTCCGCCAATTCAGCGGGAGGAGTCCGCTAGCCTGTAGAATATTGCCAGCAACTTCTATGTGACTTCAGGCATTGGCCGAGAATTGCCGTGATATTTACCAGTTCAGTTTTCTTTCTAAAAGCCTTTCCAGATCATGGTTGCAGTTTTTAAAGTACAGCCTTAGTCTCTCCACACTTTCGTTTTCAACTTCGATCTTTTGAGGATTCTGGTTGTATATTTTTTCTACTGAAAAGTCGTAGGGTGATAGACCAAGAAATTGGCACAATACGGCTAACACCTGATTGGGTGAGTCGAATAGTTCCTCAGCAGTCAAAACCAGGATGTTGTTTTTCGGAAAATATTGCTGATATCGTCGGATTTGATCAGCATATTTACCGCGATCCATGAGTGAATAGATATCATGATTTGCACCGTAACCGCTTCGAGTTGGACTAAGTGCTTCGATCTCATGTTCCAGATGCTTCTCTTCAAAATCCAGTGCGTCAGAGAGTGATATTTTTCGATCGTACTTGCCCCGATTTACATTATGTTTGTAGTGAGAGACCGCTCTATCAGTTGGATTTCTCAGTATGAAAACTATCTTCGCTGATGGAATCAATTTTGCCAGTCGTTCGGGTATATACGGGTTATAGGCGTAGTAGGGAGTACACTCACCAGTCAAGGAATTACTATTCTTTCTCTTGACTTTATTCGCCTTGACAAAGTGTGATTGGTACCATCTTTCACCTCGATGATAATTTTTATCAAAATAGTGGATCTCCTTTCGGGATGCTGATACCACATCGGGGTGTTGAAGAAGATAATTGTAAAGCGACGTTGTGCCACCTTTTTGTACACCTACAATCAGAAAATCTGGTAAACACCCGTTTACAACTAGCGACTTGGCTTGATAGCAATGAGGTAGCGCAGCATAGTATGCTGAGCGAAGTGTATTTTTAACTGTTGACATAAAACTTCTGTGTGGCATGGCAGTTAGTCATAATTGTTGCATCAGGGGATATTTCGCTAATTGAGGAATATCCGAGTGAATGAGCTCACGCTAAAAATTAGAACATTGCCTGAATAGAGAGATGTTCGGATGACTATAAATAGTTGAAATACACACCTGGATTAAACCCGGTGCAGTGAACCAGTTAATCTGTAACATTATCCAGATTAGCTGTTCAACGAATTTTCGTAAAGTGAAACGTATTTTTCATTCATTGCTTGCATACTATGATTTCTAAATACATGTTTGCGACACTGGCTACTGATTTCAAGCATTTGTTCGGCACTCAACGCGAAAAATTGATCAATGGATGTAACGAATCCAGCGGTGTCATTTGATCCCACTATTTGAACGCAACCCTGTTGATCCAGAATTTCTCTATGTGCGGGTATGTCCGATAGAATGACCGGGCAACCGCAAGCAAGCGCTTCCAAGACTGACAGAGGCAATCCTTCTAGTGTTGACGTGGAAATAAAAAGATCACTTTCAGCTAATTCGCTGTAAACATCCTCCCGAGAGATAACGCCAGTAAAATTTACTTTACTGTCAATTTGAAGATCTTTCGCTTCAGATTTCAGTGCATCGAGAAGTGGGCCTGTGCCGATGATCTGTAGACTGAAATTAGAGTTGTTGATTTTCGCCAGAGAACGGAGAAGTAATGAGTGATTTTTGATAGTCAGCAATCTGCCAATAGTGATTATCTTGGTTAGTTGACTATGATTGATGTCGACATTTTGATCTTTCTCATCACGTCTTTTTTCTTCAAGCACTGTCTCGATGAGCTGCAAGTTGACACCGTTTGCTATGACCGTTCTCCGTTTCGAAAATAGGCCTCCGATTTTTTCGGAAAAACTATCGTAGCTTGCCTGGCTGCAATGAACTACGTTGCGAACACTTAGAAATACGAAATAAAGCATTGCCAAGTGAGCAATGTTATAGTTTGCATAAGAGCTATGTACCGTATAGACAGTGCGTGCATTTCCTATTCCTCGAGAGAGAAAGAAGTAGAGTAACGATATAGCTCCAGTGTAGGGTGCGTGGAAGTGGATTATGTCGAATTTTTCTGAGCCAACCGCTTTTTTCAATGTGGAAAAAAATTTGAGAAAATTCCCATCGCCGGAAAAACAAGTGATACCCGGTGGTAATTCTGTTTCGATCGACCTATAACTGCACACTACGATGTTGTGGTCTATGGACATTGGTAACACATGCTCATGTAGTGGCGAGCTGGTTTCCCGCAATACGTTTACAACATAGAGTATGTTAAGTCTTTTTTTCATGTAATCTGATGGTTTTTGAATTGAATCTTTGATGCGAAGTCGGTGTTTTGTAAATTGAGATTCACGAGGATGTGATTACTGTTGAAACAGTGCTTATTTGTGGTCTAAGCAAGCGCTTAATTGTTTTTGAATTCATTAAAATACGTATCAAACATAGACTAGAATAACTGAATAATTTAGCGCTATATCCAGTTGCTCAAAATTGCTCGTTGTTATTTTGGTGTCAAGTTATGAAAGTGATTTAATTGAATAGAGTCGAGAGCTTGATAGAATGTCAAAGGAAAAAAAAGGGCACTTGGTTTTCATAGGCGGATATGGTAGGTCGGGTAGCACCATACTTGATTCAAATTTAGCGAAACGCTTCCATGGAACGAGTCTCGGAGAGATTAGATATAGTTGCTCTCATATCGAAAGTAAATATAGACGTTGCAGTTGTTCCGAAGCGTTTGAGGATTGTTTGTTTTGGTCGCCACTAATCAATAGCGGAACGCTCAGTCCCATTTCGACTCTGCAATATTTTAGCGTATACGGCAGTATAAGATTGCTTTTTGATAGTGAAATGCGTAGCAAAATTTTGGCGTTTTACGATGAACTATTTTTGCATAACGTGAATTCCAATCTAATCATAGATTCTTCGAAGACCGGAGCAGGCGCATTCCTTAGGCCATATATCCTCTCAAGGATATTGAAAGATCATTACCACGTGCATTTTGTCGGACTCTATCGACACCCAGCGAGTGTGTACAGTTCGTTGAAAAAAGGGTCAAATGAAGTGTTGGCAACAGGGAACAAGCTGGTGGTCGAGGGAAAAAGCATCGAACTGAAGAATGCGCTGATAAAGATTTTATTTAGCTGGAGTTATTCGAATATTGCGATAATAGTGAATCATTTTGCATTTACTCTAAATAGAGAATGTTCACAGGTTCATTCAATAGAACAATTGTCCAGGGATTCAGTTGCTATTGAATTGCGGGGGTTGCAACCTGTGCCTCATCCAGACGATCAGGACGTAAATAGTTTGCAAGCCCATTTCATGGGTGGAAATCGATTGACTAAGAATTTAAACAATCAAGGTGAAGCTTTGTCAGCATCAAAAGCGTCGGGAGAACGAAATGGAATCGTCGTTACAGCAATAGGAGTATTGCTTTCGCCAATACTGGGTTTGCTATACCTGTGCAGAAAATGATTGTTACGGTTGCATGAAGTTGCCTAGCAATTTGGTATTGAGGTTGCCTGCGACTTTGTTAAAGGTTTTGAGCTGTGTATCGGATAGGGCGTCACGCCATTTGAGGTCTTCTCGTATTTCGCGGACCTTCTTCATGCGCATTCTGTTGCCGCCAATATTGTGTCGGGTGGCATCATCGAAACTCAGCATAGTCGATTCATAGGTGCAGCCGATAAAACTGCAGATACGTTCCAGAGTAGCCTCGGGCTCTCTACATAGCTCTTCATATCGAACATGTAGATACGAGTTGTCAGGAAGCGTTCGTAGCATCATTTGAGTGTATAAGTTAGTGAATCGCCAGTTTCGAGCGCTTTTGGAAGGATCAATCCCGAATCTCTTCAGGTTTGAGGCTGCGATTGCTCTACCGTCTCGAGTCAGAAAAATAGCCTTTGCGGCATCTGGGTTCTGGGCGTGCAGTAGTCTGAATCTATACACCGACTTGGAGCTGTCGCACAGAATTGGTCTTTCAGAGGCGCTGCGTATCATTTTAAACAACGCCAGATTATTGATTGCACGTTGTCTAAAAATTGGTGAAATATAATCCATCACTCGCTGATACTTGTACATGGGAAAGAGCAGAGTCAGCAGAATGCACAGTCGGTGGCGGAGTAAATTTACGCCTCCTTTGACCGAGTTTGCACGCGTGTCTATTAGTAGTTTAGAACTGCCCATCTCCGATTGATGTTGACGCCATTCAGATACGATGGGTGACCAGAATTCACACTTGTCTGGATGGGAGCCACAAGAGCAAACTTTGTCCTGGTGGACATATTGCTCCCAGTTATTGATTTCACCGATCGACCAGATCTTTGAATGCGCACCGAGTACGAGATCTAGCAGTGTGGAGCCGCTGTGGCCTGCTCCAACGATTGAAACGAGATTTATGGATGACATCTTTAGTCCGTTATACATTCAAGCGAATCTTGATTCGCGCACACTGTTGCAGAAACAGGTCGATTTGTCACACTGGTTCATTTCTGTCTACTCAATGTAGCAATGTCAAAGGAACAATTCGTCGAGATACTTCTCAATACAAAGCATGTCAGCGATTTTGTATCTATTTTATGACGGTGCGAGCAAAGCACAGACGCTGATCCGGAATTCTTTGATATTCAACGATGCGTAGGTTAACCCATTGGCTTAGGGCTGGGGACAGAATAAAAGCGCATTTTTTGGGTGTTCATGCGCTCACCCAGCAAGGCGAGAGAAGGGCGAATAGCTGGCTCATATGTTTTGACTTGTCAAGTATTTGATTCTACTAATTTGCCATTTCCTGCTGATCAAGCCCTCTAAGTAGTGCTGGAATAACTCTTTCGACTGTTGAACGCTCTCATATTCGTGGATTGGTTACCGACAGTTCATCGCTTCGTCGCGGAGTTACCCACCTCTATTATCGAGGGTCACCGATTGGTGCCGGTGCCTCATAGCCAGCTCTGGGGTTTTCCTCAGCTTATCCAAGCGCTACTCAGAGGGCTCGATACGGTTTACCTGTACTGCTGTTCACCTCTTGTTACCCGATTGTGTGTGCTGTGCTTTTTTAGCTTACGACACGGCTGCTGCCTGTTGCTCACGCACCTGTTGCACGACGGCCCAGATAAAGCCGCAGAGCTCACGGGCCACGGCGGTGACCACCTTGCAACTGTTCATGCCGCGCTCGCTCAGTGCCCGGTAGCGTGCGCATAGCCGCCTCTGCGCCTTCCACGCTATCGCTTGTACATCGGGGCTGGTCATCTGTGCACGCCGTTCGATCTCGCGTGACTTGCGTGCGCTGAAACGGTAGCACCAGGCCGACTCGATCAGCAAGCGCCTGACGTGACCATCGCCGCTCTTCGTGATCTCCCCCTGTCGACGGCTCTCACCACTGCTGTGCTCGCTGGGGACCAGCCCCAGGTACGCCATCAACTGTGTGGGCATACTGAATCGACTCAGGTCGCCCAGCTCGGCCACGATGCCCATCGCTGAGACCAGATTGATACCGCGCATCGCCATCAGCCCCTCCACGATCGGTTCCAGTGACCAACCCTTTTTCGCCACCAGCATCTGTTTCTCGATCGCCTGTAACCGCAAGCTGTAATGGCGTACAGTATCGATGTACTCCTCCAGTGCAAATTGCTGATTCGCATCCTGCAATTGAATCGCCTCAAGCCAGCGCCAAAAGATCTTTGTCCAGTTCTTCTTGCCGCCTGTCCAGCTAAGAGAATGGCGCAGCATAAACGCCAACAGCTGCTGCCGGGCTTGTCGCTGTGAGATCTTAAAGTCATCTCGTGTGCGCACCAGATCGCGAATCGCTTCCTGCGTGGCATCGGGTACCCACACCGGCGTCAACTCGCCTGCTCGCAGCAGCACGGCTAGGCGCAGACTGTCGCGCCGATCGGTTTTCACCTTGTCCGAGGCCCGCTTCGGAGTCAGAGTCGGTGCCACCACCTGACACTCGTGACCGCTGGCCATCAGCTGACGGTAGAGCCCGAAGCCACACGGGCCTGCCTCGTAGCATAATTCCAGCACATCACCATCCGGGTTGATTTTTTTGAGCAGCGCACTCACCGCCGCGCTCGTGTGCTTAATCGTGCCGTAGTGACGCGCCCTGGAACGCCCTGCATCAGCGATAGAGACAGCAATCGTTTCTTTATGTACATCCAGTCCGACGTACTTGCTAAACTCCTTCATGACCTGTCCTCTCAATTATGGCTCTGTGATTGGGGTGTCCATCTCAATGATAATCCACGGTCTTGAGATGGGCAGGTCACTACATTATGTCTATTCAACCGACGAACAACGCTGCGGGGTGAGATGCATGGATAGCCAGAAATGTGATTTTATTTTGTCCTCAGCCCTTAGCACCGCCAAATTAACCGCGGCTTGACAACGAGGAATGGGTGCCGTGAAATTGCCCGTCAGGCGAATCGTCCGCCTGACGTAGATCGCAGTGTGTTAATGTACGCGCGGGCCGCAAGCTCACAGCGTATTGTAACGTATCTCCTCCTTAGACGGAATACCCAAGTTCTAAGAGCAAATCTTTGTATTTGTAGTTGAGCCTCTCCAGGGTGGCGGCCGGAATCTCGTTTTTCCAACCTTCGGTTTTACCGGCGCGAACATAACCAGTTGCTGGTTTTCCTGCGTTTCGGGCAAGAACGCTTGAATCAATCCCCTTGCTCTCCAATATTTTCATTCTTCGAAAATCACTCAGTTCGAGACTTCTGTGAATGTCACTTTCTGAAAACTGCAGATTGAGAAATTCATAGATCCCGACGCATGAGCTGTAGGGATCGTTTTTGATGTCTTCGTACTTTAGCATTCGAAAGGAATCAACAGACTCAGTCCTGAGTTTGATCCAGCTTTTTACATTATCCTGCCAATCGCCAAAACTATCAGCGGCTCCTGCCATAAATACATCAGCAAATTCATCCATGGTGATGGCATTGTTTATTCGACCAGAAAGCTTCATGTGATGGTAATAGGACACCAAAACACTTCTGACATCTCTGACAATGTAGAGTACTTTTCGATACCTCGGGTCAAAATACTCATGGCTTTTCAGGATCCGCGGTTCGGGAATTTTGCTAAGCGTCCGGGTTGGTAGCGTGTAGATATCCGGGACTCGTGTATTGATATTTTTAAAGTCTGTGGTCCCGTCAGGGAAGATCATATTTGCGACAAGAAACCTGACCCATGTGTTTCCGGATTTAGGATACGAAGTAATGAATATGTCATTTTTTTTTACGCTGACACGTCGGCCAGGTGGGGTCAAGCCGACTGACTTACGAGCAAGTCGATGTATTTTCCGGGTTTTAGATGGAGCATTAATCATGGAGAGCCTTGAATTTCTGATTAACAGATATTATTTGAAAAATCCTGGTATTTCTTGAGCTGCCAGTCGAAATAGTAGACATACGTAGGGTAGAAATCCTCCCGGTCAATAGAGGTTTGGATATTTCGTAACCTATTGTAGGTGCTTTGAGTTTCACTGGTGATTACTAGAACGAACAAAACCAAACTGATGAGAGCTGCAAGATAATAATAGCCCAACAATCGTCATGGCCATTTTGCTGTTCTTACGATCGCTAAACTTAAAATAATGTCTGAGATTGCCTTATTACTATAGACAGTAAGACCATTTGTCTAAGTGCATCTGTCGACAGATGTCACATATAGTGCTAACAATGCGTTTTATTGACGACATCGTCACAATGTCAAGTGCCTGTCGGCATGCATATATTTTACGTAGAACGAACTAGTAAGATTGTCTTTAGTAGTTCCTGGTTTCGACCTCTGTTTTCAGTTCAATTATCTTCCTGCCATTCGATCTTTTATTTATATGAAACGGTTTCTAAAACCGTTTACCCTACTACAGAAACGTCGCCACGTTGCACGTGAAGATGTCATTCTACATGGGCAAGACAACAGACTTGCAACCTAAATCCGCGCCATACCCCGTCAGACCATTCACCCGACCGTTACAGGACGCCGAATGTCACAGCGCGCGCGGTCTTGAAGCATGCACTCGGACTACTCACACACGATAGCCGTCCTTGATGTCCTCGGAATTAGACGGCTGGTGTTTTTCTATGGTCTGGATAGTTCCGATGTGCACAACAAGTTGCTACTGGCTTGTCTACCGTTACCGATCAAGATCAATAGTGCATTAAATCTGTTCTATGCTGCAACCGCAGAACTTCACGTCATGGATAGGCTTAGACGGACGAACTGTGCCTGTGATAAATCGCATTACGACTTATTGGTTAGCCGGGGAATGTTTAATTTCTTTAGTCTTGTCACAACGTCAAAAATTATTTACTGTTATAACCCCTCTTGGTTAACTAGAGGAGTCAAATGCGTAAGTGTGGTTATCAAAAACTCCCTGCAGGCGTGGTGTTGCTGCTAAATACGGGAATCCCACAGTTAGTACCTTCTGCGGATTTGCCCATTCTGCTGGCCCAGGATGAGGATAGTGGTGATGCTGCGCTTGATAGTGAGGGTGCGGAACACGATGGAGTACTCATTGTCGCTTCTATCTATACAACTGACACAGTCCACGGCAGCGGTTCGGATGTTTTCGAATCTGATACCTTGCCGTGCCGCGAGGTAACGTCGTGCGGTGAAAGCATAGGGTCTGAAATATTCTGCCAGTTGGATAACTCGAGTTCGCTGTCTTTTCAAACACTCAAGCTCACACAGTGAGCCGTATCTCTGTTTACATGGGTTGCGTGGATGAGAATTGTGTCTACGATTCCTATCGACCGGCATCTGCAACCGCTGGCCAAATGACGAATCCCGACGACAGTCGTCAAAACACCACGGTTCAATTGGGCAATGTGCCAGAAAGGTTCACGATCGGTCTGATAGACTCCAACCGGTTTTATGATGCCCCTGAATCGATTGAATCGAAAATCAGACCTGTAGTATCGGCTCTGCCTCCGACTGCTGCCCCATCTTTGGGAAATATATCACCAGGTGAGGTGGCCTTGGATACAAGGGCTTGTTTGGAATAGAGTATGTACAGAACCGTCCCCGAACTCAGGTGCCATGGTGGGGCCGTAACTGATCAATTTTGATCATCAAGGATATTTTCAGTTGTATGACAAGTCTATGTAGGTTCGTACTGGTTCTCATCGTGCTTTGGTCACCGCTGCAGATTGCTGTGGCGGCTGATCTTTCTGTGCAACTCGGTTTAAATGAGGGGAGTGGATCAATAGCATCAGACAGTAGCGGAATGGGTAACGATGGTGTGTTGATCGGTAATCCACTCTACGAAAACGATACGCCAGACAACAGCGCTTATGCCCTGCGGTTTGATGGCTCCGGTAGTCGAATTGATCTTGGCCCATTGGACATAGATGGATCTTCCATGACCCTTGCTGCCTGGTTCAAAGCCGATGCCTACACAGGAAGCCGGCGGGATCCGCAAATTATCTCCAAGACCTCCGGTAATTCATTAAATAACCATATTTTCAGTTTGGGTACAGTGCAGGCAGGTAGTGGTACGCGGCTGCGTGCAAGAGTGCGCATGGCCGGTGTAACCAGAAACCTTAGAGCGGACGCTGGCTCTGAATTAACCACAGGTCAGTGGTATCACGCTGCAGCAATCTATGACGGAGCTCATCTCAAATTGTATCTCGACGGTATCGAGGTGGGTAGTGTCGCTGTATCAGGACTGGTAGATCAGGACCCTGCTATCGGTGTTTCGATAGGGAGTCGAACGGGTGGTGGAAGTCAATTTGATGGACTGCTTGATGATATACGCATATACGATATCGCACTGAGTCCGGCGGAATTGCAAACTATCATTGTCGGTAACGCGGTACCGGTGGCAACTGGGGATAGCTATACAACCAGTGAGGACACGGTGCTTGTTTTAGATCCTCTTGAAGGCGTGCTGTCAAACGACTCTGACCCGAGCGGACAATCAATAACCGCTTCGCTTGTGGATGACGTTTCCAATGGTACTTTGGAACTGGCATTGGATGGATCCCTGGTTTACACACCCAATCCAGACTATTTCGGAAACGACTCGTTTACCTACCAGGTTAGCAATGGTCTAAGTCTGTCGGACATTGCCGATGTTTCCATACTCGTTAGCCCGATAAACGACGCGCCGGTTGCGACGAGCGACAGCTATCAAAGTGCGCCTGATCAAACCTTGACGGTTACGGCAAGTGGGGTGTTGGAGAATGATTTCGATGCGGATTCGGATGTTCTGTCAGCAACGACAGGAAATACGCTGGTAGCTAACGGCACGTTGATTCTTGATCCAGATGGCTCCTTCAGTTATACGCCTGATGCTGATTTCTACGGTTCGGAAATGTTTACCTATCGCGCGGTTGATCCTTCTGGTGAAACCTCTCTGGAAACCGAGGTAATCATCGACATTGTGGCACCGCCACTCGTTTTTGCAGATGAATTTGCTGTACAGGAAGATGCCGTTTTGTCTGTGCTTCCGCCTGGTGTACTGACCAATGATCAGGATTTATCGCCACCTGAAGACCTGCGAGCTGAATTGGTTAGCGGGACG
>RCMY010002828.1_pt1 | contig 18462 bp, 12 predicted proteins | sample 2041341 | NCBI WGS metagenome assembly RCMY01 (sample SAMN09708234, study PRJNA481090) | Marine sediment metagenome, whole genome shotgun sequencing project. | reverse complement strand
TACGGGGCCAAGAACCCATCGTCGATTCCCTGAGCGAGCGAGTACTCGAAGATCGGTGGTCCGAAATAGCGGTAGGTGTCGGCATCTTGACTGAGGACTGGGGTGGCCGTGAGGCCAACCTGAGCGGCCGGCGCGAAGTATTCGAGAATCTGCCGCCAGGTCGAATCAGTCGTGGAGCTTCCCCGGTGGCATTCGTCGACGATGATCACGTCGAAGTAATCCTCCGGGTAGTCCCGGTACCAACTGTCTTCACCGACGCCGAAGTTCTGGTAGAGCCCGAAGTAGATGTCGCGCCCGGTCTTCATCTGCCCGGTGAACTTGTGGATCGAGTTCTCGCCGAACACCGGGGCGAACTCACGGTTGCGTGGTTGGTCGATCAGAATGTTGCGATCGGCCAGGTAGAGGATCCGCGGTTTGCGGTCGGCGACGAAGTCGGTGCGCTGCAGCTTCCAGGCGATCTGCATGGCGAGAAAGGACTTGCCGGTGCCGGTCGCCATCACGACCAGGAGGCGCTTGTCCCCGGCGAGCAACTTGGCAACCGTTCGGTTGGCGGCGATGCGCTGGTAGTAGCGGGGTGTCTTCACAGCGCCGTCGGAGAGCCGTAACATCCGGTTGAACGGTTCAGTGAAGGCCCGAACGGTGCGGTCGGTCAATCCCTTGGCCTGTTGGAAGTGCTCCCACGCCTCAGCCGGGGTTGGAAACGGAACGTGGTGATCCTCCCGCCCGTTGGCCAGATCGATGCGGACGTTCACCCGCCCGTTTGATGCGTACGCCAACGGCAAGTCGAGAAGGTCGGCGTACACCTTCGCTTGGCCGATGCCGTCAGCCACGTTTCGTTTCGTTCGTTTCGCCTCGACGACGGCGACCGGCACACCATCAATCAGCAGTGCGTAATCGGCTCGCTTGGGCGCCTCACGTTTGTGACGGCTCCCCATCGGCACGATTCGGCCATGAGTGATCTGATACTCGTCGACGATCTGCTCGTCAGCCCACCCAGCAGCGCGCAGAGCAGGAATGATCAACTCCCGGCACGTCTCGCTCTCATTCAGGTTGGCAACCATCCCCGAGCACCCTATGCGACCAACGAAAACCGCAGCGGCTCAAACAGGCCCGGCCCGAGCTACTCCAGCACGACTGGTCACAATTCGCCCCGTTCACGGCTTGCGGCGCAGACTTGCAAAACGCTTTGATCCCATCCGGATGTCGAGCGAGATGGGTTTCGCCGGAAACCATCACGGCTCATAGCGCCGACGCTCGACGCCGCACAGCTCGCCGGGCGACTTCGGCGCGGTCTTCGTCAGTCAGCAGCGTCGCGAATGGAGAGACCTTCAGAAGCTCGACGTCATGTTGACTCGTGGACGTCAAGACACGAACCAGCTCGTAGCGAGGCCCGTCGAGCAGGGTGCGCCAGGCATCCAAGTACGGCGTGGTCCGATCGCTCGACGCCTCGTGCATGACTGCGAGCTGCGCTTCCGCCTGCTCGAGCACGTGACCAGGGTCCTCGAGCAGTTTGTCCAGCACGACTCGGTGAATCTCGATCGTCCTCGCAACGGAACGGTCGTGCTGCAACGCCTGCGCCGGCTCAACGACGATCGTCTCGTCTCGCACCGAAAGGATCGACGCGAAGCGTTCGGCCGCGTCGGCACGATCGTCTCCACCCAGGTCGATCAGGTCTGCGACAAGATGGAGCAGCGGCGCGATCCGCATCCCTTCGCGCAATTCGGCATCGCGATCAAACCTGTCATCGGGAATCGGACGCACCAATACGCTTGCCGTCGACGCGCTGTCAGCTCGCACGAATCCGAGGCCGTCCATTGCATCATCGTCGACTTCTCCGTAGACGATCGCGACAGTTGGGACTCGCCAGGGACGAATCAGGTCTGCCGCTACGTCGCCGGAGATGATCAGGCTCGGATAGCGCTCGACCAGGTCGGTCACCTGGGCGGTTACCGGGTCGATCCGGTACCACGCCGATTGCTCCGTGAACCGTGACGAGTAGTGCGAGCGATAGGTGTCATGCAGCCGATCGCGTACGGGCAACCATCCGGGGTTCGAGAATGCCGCGTCTCCGCTGTCGCTCAGGTTGGCGAGGTATTGCGAGACCGCCGGCTGCGACACCTTGGCATGCGCAGCGAGTTCCACCTGCGTGATCGGACGTCGGGCCTCGTACAAGCGACGAACCGCAGCGGCCTTGCCCGGCCCCCAACGTCGAGTTCGCGCTCGTTCCATACCTCCGAGTATAAGTGTTCTCGGCGTTTTCGACAAGAACACTTATACTCAGGGCACGGCCATCGTTTTCAGCTCGCCGCACGCACGACGGCATGCCCCTCGCGAATGAGCTTTGCGATCGATCGATTCTCGCTCAGGCTGGCGCCGACACCAACAACCAGTTGCTGGCCGACTGCGGTCGCAAGCCGCTCGAGCGAGTCGAGTGATGGCCGCGCTCCCCCACCCTCCATCCGAGCGATCGCCGATTGCGTGGTACCCATCCGCTCTGCGAGCTCGGCCTGCGTCAGACCTGCCTCGGTGCGGAGTGTGAACACCAACTCCCGGAACTCCGTGATCCGAGCCTCGTCCTCCACGGCGACACACGCTGCGTCGGTGTCGGGCCGGCGCATCGCTGACCAACTGGTCCGTGTAGTCATGATTCGTCTCCTGCCATTCCGTGTTCGTTCATGCACTTCGCCATCGCCCGCCGTGCCCGGTCGACCTCTCGCCGCTCGTTCGGCCGCGACTTCGCGAACACCGTCAGCAAGATGATCACTCGGCCCGGCGCGATCCAGTAGGTGATACGGGTGGCGCGGCTACCGAGGTAGAACCGAAGCTCTCGCAGCTTGCCGTCAAGCTGTTTCGTGTGGGGCCCTGATCCGCCAACCGATCGACGTGGAATCCGACACGAGCCTGTTCTCCTTCCGTCAGCGAGCTGTACCAATCCACGACCTCGGGCTCAAGCTCCACCTCACCTCAGGACATAGCACCAACGCTATATCGAAGCGAACGAACACGCAACCCGATTGGAGGACCAAGGCGGCACAGATCAGCATGAGTGATTGAGATCAATGGGCAGCGCCCAGACTGCCACACCCCTTCGCTACCATTTCTACGGATGGAGCACGACGAGTTGGAGACGCTGCGCGCACGGCACCCCGCGTGGATCCTGCTCGCCTCGCGCAACTCCGCGATGGTGCTCAGCATTCTCAATCGGGTGTTCATCGAACCGAATGCCTCGAACATCGCTGCAGACACGTTGATGCGGCTCGTCGACGACGAGCTGTTCGCGCTGCGCCAACGACTCGGCGAAGATGCGTACCCACGGTCACCTCAGGCCTACCTCGATGAGTGGGCCGACGCCGACCACGGCTGGCTTCGAAAGTTCTACCCGGTCGGCAGCGACATACCGCACTATGACCTCACCCCAGCCGTCCATCATGCGGTCGACTTCGTGGCCGATCTGAGGGAGCGAGGTTTCGTGGGCACCGAGTCGCGGCTGCAAACGATCTTCGAACTGCTGCGCCAGCTCGCCGACGGCAGCGATGCAGATCCCGAGGGCCGAATCGCGAACCTCCGCCGCCGCCGTGACGAGATCGACGCGAAGATCGCCCGAGCCGAAGCCGGTCACGTCGACGTTCTCGATTCCCATTCTCGTCGTGATCGATACCAACAATTCGCGCGGACTGCACGCGAGCTCCTCGCTGACTTTCGCCAGGTTGAAGAGAATTTCCGTCAGCTCGATCGTCAGCTGCGAGAGCAGATCGCCGGCTGGGCGGGATCGAAGGGCGAGCTGCTCGATGAGATGATCGCCGACCGACGTTCGATCGCAGAATCCGACCAGGGCCGTAGCTTTCGCGCCTTCTACGATCTGCTGCTCTCAGCGGAGCGGCAAGCGGAGCTGTCAGATCTGCTCGACCGCGTACACGATCCGACCGTCGGTCACAATGCAGACATCGACGAGTTGGATCCCCGGCTGGCTCGGGCCCATTTCGACTGGATCGATGCGAGCGAGCGGACGCAGAGAACCGTTCGTCAGCTGTCCGAACAGCTGCGCCGTTTCCTTGACGATCAAGTCTGGATCGAGAACCGTCGGGTATTCGAGTTACTTCGAAGCATCGAGCAGAACGCTCTGCGGCTGCGCGCCGAGGATCCGGGAATCGAGATGACGATCGATGACACAAAGGTTTCGATGTCGCTGCCTTTCGAGCGGCCCCTGTTCAGGCCGAGCAGAACCGCCGACCTCGACGATGCGATCGTGGAGGAAGGTACGTCCGAGCTCAACCTCGACGCACTCGATGCGCACGCCCAGATCGATCGAGCGGCACTGGTCGACCGGGTACATCAGGCCATAGGTACGAGGCAACACGCTCGACTCACCGATGTCGTCGCCGAGTCTCCGCTGGAGCACGGCCTGGCCGAACTCGTCGGCTACTTCTCCTTGGGTGATCCTGGGCTCGACGTGATGTTCGATGACGATGCCCGATCCGTCATCCGTTGGGACGGCGGCGAAACCACGAGGGTCGCCGATCTGCCCGAAGTCACCTTCGTCCGCCGGTCAGGCGGACGCAACATCGAGCCACCAGAACGAGATCCGGCGTGAGTGAACTCTCCCCGGTGGTGATCCAACTCTTGAAGGGCCCGATCTATCGTGATACCCACGACGCGCTGTGGGACCCACTCCTCAAGCAGCGAACGCAGATCGCTGACTATGTCGCGGTCCTGGGCCTCCGTGTGGAGGTCAGCGACACCGACGGCTTCGCTTACTTGACCAGTCTGCCCGACGACGTCGACACGGTGGCGTTGCCCCGCCTCATCAAGCGACACAAGCTTCCCTTCCATGCCAGCATGCTGCTCGCATTGCTCCGCAAGCGGCTCGCCGAGTTCGACGCCGATTCCACCGAGGGCCAACTGGTGGTCACGACCCAACAGCTGACCGAGATGATGCGGTTGTACCTTCCCGACGCGTCTAACGAGGTCAAGATCCACCGAGACATCGAGGGCAGCGTCAACCGGGTGAAGGAACTCGGCTTCCTGCGCCAACTCCGGGGCACCTCCGATCAGTTCGAGGTGCGTCCAATACTTCGCGCCTTCGTCGACGGTCAGTTCCTCGCCGACCTCGATGCCGAACTGAACAGATACCTCGACACGCTGACAGAAGCCGCGGACCGCGGATGACCCTGTTCGACACGCAAGGTTCACCCGACACCCTGACAGGCACTCGGCTGCAACGCTTCGAGCTGTACAACTGGGGCACCTTCGACCGAGTCGTCTGGACCTTCGACGTCGACGGCCGCAACGCATTGCTCACCGGAGACATCGGGTCAGGGAAGTCGACCGCGGTCGACGCGCTGACCACCCTGCTCCTTCCCGCCCACCGCGTCTCGTACAACCGGGCGGCCGGCGCCGATTCAAAGGAACGCGACCTTCGCTCGTACGTGCTCGGGTACTACAAGTCCGAACGAGTCGAGGCCACGGGAGCAACCCGACCGGTCCCCCTTCGCGGGCCGCAGAACTACTCAGTGATTCTCGGTGTGTTCGCCAACCCCGATTTCGGAACGACCACGACGATCGCCCAGGTATTCCGTGCTCGAGAGGACAACACCCAGCCCGAACGCTTCTACGTCGTCGCCGACGAGGAACTCACGATCGCCAAACAGTTCTCCGAGTTCGGCAACACGTTGCCCGAGCTGAAGCGGCAACTGCGATTAGTCGGCGCTCGGATCTACGACCACTTTCCCGAGTACGGGCGCGACCTCCGCCGGCGCCTCCACATCCCCAGCGATCAGGCACTCGACCTGTTCCATCAGACCGTGTCGATGAAGGCCGTCGACAATCTCAACGACTTCGTGCGCAGCCACATGCTCGAGCCCTTCGACATGACCGCCCGAATCAACGACCTGATCGGGCACTTCGACAATCTCACGAAGGCGCACGAGGCCGTCCTGCGTGCACGAGATCAACTGGAGCTCCTCGATCCGTTGATCGCCGACCTCGACACCCACGACCTTCTGCAGGCGCGGATCAAGCACCTCGACCGGCTGCAATCAGCCGTCCCGTACCTCTTCGCAAGTCGCGCAGACGAACATCTCGCAACGCGTCATGAGCAACTCGTCGCGGGCATTGCGGAGGCCGACCGCGAACTCGAACGCCTCGCACGTCAGCGACAAGTGCTCGTCGATCGTCGCGACCAACTCGTCGCCGACATCGCCCGCGCCGGAGGCGAGCGGATCTCGGTGCTCGAGGCCGAGAGGGACGATCTGAAGCGCCGATGGCCCGGACGCCAACAACAGCTCGCCAAACACAACGACGAACTGGCGGCCCTCGGTCTCGACCAGATCTCGACTCGCGAGCAGTTCCTGAACAGCCGCGACACCCTGGCGACCGTCCGGGAAGCTACATCAAGCCGTGCCACGGAAGCGGACAACCGCCGGCTCGATCAACGCCAGCGGCTGGCAGCTCTCGACGACGAGATCGCCCAGGTGAATCGCGAGCTCAAGAGCTTGGACGGGCGGCGCTCCAACCTCCCGAGCGCAAGTCTCGACATTCGAGCGAAGCTGATCAGCGATCTCGCCCTCGACGAAGCGACGCTCCCTTTTGCCGGCGAACTCATTGAAGTCGATGCCGACTCTGCCGAGTGGGAGGGTGCCGCCGAGCGAGTGTTGCGCCCGTTCGCACTCTCGTTGCTCGTTCCCGATGGCGACTACCGGCAGGTCGCACGATGGATCAACGACCATCACCTCGGCACCCGCCTCGTGTACTACCGGGTGCCGAACAGCGTGGCCATGCCCCGACCGCCCGATCGCACAAGTCGTTTCCCACTATTGCTCGACCTGTTGAATGTCCAACCGGAGTCTCGATATGCCGAATGGATCGGCGCCGAACTGGTCCGTCGCGCCGATCATCAGTGCGTCGGTTCGACCGACGACTTTCGAGCGGTCGACCGAGCGGTCACGCAGCAGGGTCAAATCAAGTCCCGCGACCGCCACGAGAAGGACGACCGGTCGCGACTCGATGACCGTCGGAACTTCGTGCTGGGTTGGAGCAACGAACGCAAGATTGAGGCGCTCATCGAACACGCCACACAACTTCATGGGCAGCGACAACCGGTGCACAACGAGGTCCAAGGGCTGGAGCAGGAGTCCAAAACACTGACGCTCGCCGGGGAACGCCTCGCCGTACTCGATTCCAAGAACGACTGGGACGACTTCGACTGGCAGTCGCTCATGGCGCGCATCAATCAGATCGAGGACGAGGTCGCCAGTATTCGCCACAGCTCTGACGTCCTGCGCACCCTCGACGACGAGAAGACCGCGATCGAACAACAGCTCGGCGACGTCGACACCGAAGCTGCCGGAACCCGCGACGAACGAGGTCGCCAGGACGGGCAACGCGAGCGGGTCGAGAACGATCGCCGACGCCTCGGAGGCCTGATCGAGCCGTCGCCATCCCGGGCCGAGGCCGAGCAAGACTTCGACGCCCTTCGCGCCGAACTCACGGCTCCTCGGGCACCGGGCCTCGGCAAAGGTCCCGACGACTTCGGCGACGCCGAACGCAGCGCCCGAAGCCACCTCGCATCGTTGCGCCTGCGGAGTTCCGATGAAGCGAACTCCGCATCCAATCGCATCGTGCGCCAGATGAACGACTTCCGTAACCGTTATCGGGCCGAGGTTTCCGAACTCGACAGCTCAGTGGCGTCGGGCGCTGAATATCGCCAGTTGCACGAGCGAGTTGCAGGCGACGACCTGCCCCGCTTCGAGGCTGACTTCAAGCGTTCGTTGAACGAGAACGCGATCCAGGAGATCGCCGGGTTGTCGGCCGAACTCCACAAGCAGGATCGAACGATCCGCGACCGCATCTCGACGATCAACGGTTCGCTCGAAGCCATCGACTACAACCCAGATCGGTACATCCGACTCGTCGCATCCTCGACGCCAAACACCGAGATCCGGGACTTCCGCGAGCAACTTCGCGTCTGTACCAGCAACATCGTGGGCCACGACGACGAGCAGTACTCAGAACAACGCTTTCTCGACGTCAAGTCAATCATCGACCGCTTCAAGGGCCGAGAGGCGTCGACCGACATCGATCGCCGGTGGACGAGAAGGGTCACCGACGTCCGTCAATGGTCGACGTTCACCGCGTCGGAACGATGGCGTCGGGACGACTCCGAGCACGAGAGCTACTCGGACTCAGATGGTAAGTCGGGCGGCCAGAAGGAGAAGCTGGCCTACACCATTCTTGCCTCCTCCCTCGCCTACCAGTACCAGCTCGACCCACGTTCGAGTCGAGCAGAGGGATTCCGATTCGTCGTCATCGACGAAGCCTTCGGTCGTGGATCTGACGAGTCGACGCGCTACGCCCTCGGTCTGTTCGCGAAGCTCGGCCTCCAGTTGTTGATCGTGACGCCACTCCAGAAGATCGCGGTGATCGAGCCCCACGTCCATTGCCTCGGCTACGTCGACAACCTGGACGACAACTTCTCGCGGCTGCAGCGGGTGACGATCGAGGAACTACGCGAGCAGCGACGTGCCCATGGTCGATCCGACGCCTGACTGGTCGACAGTCCCCGGCCTGCTCGATCGTCTCGCACGCCGCTGGAACCAGGGGACGTGGCTGGGATCGTACGCGCGTGGCGACGCCTTCGAGCCAGTCCGGGTTCCGGCACGGGCTCCGTCCGCCGCCGACCTTATCGAGCGGACGGCCGAGGTGCAGGCGTGGGCCGCTCGGTTCCGCACTGACGCGGCCCGTCGGCCCGGTGTTCAAGTCGACGACAAAACACTCCGTGGTCGGTCGGTGGGCGCGAACGACGTCCCTGCCGCCATTCGATTCGACAGCTTCGCCGATCTCGTCACTGCGCTCAAGGTCGAAGCCGACGTTGCCTCGTTCGATTCTGCAGTGGCGATGACCGAGGCGGTCCTGCCAGAAGCGCTCGATTGGGCGAGCGACCACCCGCTCAAGGTGGTTGCGTCCGCCTCGATCTGGCCCCAACTGTTGGCCGCGCTTCGGTGGGTGGTCGACCACGACGTCACGGAACTCGACCTTCGACATATCGATGCACCTGGAGTCGATTCCAAGTTCCTCGTCGAACATCGCAACATCGTTCGACCGCTCCTCGACGAGGTGCTGCCGGACGAACGCGTCCACATGGAATTCAACGACCTCGACAAGCGCTACGGGTTCCGACCACGACCGTCCTACGTTCGCCTCAGAACGCTCGGCAACGACGTCGGTATCGCTCCGTACTTCACCGAACTCGAGGTTCGGGTCGACGAGCTGTCAGCGCTACCGCTACCAATCTCAAACGTCTACGTGGTCGAGAATCGGGCGACGTTCAACGCCTTTCCCGACAGCGCTGACAGCATCGTCGTGTTCGGCGGAGGTTACGCGGTGACCTCATTGGCTCCGGTCGACTGGCTCCTCGAACGGCGGCTGATCTATTGGGGCGACATTGACACGCATGGATTTCGCATTCTCAGTCGTCTCCGCGGACTGTTTCCACACTGCACCTCGATGTTGATGGACGCGGAGACACTCGAAGCGAACCTCGAACGCGTCGTCAGCGAACCGTCCCCGCTCACCGAGCACCTCGAGCACCTCAGCCCCGCCGAAGCCCGTCTCTACCGAGACCTTCGGGAGGACCGCTATGCCAAAGCGGTCAGGCTCGAGCAGGAGCGAATCTCGCTCGACAGACTGCACACTCACCTGAGAACGCCGACGGGTTGACCCCCCGGACGCCCAGCGGAACGGCCGTCGCCTATGAGCCCTCGAGCAGCTCTCCCGAGGCGACGTCCTGTGGGTAGGTATATATACCTACCCACAGGACTCAGGCTGGAATCTCACCTTCGGGAGGACCATGAGTTCCGCCACGACCCGGACGGCGCGAAGGCCGACCAGGTCCGGCGATTGGCGAGTGCTCACCCGACGGCACACCTACCGCACCCGTCCCTGATCTCTCGCGAGCGTACGGGCACCAGTCGACATTCCCGGCGCCGACGGCCTTCGCTGCGTCGAGGTTGACAAGAACGCCACGAACTCGCTGGCACCGATCCTCGGTCGAGACAGGAGCGGCACGGCAGCCCTCACAGCTGCCGTGCGGGCCGTGTCGGAGTCGAGGCGTGCGAGCACCCGGGCGATTGCTGTGTGGTCGCCGGCGAGATCCTGCTGGATGCGAGTCGGCAGGGAACGCAGCTGTTTGTTCCAGAAGGTTTCGGCTTGTTGGAGTTGTCGGTCGGCGGTGCGGGCGGCGTTTCGGGCTGGGCGTTCGGCATGCCAGCGTTCGGCGATGGTGTGGGCGGACAGGTTGCCGTCGGGGTCGCGTAGCATCGCAGCGGCGAACGCGTCATGGGGTGTGCGGTCGCCGAGGCCGAGTTCTTGATGGTCGTGTCCGTCGCAGACGACGTGGGCGATGTTCGACTCGCGTCCGCGGGTCATGCCGACGTAGAGCGCTTGAGCGCTCGTTTGTGGGGTGACGAGCACGTGCCCTCGATCGGCGGTGCGGCCTTGTGCGCCGGCGATCGTCGTCGCATAGGCGAGCACCACATCGGCGGCTGCATATTCCGGTGTGATCGTCACCCCGTGACCGGCGCGGGTGTGAACGGCGACAAGCCCACCGCCGGGTGTGGTTGCGGTGACGCGCCAGACGTCGCGGTTGAGGACGCGGCGGCCGTCACCGGTCGCCAACTCGCGGGTGTTGCGACGGGTCTGGATCAGATCGCCGACATGCACGGAGTTGCCGTCAGCGGCGACACCGACCGACGGTCCTGTGAGGTGTCCGGTGTCGAGGAGTCGTTGCTGGCAGGCAGCCGAGATCGTGGCGGCGAGATCGGCGGTGTCCGTAACGATGATCGTGTCGCGACCAGCGGTGATGTCCGTGTGCCAGGCGTCGACCACGACGACATCCGCGATGTCGGACCAGATCGGCCGGAGTCGACCATGTCGCAGATAGTCGTCGATGACGCTGGTGTCGCGGTGGCGGAGTCTGGTTGATGCGGTCCGTTCCCACTCGTTGCGGAAACGGCGGACCGAGGTGAGATGCACCGTGGCCGGGTGGGCGGCGAGGTCGCGTAACAGTCCACCAGCTTCGGGTGCGCCCATCTGCGCATAGTCACCAACCAACGTCAACCGGCAACCGGCACGTCGGGTCGCGCCGACGAGTTCGTCGAGCACGAGGGTGGGGACCATCGATGCTTCGTCAACGACCACCACCCCACCGACCGGGAGCTCGACCTGGCCGATACGCCACGACGCGATCGTGTCCGCCGCCATGCCCGTCTCCTCGGTCACGACCCGCGCCGCCGCGGCTGACAGACACAACACCGTCACGTCACGTGCCGCGTACTCGACGGATCGGCCCGCGGCTTGGAGCATGGTCGTCTTCCCGGCCCCGGCCGGCCCGATGATCGTCGTCACGCGTCGACGTCCTTCGGTGATCGCACGGACAGCTCGGATCTGGTCGTCGCCGAGACCAGGGTCGCGGACCGTGGCGACCGTGAACGGTGCGGGCTCATCCAGGGCGGCGATCACCCGTCGCTCGGCGCGCATGATCGTTGGGGAGGTCAGCTTGGCAAAGTCGGGTTGCGCATACTCGACGTCGCTGTCGGGCTCCAGCGGCAGACACATTGCGGCGAGGCGTTCGACCTCAACCTCGGCCGCCAGCGGTGAGGGGTCGCTGATCCAACGGGCGACCTCGACGGTGAGATGAGCGCGGGTCCACCACGCCCGCTGCTGATGCAACTCGGCAAACACCTTCTCCGCCAACACGGTCGACCCCGCCGCCAACCGGCCCCCATTACCGATCGACGCTGCCCGGGTGGTGGTGACGGTGTTGACCGGTGCCAGCTCATCGGTGGTCGTCATCGAGCGCCACCGCTCGTGCAGATCGTCTGTGCCACCGGTCTTGCGATGCCGACTCCGCAGCGTTGCCTCGTCACGCATCCGCGCTGCCTCATCACGTGTCGGCGAACGCCCATGAATGCGTCGCCACTCCGCCTCCAACCGGCCATACGTCGAGAGCACCGCGGCACGACGCGACGAGAACCGGGCACGCAGGTCGGCCGGGATGCCGACGATCTCACGCATCGGTGTCCGCGCTGACGGGCGTTCCCACGACACCCGGAGTCGCTCCGACAACAGCCGCTCGAGTTCGGCAGCGTAGATCGCGCCCGCGGCGTGGGCGTGGCGATGGATCGCACGCGAGTCCAGCGTGCGCCACACCCCATCGACACCGCGGACGCGGTTCAAGATCGCACAGTGCGAGTGCAGCTGCGGATCCCCCACCCGCTCCCCCGGCACCGTTGACCGCGCCGTGCGATGCCGAAACTGCGCGATCACGAACCCACCCGACTCGACACGCCGAACCCCACCCGCACCAGTACGGGTGTGGCTCGCATGCGCGTCCAAGTACTCGAGCGCGGTCGCGACCGCGGCCTCGTGCGCGTCGACCACCGACTCCCGCACGTTCGGATTGGATGAGAGGGCCCACAGCAGCGACACCGACTTCGACGGCGAGAACGTCACATCCAACGCCGCCATCGGCTCCAACACCGAACCATCCGCTCGCACCCTGGTCGACACCGCCCGACCGAGCACCTGCTCCTGCGGACTTCCCGCGGTCGACGGCACCACGAAGCGGCCATACAACACCGCCATGTCATCGGCGGCGACCTCACCGGACAGGCCCAGCAGAGCGGCCGAGCGTCCTGCCCACTGGCCCGGCGCCTCGCCGGCACCGGTGTAGTAGTCGTGCCTCGACGTCGCCACTTCCTTCGTAAGGTAGTCGTAACCGCGCCCAGCGGTGATCACCCCAACCGACGCAACCACAACAACGACCCAGGGGTGTGCGAACGAACCTTCACACCCATCTATGGGTCATCGAGGAGGTCATTCGGTAACGCTCGGGCCCGAGAAATCGGGGGCCCGCCCACTTCAGTGCCAGTGTGTGACCGAACCCCGGAGGTGAGTCGCGCCGGCCCAGAGCGAAGAGCGGCCCGTGCATCGAGCACACTGATTACAGGCCGAACCTTCATGATCCGGCGGGCTGCCGGATCGACGACGCTGCAAGGCGACGCCGCCCGCCAGCCGACGAGCCCGTTGCCTAAAGTGTCGACTGTGGTGGACCAAGCAGAAGTTGAAGACGCTGTCGCACCGGTCCTCGCTTCAACGCGCGATCTGATCAGCTACCTCGATCAGATCCTTGTGGTCCACGACACTGCGAGTGCACCGGTTTCTCGTGTCGATTGGGCGTACTACCGTCTGGCCACCGTTGAGTTGCTCATCCGCACTCGATGTGGGGGAACCGTCCCGGCAAGCCTGGCGAGAAGCCTCTTCGAGGAAGCCGCCCTCTGGGATTGGGGGCTCAATCGCGCAATTGGCACGTGGCCAGATGACTGGGCCGACGTTGAGATTCAGAGGCTGACGGGACGCGCTGATCCCACCGACGATATTTGGCTTCGGTGGCTGGTTCCGCCGAACGCTCAGATCAGCCCGAGCGGTATCGGTATCGCTGAAGTTGACGACGCAGTCAAGCGCATCGGAACCGGCCTGCCTCCGAAATTCGTTCAAACGTTTCAGGTCACCGGGCTGTACGGCGCCTACCGACTCATCGGTGTTCTCAACCATGGCGGACCGGCGGCGGCACTTCTCGCCGCATCCTGGAGCGACGCCGGACTACCGGCGCCGTTCGCGGCAATGATCTTGCAGGTGGTGTCGGGGGCAGCTGCGAGCCTTGCCTCAACGCAGCTCCAACTGACCGCCCACGAGGTGGATCAGCTTCTGCTCCTGGCTGAAGCGGTCGCTCGTTGTGCCGGCGCCGTTCACGGCGCGTCCACAGGTCCGCTGGTCAGTCGAACAGCGGCGAAGGGCAAGAAGGCGCAGACCTCGCGTGGAACCTCGCTCGACTCGACCATCGGGGCGATGCCACCAGCGACGCAGGTCGTTCGGGACGCTGCCCGCGAGTTCGTCGAAGGTGCGCTCGCTGTTGAGGCGCGGGTGATCCAGCTGGGTCCGCCGCTACAGGATCCGATCGGCTACATCGGGCTCACCACGTTCGCATTAGCTAGCGATCACCTCGCAGTCTTGCAGGGGGCAACTTCCGGCGACGTCGCCGATGCGCTCGTTCCGTTCGCAGCGCGCTCGCTTTTCGAGGAGGGGGCAAGGTGGGGGTGGCTTGCCAAACAGAGCTCGGCGAGTTCAGGCAGCTCTGCGCGCGCCTTGTTCGGTGAGGCGCAATTCCAGCTCGCTGCTGCACGCCAGGCCATGCTGAAGGAGGGAATCTCTCCTGAGCATGTCGACGCCTGGTTGGCTGCGGCCAACCCTGTCGCTTCGGCAGGCACGGGCGACCACCGGCTGCCGAGCATCGACTCAATGCTCGATGTGGCGTATGCGGTCGACGAACGTTTCACTGCGTTCGCCCGCCCGATGTACAGCATCTTGTCGCAATTCATTCACGGAACGCCGATCGCCGTCATGCATCTCAGTCGCTCGACGTTTCCTTCACTGTCGGCACCGACGTTCGCAGTGTCTGTTCATGCCGCCTGCTTCGGGTACTGGTGGGTCGCCAAGTCATCTTTGGCTCTAGCCTTTGGTCCGAAAGTTGCCGAACTGAACCCTGAATTCCAGGAGCTTGCCCATGCTTTGGCACACGTGCGTTCGACAGCGAACGCCTTCCACTTCCTCGAGTAGTCCAAGCTTCGCTGGTGCAAGGGAAGTCACGTTTCACTGGCTGAACGCGGGATCGCCTTGAGGTGACGAGCGTTGCATAGACCGAGGGGCGCAGCGTCCAAGTCTTGTGAGGCCATCGCGAGCGGCAGATCCAGCGTTGACACACCTCACGAGTAACCTCGACCATGAGAGGTCCAGGCATGACCGTTGTCGACATCTCAGGGGAGTTGCTGATGGACGACAAATGGAACCGAAACGTGCGTGAGAGCCCCGCTGCTGTAACCGCGCGGCAGTTGCTCGACCTCCTGCGGCAGCTCGATGCTCCTGATGAGAACATCGCCTCGGACCTCGCAAAGGTCCGCCGCCAAGCAGAACGCATCGATTGGGTGCTGGCGAACTGCGATCCCTACCTCGCACCGCAAAGCGCTCTCGACGCTTCGCAAACGCATCTCGTTGCCGCCACGGCTGCCGCCACCGAATACCAGACGTCCCATGACCCTGCACAGTTGGCGGGTGCCATGACCAACACCGAAGCAGCACTCGCGCAGTTGTCGACGCTTGCCATACCCGCCGAATCGGTGGCGCCTGCCGAGTCAATCGCCAACCTGGGCCAGACGATCAGCGATCAGATGGAACGAGCAAGCGCTCAGATGTCCGAGCTTGTTGCTCAACTGCACTCGAAGGTCTCCGAAGTAGAGGAGCAGAGCCTGGCCGCTGAAACGCGGAACGCCGAACTCGTCGCACGCGTAGAGCAGCTCAAGGCCGATGTCGAGGCGCTTAGGACGTCCACCACGACCCTCACAACGCAGTGGCAGGCCTCATTCACCGAGGAACAGACGGCGCGAGGTGAGCAGTTTCGCACGACACTTGAGGAGCAGCGGACGCAAGGCACGACAGCGATCAGTGCTCTCGAGAAGACCACGAAGACGAGCATCGCGAATGCCGAGACCGACGTAGCTGCGGCGCTCGCCAACATCGAGGAGCAGAAGGCACTCGCCGAAGAGATCGTCGGCATCATCTCCGACGAGGCTCTGATCGGTGAGCCGAGTAAGCGAGCTGCGGAGGACAAGAAGGCCGCATTTTGGTGGAGTGTGGGAGCGGTCGTATTCGGTGCCGTTGCGGCCGTGCTCGCTGTGGTGTCGATCTTCGGGCACTCGTCGTCCGACAACGACACGGACTGGGTCGGGTTCGCTCTCCGAGCCCTCGCCGTTCTCGCCATCGGCGGGCTTGGGGCGTACGCCGCCAGGGAGGCCAGTGAGCACCGTCGGTCGCAGCGGGAGTTGGATCACCTGGCGGTTCAACTCGCGGCCATCAAGCCGTTCCTTCGGGACATGACCGAGACGAACCGAGACGAGGTGATGAAGGGCGTGGCGGCCAAGCTGTTCGGGCCACGTTTGGTCGACCCTTTGAAGGGCGACGATGTTGATCTTCCGGCTGGCACCGCGCAGCTGATGCAGTTGCTCCTGAAGCTGCTGCAGACTAAGTAGCTCGATACACCTGACCGTGATGCTGAGATGGCGACAGCGTCCGACGAGGTCGAGTCGGCGGAAGTGGAGAGCACGGCTTTGAGCGCTCCACCAAACGGCCAGTTCCACGAGCGGGAGTCTGCAGCTAGATTCGTCGCGATTTCCTGTTACCGAACGGCACTCTCGCTGACCCATACAAGGTGTGGAACTTCGGCCCGACAACGCTCCTCATCGCTTCGCCTTCATAGCCCGCCACGACACGCGGACTCGACTGCCGGCGTCGCCTGGGCAACCGGTTCGGCGGCGGACGTACTCCGTTCCGGAGGTCGCTGTGATCCTCGGCATTGGGAGGTCGACCGCCTACGCACTCGTGCAGCGAGGCGAGCTTGCCGCACTGCGCGTCGGTGGGCGGGTCGTCATTGCACGAGCCGAGATCAATCGCCTGCTCGGCGAGGACCCAGCTGCCTGACGAGCGCTATTCGTCGAGCGGCGCCAGCACGGCCGGCAGAACGCCGTACCGCGGAAGTGTCTCGAGATCGATGGCCCACGGCGACTCTGCTTCGTCCTCGTAGAGCGGTGCCAGGTCCTCGTCGGCTCCCGTCGCGACACGCCACACGATCCAGTCGAGCGTTCGGCCGCTCCGTGTCAGCGACCGTCTGTGCCACTCCGTTGCCGGTTCCCAGGTGCGCACGAGTTGGATCACCCGATCGACGAGTTGATCGGCGAGCCAGGCGCTCTCGTCGAACGCGAGCGGTTCCATCAGGTCGGACCTGACCGTCGCCGACGCGTAGAAGCAGAGCATGTCGAAGATCACGGAGCGGGGTGGCAGCTGGCGGCCAATCGACGTCCACACGATGAAGACGGAGTCGTCGAGTGGCTCGTCGACCACCGTGGGCCGAGCCCGACTGACGTCGGCTTCCCGACGGCACCGATCGAGCGCTCGACGCTTGGTCATCGCCCTGGCTCCGAACCGGCGATCGGCACGTCGAGGATGCGCGACGCGACCACGTTGGCAGCGTCGCGGGCGATCGACGGGGTGACGTGTGAGTACAGGTCGAGGGTGATGCCGACGGTGGCGTGGCCGAGCTGTTCGGACACGACCTTGGGGTGGATGCCCGCTTTCAGGGCGAGCGTGGCGTACGAGTGGCGAAGGTCGTGGAGCCGGATCGCCGGGAGGTCGGCCTGTGCGGCGTAGCGGCGGAACAGCTTGGAGAACGTCTCGGGGTCGAAGCGACCGCCGAGCTCGTCGGTGAACACGTACTTGCAGTCGGTGTCCCACGCCGGGCCGGCGGCCAATCGCTCCTCGTTCTGCCGGGCCCGGTGGGCTCGGAGCGCATCGACCGTCGCCGGGTCGAGGTACACCTGACGACGGCTCTTCGCGGTCTTCGGTGGCCCCGACACCCGATGACCCTTCGCCGTCGTCGTCCACGTGTTCGAGACCGACAGCGAACTGTCGTCGAAGTCGACGTCGAACCAACGCAACCCGAGCACTTCGCCTCGACGCATGCCCGTGGTCATCAACAACACGAACGCCGCGTACAGACGATGATCGCGAGCGACGTCGAGGAACGTGCGCAGCTCGTCGGACGACCACGTCTGGTACTCGGTCCGGTCGTCGGACGGCGCACGGGCCGACGCCGCAGCGTTGCGGCCGACGAGGCCGAGTCGTTCGGCGTCCGACAGCGCCTTGCGGAGCACGGTGTGGGTGTTGCGAACCGTCTTCGGCGACAGGCCCTTTCCGAACCGCCCGCCCTCGGCGAGCAGGTAGGCGTAGAACCGCTCGAGCTGAAGCGGTTCGAGCGCCTGCAGCTTCGCTTGGCCGAGCTGCCGCTTGATCCGATCGATCGCGATTGCGTAGCTGTGCCACGTGGTCGCGCGTAGTCGATCTTCCTGCAGCTCGTGCCACTCGTCGAGGTAGTCGCCGAGCGTCCGTAGCGACCGCTTCGCCAGCGTGCCCTTGTCGACCGACTGCGACAACTCGCGCAGCGCAGCCTCGGCGTCGCGTTTGGTCGTGAATCCCTGCTTCGAAACTTGGCGACGGTTGCCGGTCGCCGGGTCGGGGCCGAGGTCGATCCGGAACCCCCACGCGCCGTCGTGTTTGCGGATCGAACCCCTCGCCATGGCGCGACTCTAGCATTTTTCTGTGCAGGATCTGTGCAGGAATTGCCGTTTCGGCCGTTTCCTTGCGATGACACGAATCACATAACACCAGGTAGATGGTGCCCGGGACGGGATTTGAACCCGTACTCACCTCTCGGTGAAGGGGGGTTTAAGCCCCCCGTGTCTGCCAGTTCCACCACCCGGGCCTGGAAGCGCACGCTATCCGCGACCGTTGAACGGTCAAGCG
>RCMY010002039.1_pt1 | contig 18469 bp, 17 predicted proteins | sample 2041341 | NCBI WGS metagenome assembly RCMY01 (sample SAMN09708234, study PRJNA481090) | Marine sediment metagenome, whole genome shotgun sequencing project. | reverse complement strand
CGCTGTTGGAAGCATCGATCGAAGGTGCCCGCGGCATTCTGCTGAACATCTCGGGTGGATCCGACCTCGGTCTCTTCGAGGTCAACGAAGCCGCTGAAGTGATCCACGGAGTGGCCCACCCAGACGCGAACATCATCTTCGGTGCGGTCATCGATGACGAAATGGGCGATGACGTCCGTGTCACTGTCATCGCTGCCGGTTTCGAACGCTGGGACAGCGGCGCTGGCGCAGTCGGCGCAGCGACGTCGGGAACAACGATGGCCGACCGGGCCCCCATCGGCGGCTCTGCTGCCGATGACGACGATGACGCAGGGACCACCCCCTCCAGTTCGTCTCCTTCGACGTTCAGCGTCGGATCGGGCGACGATGACCTCGAGATCGCTGACGTCTTCGCTGACGGCGAACCACGCGCTTCTGAAGACGACGAGGACGACGGACCTGACGATGAGTTCGACGTTCCGTCGTTCTTGCGCTGAGGCGGCAGCACGCACGGTGAGCAACGCCCACCACTACATCCGAGAAGATGGGACGATCGTCGAGGTGTGTATCACCGGTCGCGACGACGGCGACTTCCACGTGAAGTGCGATCGTGACGGACTCGTTTCGCGTCGCGCCGCCGTTATGCCCGGCGCATGGGCGGTCGCAAACCAGGTGCACGGCGCTCGTGTCGTCGAGGCCGATCCGGTCGTGGTCACAGACGCTGATGCATTGATCACCTCGGAGATCGGTCAGCCGATTGCCGTGCAGGGTGCGGACTGCGCACCGATTGCGTTCATCACCAATCGCGGTCCGGTCGCCGTTGCACACGCCGGATGGCGCGGGTTGGCTGCCGGAGTCGTCGGTGAGACGATTGGCCGCCTTCGAGTAGACGGCGCAGAGACTCGATGCGCGATCGTCGGGCCGACGATCGGCCCCGAGTGTTATGCGTTCGGCGCGAACGATCTCGATCATGTCGCGTCGCTTCTCGGCGACGTCGTTCGAGGCAAAACTGCAACCGGCGCGCCGGCTCTCGACCTTCGTGCGGCAATCACGAGCGCATTCGCCACACACGATGTCACCGACGTGCGCTTTGTCGCAGGTTGCACCGCATGTGGTGTTGCTGGTTTCTCGCATCGCGCTCGAGCGGAATGCGAACGTCACGCGCTCGTCGCGCGGATACTTCCGGGCAACCCCGAATGACCCACGAACGCGAGATGCGAGTCGCAGACGACGTGGTGGCCGAGCGTCTCGCCCTCGTTCATCAGGCGATCGAGGAGTGTGGTCGCGGCGACGTCAAGATCATTGCGGTCACCAAGGGATTCGATCGATCCGCCATCGACTGCGCACAGCGTCTCGGACTGCATGACGTGGGCGAGAACTACGCCCAGGAGTTGCTCGAGAAGTCCGAAGCGATCGCCGCCGAGACCCGGGTGCACTTCATGGGGCGCATCCAACGAAACAAGGTCCGCAAGATCGTCGAACACGTCGACCTCTGGCACAGTGTGGCTCGACCCGAGATCCTCCTGGAGCTTGCAAAACGATCTGCGACCGCGCAGGTGCTCATCCAGGTTCGACCGATCGACGACCCGACCAAAGATGGCGTTCGGCCCGAGGAACTCGAAGCGATGCTCGAGGTTGCCCACGACAACGGTGTGATGGTGCGGGGATTGATGACCATTGGACTGCTCGGAGACAAAAGCGCCACCCAGGCCTGCTTCGTCGAGCTCGATCGCCTGGCAGATCACCACGGTCTGACCGAGCGGTCGATGGGGATGAGCGGCGACTACCGCGACGCACTCGAGGCTGGCTCGACAATGTTGCGCCTCGGCTCGGTTCTCTTTGGCGAGCGGCCCGCTCGATGATGCGTGTCGTGGCTGGGTCGCAACGCCTTGAGCAGGTAGTGTTGAAAGACAGGAGGTCCTGATGTCGGGCTTTTACAAGAAGGCTGTCGTCTGGCTCGGGCTGAACGAAGATTACCCGGACGAGGCAGCCCCACCATCACATGCTCCAGTTGCGGAAGGTCCCATGACCGAACACACGCCAGCACCGTCCAATCGACAGGTTGGACCAGATCCGCGACCTGAACGAACCACGTCTCCACGCCAAGAGCCGCGCAGAGCCGATCCCCTTGCCCACAACCGCAATGCATCGGATCGATCCGAGGGAACTGTCCGCGCCGTTCCGATCGACGAGCCGATGACCAGTACCGGTACCGTTCGGGCAATCGCCATTCCGCGCACCACCAAACCCAAGACGATCGTGCCGAAGTCGTTCAATGACGCACAGGAGGTGGCAGATCATTTTCGTGACCTGACCCCGGTGATCGTCAACATGCAAAACGCTGAACGAGATCTGGCGCGGCGGCTTATCGACTTCAGCTCGGGACTCTGTTACGGACTGGGCGGCCAGATGGAAAAGGTCGCCAAAGACGTCTATCTGTTGACCCCCGATGACGTCGAGGTCGCAGACGAAGAACGCCAGCACTACACACCGTGACGCAATGTGTGGTGTGCCCCTGACATCGTGGTGGTCACACGTGAGCGGATTCGGCACGAAGGAACCACGCTCGGACGAGACTCGGAAAGTAGTGTTTCAACATGGATCTGGTTCGTGAACTAAAAGACGTTCGTTTCGAGTTGAGCCTTCGCGGCTACGACTGCGAGGCCGTCGATGCGTTCCTCGCAAAACTTCGGGGCGACATCACGAGTGTGCAGGAAGAGAACGAGAAGGCGTCGGCTCGTATAAGCGAGCTCGAAAACTCCGTCCAAGCAGGCGGCGGGGCCTCGAGCGAGACCGAAGGAACCCTCCGCCGAACGCTGGTGTTGGCGCAACGCTTGGCCGATGAGACCGAGGCCGAGGCAAAGAAGGACGCTGCAGAGCTGCATGAGGCGGCCGTCGCCGAGGCGGCACAACTGCGATCGTCCGCGGAGACCGAGTCACGGTCGATGCGCGACGAGGGCAAACGCGAACTCGACAACGCTCGTGATGAAGCAGCGAGCATTCGCGAAACCGTCGCGGAGGAAGCAGCGAGGCTTCGCGCGGAGACTCGAGTCGAGAGCGAAAAAATCCTCGCAGAGGCCGAGCACCGAGGGATGGAGCGTGTCGCAGAGCTCGAGCGGGCCGCGCAGGTCGAAGTGGCCACGATGCGTGAGCCGATTCGGGCGGAGGTCAGCGAGCTCGAGAGCGCGAGGGCTCGAGTGATGGAAGACATCGCAGCACTCGAAACCCATCTCGAACAACAGCGCGTACGGGTCAGGACCGCGGTCGAGGCGCTGCGAGTTGGCATGTCCGGCTCGATCGAAGACCTCGAGCGGGTGGCCGATGACGACGACTTGCTCGCTGCGCAGCCAGGCCCTGCGACCAGCGGTGTACGGGCAGACGATGTTGCGGTCGCTCCCGACATCGAGATCGTCGATGCTGTCGTCGAGCGGGTCTCGGATTCGCCGAGCGCAGATGACGTCGAGGACGCTGTGCGCTCCAGCGCTACCGAAGCGGCTGGTGCTGTTGACGAGGGTGCTGTCGAGGAGATTGTCCTCGAGATGGAAGAATCTGCCGAGGTGACCGAGGTCATCGTCGAGGACACCGGCTTCGAGGACACTGGCTTCGAAGACGCCGGCTTCGAGGACGCCGTCGTTGAAGGCACCGGCTCTGAAGACACCGTGGATGAAGACGAAGACACCGTGATTGACGACGTCGTCGAGGCTGAGGTGGTCGCGGAGTCGTTCGACGATCAGGGACCGGCGACCGAACCAATTCCCGTCGTCGATGGGCCGCAATCGCAGGATGAGTTTGCTGCGTTCGGTGTCGAGGTCGACGAGGAAATCCTGGTCGAGCTCGACGACGAACCAACGTCGCTCTTCGGCACCGAGGTGTCGGCCGACGCTGATGCCGAGGCAATCGCTGTCGATGGCGGCGACGACCTCGCGGCTGTCGCAGCGGCAACGGTTGGAAACGTCCAGATCGACGGGTCGACCGAATCCGAATCAGGCCAAGACGGGCCGAAGTTCGTCGAGAGATTCGCCGAACTGCTCGACGCTCACCCTTTGGGTAACGATCGGTAACAGAGCTCGATTTCGTTCTAGGGGCCCGTTGCGGTGGGTGTCCGTGGCATCCCATCGGCGTCCACCTATACTTCTCGCCTCAAGGACCCGGTGACGTTCGCGTGATCGGGCAGTGCAGGAGCCACGGTCGTGTGGCACCTGGGAGAAAGGTGTGTTGGCGTGGCGAAGAAGGCAGCCGCAAAGAAAACGGCTTCAGGTACGAAGAAGGCGGCTGCCAAAAAGGCGGCGGCAAAAAAGAGCACTGCCACGCCTCCCGCCAAAAAGACGGCGGCGAAAAAGGCCCCGGCAAAGAAGGCGCCAGCCAAGAAGGCTCCGGCAAAGAAGGCGCCAGCCAAGAAGGCTCCGGCAAAGGCACCCGTTTCAGAATCGTCGAAGGTCGATGAGGCGCGGGCGCTTGCAGCCGCACGTTTGAAAGAAAGTCAGAAGGTCGCCGCGAAGTCCTTCACGAAAGCTTTCCTCAAGAAACAAGAAGCCGAGTTGTTGCGCGAGCGAGAAAAGTACACCCGATCGGCGGTGACCTACCGAGAGGAAGCCGACTCGTTGGTGCTCGACCGAGAGCCTGGCGATGTGCAATTTGACGAGGAGTCTGGCGAGGGCGACACACTTTCGGTCGAACGCGAGCGCGACCTCGCGCTGAGTGCCCAGGCCCAACAGGCCGTCGAAGAAATCGACGCAGCGCTCCGGCGCCTCGAAAACAAGGTCTACGGCATCTGCGTCGAGTCCGGCCTGCCAATTCCAAAGGAACGCCTCGAGGCGATTCCCTGGGCATCGCAGCGGGTTGAATTCAAAGTCGGTGGGCTTGGACGTCGCTGAGTCGACGAGCGAGTCGCCTGCACTCGAGCTGAGTCCTTCCGAGGTCTCCGCACGGCGCTGGCAGCTCCTTTCTGTCTGTATTGCCGTTCTGATCATCGATCAGATCAGTAAGGCATGGGCGATCAGTGCGCTTGACGACTCGAACGTCGATGGCCCCTTTGGGTCGTCGCTGAGGCTCGTCTACAACAACAATGCGGCCTTCTCGCTCGGCGAGGGCCTCGGTCCGATATTTGGCCTCCTGGCGATCGGGGTCTCGGTCGCCATGTTCTGGATCGTACGCCACGTGCAGAGTCGCGTGGTCGTGCTCGGTCTCGGTCTCATTCAGGGTGGTGCCCTCGGAAACGTGATCGACCGTCTCCTTCGAGATGGCGATGGGTTTCTCGGAGGCGCGGTCATCGATTTTCTCGAAGTCGGCGACTGGTGGCCGGTCTTCAATCTTGCTGACGCTGCGATCGTGATCGGTGGAGCGCTCGTCGCGATCTTGGGCTCACGTGATTGAGGTCATCCCGGACCCGCTCGATGGCGAGCGGGTTGATCGGGTGGTTTCGATGCTGATGGGGCTGAGCCGGTCTGTTGCCTCTACGGCGATCGACGACCACCTCGTCATGCTCGATGGGGTGGTCGTGACGAAGGGTTCTCAGCGCGTCGCGACCGATCAGCAGCTCTCGATCGACGATGTCGTGTTGGAAGACGCGCCACCGATCAGCGATGACCCATCGGTCGAGATCGACTACGTCCACGTCGACGCCGATGTTCTCGTGATCTCCAAGCGGCCTGGTCAGATCGTGCATCCAGGTTCGGGCCATGACACCGGCACGATCATCCAGGGGGTTCTCGCCAAATATCCAGAAGTGCGCGAGGTCGGTCAACCGGAACGTCCTGGCGTCGTCCACCGGCTCGACAAGGGCACATCGGGCGTTTTCATGGTCGCTCGCACCCAGGCAGCGTACGAATCGTTGACCGAGCAGCTTCGAGATCGAACTGTCGCCCGTCGGTACCTCAGCCTTGGATGGGGTCATCCCGACACACCGCGGGGTGTGATCGAGGCACCGATCGGCCGGGCGATGCGCGATCCGACACGGATGGTGGTCCGCAACGATGGGAAGTCGGCGCGGACCACTTATCGCGTCGTGGCGACCTGGAATGACCCCGTCGTCGCCCTGTTTGCGTGCACGCTCGACACCGGCAGAACTCACCAGATTCGAGTCCACATGGAGGCGATCAACCACCCGGTGGTCGGAGACGCCCGATATGGCGCTGCGCGGGGTTCGCTCGGAATGAAACGACCGGCGTTACACGCCGCCGAGCTCGGATTTGAACATCCAACGACAGGGGAGTGGCTCGAGTTCACGTCGCCGCTTCCCGCTGACATCGTTGCCGTGCTTGGCGAACTCGGCGAACCCGACACCGGCGCGGTGCCGCTCTCGTGACCCAGCCCACACCGATGCTTCCGGACTTCTCGGGGTCGTCCACGCTGTCGATCATGCCCGCCCTCACTTGGGGGGTTCCGAGCGCGACGATTCCTGACGAGATTGCGTCGGCCGATCGCGTCGTACTGCTCGTGCTCGACTCCTTGGGTTGGATGCAGCTCGACGAACGACGAGCGATCACTCCGACGTTGAGCGCCATGGCTGGTGGACCGGCGACGACGGTCGCCCCCACGACGACCGCAGCGGCGCTCACGTCGATCTCTACCGGCGTGGCTCCCGGCGAACACGGCATCGTCGGGTATCGTTTCCCGGCTGGCGGCTCGGTCATGAATGCACTGCGCTGGACGTCCTCTGCGGGCGATCACCGACCGATCGTCTCGCCAAGCGATGTCCAACCTGTTCCCACACTCGGTGGTGGCGACTGGCATGTGGTGAGCGACCGAATCTTCATCGGCTCCGGATTCACCGAGGCGTACCTCGGCGCAGCGCCGTACCACGGTATCTGGCACCCGTCATCGATCGTGGCCGAGACCAGGTCGTTGCTCGACGCAGGCCACGATCGGGTGTACGCCTACTACGACGGCCTCGATCACGTTGCACACATCCACGGTTTCAGCGGCTCACACTTCGACCTCGAGCTCGCTTTTTGTGATTGGTTGGTCGCAGCGATGCTCGATGCATTGCCCGCAGGTACGGCGCTCGTCGTGACGGCTGACCACGGACAGATCGATGCGCCCGAAATCGTGCCTGTACACGGATCGTGTCTCGATCTCACGGCTTTTCGATCTGGCGAGCCTCGGTTCCGGTGGTTGCATGCCAAAGCTGGCGCTGTCGACGACCTCGCCGCTGCCGCACAAGAGGCACACGGCGAGCACGCATGGGTGCGCACGAAGGATCAGGTCATCGACGAAGGTTGGTTTGGCCCAACGGTGAGCGCCGATGCCGCTGGACGCCTCGGTGATGTGGCCCTCGTTGCCCATGCGCCAATTGGTTTCGACGATCCGGGAGAACGCCACGCCGACAAACTCATCGGGCGCCACGGGTCGGTGACTCCAGCCGAGATGCTCGTTCCGATCCTCCACACAACGGTGTGAACCGCCCGCCGAGAATTTCGTCGGTGTAATTCGCTAGGGTGGCAGCCCGACGCCAAGGAGTTTGATGGCCGGGTCTTTCACCCACCTGCACGTCCATACCGAGTTCTCGATGCTCGATGGTGCCTCGCGCCTCGACGACCTGGTCGCCGCCGCTGCCGCCGACGGGCAGCCTGCTCTCGGTATTACCGACCACGGCAATATGTACGGCATTCTCGACTTCTACAAGTCGTGCAACAAGGCCGGAATCAAACCAATTCTCGGCACCGAGGCCTACATGGCCCACGAGCACCGCTCAGAGCGCCCCTCACGCCGCGGAAAGATGGACGACTCGGGTGGCTCGACCGACGCAGGCAAGAAGTTGTATTACCACCTGATCTTGCTGGCCGAGAACGACGTCGGCTACAAGAACATGATTCAGCTGGCGTCGAAGGCCTTCATGGAGGGTTATTACTACAAACCTCGCGTCGATTGGGAGCTGCTCGATCAGCACTCGGAGGGACTGATCGCGACGACTGGTTGCCTCGGCGGTCAAGTGCTGCAATCTCTTCTCCAGGGCAACTTCGACGAAGCGGTGCAGCGTGCGGGTCGTTTTCAGGACATCTTTGGACGAGACAACCTCTTCATCGAACTTCAGGACCACGGAATCCCCGAACAGATTCGCACCAACCCGCAGCTACTCGAGATCGCCAAGAAGATCGGCGCGCCGATTCTTGCGACCAACGACAGCCACTACACACACCAGGCCGATCATGCAGCCCACGATGCGCTGCTGTGTGTCCAAACTGGATCCCTGCGAAGCGACCCCGACCGGTTCAAGTTCCACGGCGATCAGCACTATCTGAAGTCGGCTGCCGAGATGCGTCACATGTGGCGTGAGGTCGAGGTTGCCTGTGACAACAGCCTCTGGATCGCCGAGCGGTGCAACGTCGAGATCGAGTTCGGCGAACCCCAACTCCCGAGTTTTCCGTTGCCTACCGGTTTCGACAACGACGATGAGTATCTCCTGCATCTGACGATGGAGGGTGCGCGCAAACGTTGGGGCGAGAACATCCCCGAAAAGGCCGTCGAACGGTTGATTTTCGAACTCGACGTCATCAAGAACATGGGATTCTCGTCGTACTTCATCATCACGTGGGACCTCATCAAGTACGCGCGCGACAATGCGATTCGTGTGGGTCCAGGCCGTGGTTCGGCGGCTGGTTGTGCGGTGGCGTATTGCCTCTGGATCACCGACCTCGACCCCATCAAGTACGACTTGTTGTTCGAACGATTCTTGAATCCGTCGCGTATCTCGATGCCCGACATCGACATGGACTTCGACTCCCGGTACCGAGATCAGATGATTCGGTACTGCGCCGAGCGTTACGGCCGAGATCACGTCGCCCAGATCGTGACATTCAGTCAGATCAAGGCGCGTGCTGCGGTGCGAGATGCCGCCCGAGTGCTCGGGTATCCCTATGCCGTGGGCGACAAGGTCGCGAAGGCGATGCCGCCGCTGATCATGGGCCGAGACACCCCGCTGCAGTACTGCTTCGAGAAACATCCGAAATATGAGGGCGGGTATGCCCAGGCCAACGACCTTCGAGAGATGGTCGCGACCGATGCGGTGGTCGCAGAGGTCGTCGAGGTGGCCAAGGGCCTCGAGGGGCTTCGGCGCTCCGATGGCATCCATGCTGCAGCGGTGGTGATCACCAAGGACCCGCTCACCGACTATCTGCCCATTCAGCGCAAACCCGAGGCCGGACAGGCGCCCGAAGACGCTCCGGTGGTCACGCAGTACGAGATGAACGGTGTGGAATCTCTCGGCCTTTTGAAGATGGACTTCCTCGGCCTGCGAAACCTCGATGTCATCGACGACACGTTGCGCTTGATCGGCGAGACGCAGGGCATCGACGTCGACATCGACAACGTCGATCTCGAGGATAAGGGAACCTACGAACTTCTCCAGCGAGGCGACACCATTGGGGTGTTTCAACTCGAATCGACGCCGATGCGTTCGTTGATGAAGTCGCTCGGCCCCACAGAGTTCGAAGATGTCGCGGCTCTTGTGGCGTTGTATCGGCCCGGCCCGATGGAAGCCAACATGCACAACGACTACGCCGATCGAAAGAACGGTCGGCAAGAGGTCACGCTGCTCCATGATGACGCGTCGGAGATCCTGGGTGACACCTATGGCCTGATGATCTACCAAGAGTCGATGATGCGGGTGGCCCAGAAGTTCGCTGGATACTCCCTCGCCGATGCCGACTCCCTGCGCAAAGCGTGCGGCAAAAAGATCCGCGAGGTCATGCAGAAGGAGAAGGCCAAGTTCGTCGACGGCTGCGAGACCACCGGCTATGGGCGAGAACTGGGGGAGGAGTGGTGGAAGATCATCGAACCCTTTGCCGACTACGCCTTCAACAAGAGCCACAGTTATGGCTACGGCTTCGTGGCGTATCAAATTGCCTGGCTCAAGACCCACTATCCGGTCGAGTACCTCGCAGCGTTGTTGACCTCGGTCAAGGGCAGCCTGGAAAAGGCGGCCGTGTATCTCAACGAGTGCCGAGTGATGGGCATCGACGTGATCGTTCCCGACATCAATCGGGCCCGCGTCGACTTCCATCCCGAGCCGAACCTCGACGCAGACGACACGCTGGGCGAGATCGTGTTCGGAATGTCGGCGGTACGCAACGTCGGCACTGCGCTCGTCGAACAAATCGTGGCCGAGCGCGACGCCAATGGCCCCTTTGCGTGTTTCTTCGAATTCGTCGAGCGAGTCGACTACACCGTGCTCAACAAACGAACGATCGAGTCGCTGATCAAGGCGGGCGCCTTCGATGCGCTCGGACATCCTCGCAAAGGCCTGCTCAACGTCTACGAGGTGATCATCGACCGGACCGTCGCATCTCGCAAGGATCATGACATCGGTGTGGCGACCCTGTTCGGGAGCCTCGGAGACGAGCCGTCGTTCGACGATCGTCCCGACATCCCCGAGATCGAATTCGAGAAGATGCCGAAACTTGCGCACGAAAAGGAAATGCTCGGTCTCTACATCTCCGATCACCCGATCCTTGGGTACGAGGCGGCGTTGGGTCGACGATGCGACAAGACCGTAGGGGCGTTGTCCGACGAGACCGACGGTGCGTTCTTGCGAGTCGGTGGTGTCATCACCAACCTGCAGAAGAAGTGGACCCGCAAGGGCGATCTGATGGCCATCTTCGAACTCGAAGATCTCGAGGGATCGATCGAAGTCATGGTGTTTCCCCGCACGATGACCGAACATGGCCACAAGTTGATCGACGATGCGATCGTCGTGGTTCGCGGCAGGCTCGACGCCAAGGACGACATTTCAAAGTTCATCGCCCAAGACCTCGAGATATTCGACTCGAGCCAGATGACGGCGTCGACGCCGTTGCGGTTACGGCTGCCGGCGCACGCCCAGGACCCGGGAACCCTCGATGCGCTCAAGGGTTTGTTGAACGACCACACCGGTGAGTCCGAGGTTTTCCTGCATCTCGAGGGCAAACAGGTGATCCGTCTTCCCGAGATGTATCGTGTAGATACAGGAAACGGACTGGTCGCGGAGCTCCGAGTCCTCCTCGGCCCCGATGCCGTGGTTGTCTGAGCTGTTCGACCCAGTTTGCGTCATGGCCCGAAAGTCGGCTGGACTAGAGGGGCCCCAAGAACAAACAGCGAGGCGAACTCCGCACATGGCATTGGAAGTTGAAACCAAAGATTGCAACGCGCTCAGCGATGCGGATATCTCCGACATGGCTGACCTCTGCACGGACGCACCACTTCCGTACGAAGCTGGCGAGCTGTCCAAACAGGCAGAAGAATGGGTGTTGTGCTGCCAGGCGCTCGACAATGGTCGCCTGAAGGGTTTTGCGTACTACACCCTCGAGCGCATTGGCGGAACCCCGGCAATCATCCTCGGACTCGGCTCCATTGGCCGTTCCTCGCGTCGCGACAGCGTCATGCGTGGCATGGTGACCGATCTCATGCATCGCGCCGTCATGGCGTTCCCAGACGAGGATGTCGTCGTTGGTCTTCGCATGCAGACGCCCGATGGGTTCGAGATGCTCAAGAATCTCAACGACATCGTGCCGCGGCCCGATCACAAGGCCTCGGGAGAAGAACGTGCCTGGGGCCGCCGCTTTGCCAAACGATTCGGCATCTCTCCATTGCGTTATGCCGATCGAACCTTCAGCTCGAAGGGAAATGGCTCGATCCCATGCGCCTTCGACCACGAATCGTCGAAACCTGAAAGCATCGATGCCGATGTCGCTGCGTTCTTCGACGATCTCGAACCCGCCAATGGTGACGTCTTGGTCGCGTTTGGTTGGGCAATGTCAGAGGACCTTGCAAAGTTCGCCTAAGTCGTGATCTGTGAAGCAGTGGGTGTCGATGTGGCACCTGGAACTGCACAGATCTGTGGTTAGCTGATGGATGTTTTCGAGGCGCTCGCCGCGAGGAAGATGACGCGGTCGTTCACTGGTGTGCCTCCATCCCGACGAGCAGTCGACTCGCTCCTGTACGCGGCAACGCGCGGTCCGAGCGCCGGAAACACGTCTTCGGTCGAAGTCTTGGTCCTCGAAGGTGACGAGGTCGAGATCTATTGGAGCATCGCGCTTCCTTTGGCACAACGGGTTGATTTTCCTTGGCCGGGTTTGCTGAGGGCCCCGGTGCTCCTGATCCCAACCGTCGATCCGAGCGATTACGTCGATCGTTACGCAGAGCCCGACAAGGCGCGGGCTGGCTTGGGGGAGTCCCCTGACGCGTGGGACGTGCCGTACTGGTGGGTCGATGGCGGTGCGGCGGTCGAGAACATCTTGTTGGTCGCTGCTGCGATTGGAGAAGGAGCCTGTTTCTTTGGCCAATTCGCCAACGAGGCTGCGGTCAGTGCGTACTTCACTATCCCAATGGGGCGACGATCTTTGGGTACGATCGCCGTTGGCCAACCCGATCCCGAAAATGACCGGCGAAGTCGATCGGCACGACGACCTGCTCGCACCGTTGCGGAGCGGACCCACTGGGGGCGATGGTGAACCCGCAGAATTCAGCTCCAACCGGTCTGGCCCTCTGGGTTGCGGGAGCTCGACCCAAGACGCTGCCCGCAGCAGTCGTGCCCGTGGCGGTGGGTACCGCAGCGGTCGCCGACGACGTGTTCACACCCTGGCGGTTTGTTGCAGCTCTGGTGGTGGCGCTTGCGCTCCAGATCGCCACGAATTTTGCGAACGACTACAGCGACGGAATTCGCGGCACGGACGACGACCGAGTGGGGCCATTCAGGCTCGTCGGTTCGGGTGCAGCATCGCCTGGAGCGGTCAAGAAGGCCGTGATCCTGTCCTTCGCTGTTGCTGGCATCGTTGGGCTGGTCCTCTCATTGATCGTGAATCCGTGGCTCCTCGTGATCGGTGCAGCGTCGATTGCCGCCGGTTGGTTCTACACGGGCGGCAGTCATCCGTATGGCTACATCGGACTGGGCGAGGTCGTCGTGTTCACGTTCTTTGGTGTTGTTGCCACCGTCGGATCGGCCTACGTCCAGACCGAGTCGTTCTCCGGATTGGCCTCTGTGTTGTCGATTCCTGTCGGGGTCTTCGCAACCGCGTTGTTGGTGATCAACAATCTGCGTGACCGCGAAGGTGATGAGGCCATGGGCAAGACCACACTTGCGGTCCGCCTTGGCGACTCGCGCACACGGTTGCTCTACGTCGGGTCGATGTTCGGTGCTTTTCTGCTGATCGCAATCGTCGCGGCAGCCACTGCACGTCCGGCGATTTTGCTCGGACTGTTCGGTTTCGGGACAGCGGTACCTGCGCTTCTCGCCGTGCTCCGCGGAGCGACCGGACGTGACCTGATACCGGTCCTCGAAGCTACTGCTCGCACCCAACTGGTGAGCGGGCTGCTACTGACCGTCGGCCTCGTCATCTGACAAATTGGTTCGGGTTGCGGTGAGGAGCTGCGCTGCGCCGAGCGTGAGCTGACGATGTTCGACGTTGGTGAAACCTGCTCGCTCGAGTCCGGCAAGCAGCTCCTGACGCGGTGGCAGGTAGGCGAGGGAGCGGGGGAGGTAACCGTAGGCCCGTTTGTCGGACAAGAGTCCACCGATGAACGGGACCACCTTGCCGAAGTAGAGGCCGTGTCCGAACCGCATCACTGCGTTGTCGGGCTCGCTGGCGTCGAGCAGAACGATTCGACCGCCCGGGCGGACGATTCGAGCGAGTTCTTCGAACACCAGTTGAAGGTCGACGAAGTTTCGAAGGGCGAAACCACAGGTTGCCCCATCGACCGAGGCCCCGGCGATGGGGAGGTGCATGCCATCTCCCTGCACGAGCGGTTCGTTCGTCCGTGCAGCGGCGAGCATTCCAAAGCTGAAATCTGCGCCGATCGACCGGTAACCCCGTTCGGCCAGCTCTCGACAAAAGTCACCGGTACCCGTGGCGAGGTCGAGGATCACCGATGTCGGGGGAAGTTCGAGCGAATCGATTGCAATTCGACGCCATCGCACATCGAGGCGAAACGTCATGATGCGGTTGACCAGGTCGTAACGCGGTGCGATCGTGTCGAACATCGCCTGAACGGCTTCGCCCTTCGCAGCACCTTCGGGGAGTGGTTGGTCCAATTCGGGGAGCGCGGCGGTCGAGCGCTCGTCTGGTGTACTCGTCACGCTCTCAGCGTAGGTCGTCGACGAATCAGAGACTGGCTCGATCCGGTTCGGGGATTGTGACCAACGGCGCTAGCGTTTCGGCCGTGACCGGTTCATTCGACGATGGGATAGACAGCCGCGAGGACGAGGTCGCCGACATGGCGCGCCGCGCGGCGATGGCGGCGTCGGACAATCGCCGTCGAGCTCGGACCGGCGGCGGCGGACCCACGGCTGCCGATGTCGATGAAACAATGATGACGAGGCTCGGCAACTCGCTCGACACCATCGCTGCGTGGTCGCCAGGGTTTGCTGGCGCGATGTTGTTTCGTGGCGAATCTGCGCAGCCGTTGGTGAGCCTGATCACGTCGGGTGATCGAGAGGCCATGCGCCGTTCGCTCAATCATGTCGCAACGTCGGTGCGAATGGAGCTCGAACTCATCGAGCGCGACGCGCTCGGTTCGTTTGTCGATTCGATCACGTCGACGAGTCGCGGCGCGATTCTCGTGTTTCGGCTGGCCGACGATCTACTTGTCGTGGCGATCGAGGGGCAACCCGCTCGTGTCGCTGACGCCTGGAAAGCGGTGCTCGATCAGATGCCCGAGCTGAGTGAGGCGTCAGCCGGCCTCATCCGCGCCGACCGCTGACCGGACGCGACGTCTACTTTTGTCGAACCGGCGCTGCGAACTGCATGACACCATCGTCGATTGGTGCCTTGCGAAAGCGGCGCCTCTCCTCGACGTAACGTTGCGTGTTCAGCCAAGGTTCTCGATCTCCCTGTTTCGGAAGCAGGGGCATCATCCGCTGCATATAACCCGAGGAGAAGTCATCTATCCATGACCTCGCGAGCATGTCCGAGTCGCTCGGCCGCAGATGCGGTGTACACGCTGTCGTGCCGGTCTCTGACATGTGGTTGAGTAACCGGCAGACGTACTCACAGGTGAGGTCGACTCGCAAGGTCCACGACGCGTTGATGTACCCGAACGTGGAAACCAGGTTGGGAACCCCCGAGTACGCGAGACCGTTGTAGGTCCATGTCTGGGAGAAGTCGACGACTTCCCCATCGATGGTGAACTCCATCTCGCCCAGCGTCACCAGCTGCAGCCCTGTCGCCGTCACGATGATGTCGGCGGACAGTTCGTCGCCGGACTCGAGGAGGATGCCTGTCTCGGTGATCGTTGCGATCGTATCGGTGACCACCGATGCCGTTCCGTTCTTCAGAACCGTGAACAGGTCGCCATCAGGCACGACACACAGGCGCTGATCCCATGGGTCGTAGGTGGGGGTGAAGTGTGTGTCGACATCGAAGTCGGGTCCAAGCTCGTGGCGTAAGCGGCCGAGCAGCACCGACCGAACCTGCTCGGGATTGGAGCGAGTCCGTCGATAGAGAAACTCGGTCTGCAGAATGTGCTTCCATCGAGTCATGGTGAAGGCGACCCTGGACGGCAAGACCTTCCGTAGTCGTCGAGCCCACTTGTCGACCGCGGGTTGGGACAGGACGTACGACGGAGATCGCTGCAGCATCGTCACATGCTGAGCATCGGGTGCGAGTGCCGGCACGAGCGTGACGGCGGTCGCTCCAGACCCAATGACCACGATCGACTTGTTGGTGTAGTCGAGGTCGTCGGGCCACGTCTGGGGATGGATGATTGGTCCTGCGAATCGATCACGACCGGGGATTTCGGGATCGTAGCCACCTTTGTAGCTGTAATAACCCGAACACATGAAGAGAAACCCGCAGGTGAACACCACGGTCTCATCGGTGTCGGTGCGTTGCACGGTTACTGTCCACATCGCCGTTTCCGCGCACCAAGCAGCGGAGATGGCCTGATGGTTGTATCGAATGTGCTGGTCGATCTCGAACTCCTGGGCGGTCTCGCGGACATACTTCTGAATCGATGGTCCGTCGGCCATCGTCTTGTCACCGATCCACGGTCTGAAGCTGTAACCCAGCGTGTACATGTCGCTGTCGGACCGAATACCGGGGTATCGAAAGAGGTCCCAGGTTCCGCCGAGGTCGGCGCGACCTTCGAGGATCGTGAAGCTGCGGTCTGGGCATTGAGTGCCGAGATGGTACCCGGCGCCGACGCCGGAAATTCCGGCTCCCACGACGAGCACATCGACGTGTTCTGTGGCGTCCGTGCGGATCGGCTCGATGGTCATTGACCTCAGCCGTCTCGGCGTTTGCGCATCTCTTTCGCGTGACGCTCGAGCGTCTGTTTCTGTTTCTTTGTCAGGCTGTCGAGGCCTTGGTCATTGACCTGATCGAGGAGGGCATCGATTTCGGCTTCGGACGCACTTGCCGTTGGAACGGCAGTGAGGGTTGCCCGGCCTTTTGCGCGGCGCTTCTTGCCGGTGGCTTTTGAAGGTTTGCTCGTCGACGAACCGGTGACGAAGCTGGGCAGTGCGACCGACGGGATCCAGTCGACGTTTGCGAATCCGAGTGACCTCGTCATGACCAGCCCGACGAACGCTGTCGACGTCAGCAGCACAATGCCCGAGAGGCTACGAAGTGTGAGCATCTGGAGGAATTGCACGAGAAAGAAGAACCCGACGACAACCCAGAACGGAATTCCGAAGAACGATCGGGCTTGTGGCACGGAGGCCGAGAACCCGGCGGCGATCCCGAGAAAGACCATGCCGAGCCCAAATGACGGGACGTCGTCATTGAAGAGGACGGCCGTGATCGTGGCGAGGATGGCGGGTACGATCACGATGGCTGCGATCAGGCTAGTGAAGGCTCGCCGCCCGAGCATGGTCTCGAACTGCGTACCGATCAGGAAGAAGAAGATCAGCCCGAGCAGGGCCCAGAAGAAGTCGGATGCAGGGGGGATCGGCCAGGTGAGGAACCGCCAGATCTGCCCGCCCGTGACGGCGGAGTTCTCGAGCAGCAGGTTTTGGCTGATCGGACCGCCGTAGCCGCCCTCGAGGACGAGCAGCACAACCCCAAAGAGTGCGAGGCCGGTGATGGCCACCGTGGTCGTGACCGCGACAGAACCCACCGTGAACCAGGGGTCTGACCCCGACCCTCGAGAAAATGGGCTCTGGAATCCATAGCGATCAGCCATCGGCACAAAGGGTACTGCAGTCCGCGCCGCATTCTCGGGTCCCGCGCACCCAAGAACGGTGTTTGTGGACGACGTTGGACGTCAGCGTCGACGACGGCGTGGTGCCTCGACGGCCTGTGGCGACGATGACTGACTAGCACGAAGCTGTCCGCACGCCGCATCGATGTCCGTGCCGCGGTTTCGGCGAATGGTGGCGTTGGTGCCGCGATCGAGAAGCCAGCGTTGAAAGCGGGTGACTCCCGCTGCGTCGGTCCCGATCGTGGGATACCCCGGCGTGGGGTTGAGTGGGATGAGATTGACGTGGGCGCGAAGCTCACGACACAACTCAGACAGCGCGATCGCCTGGGTTTCTGTGTCGTTCACATCGGCGATTAGCGCCCACTCGAAACTGAGCCGTCGCCCCGAGGCGGATACGTATGTGGCACATGCCTCGGCGAGCGAATCGATCGGGTAACGCTTGTTCAGCGGAATGAGTTCGTCGCGCAGGTCGTCGGTGGCGGCATGCAATGACACGGCGAGGCTGACGGGGAGATTCTCCTCGGCCATACGTTTGATTCCTGGTACAACGCCGACCGTGCTCATCGTGATGTGTCGCGCCGAGAGCCCGAGGTCACCGTGGATTCGTCGGACAGCGCCCCACGTGGCGTCGTAGTTGGCCAGGGGTTCGCCCATGCCCATGAAGACGACGTTCGACAGGCGCCTCGGTTTTGCTGCCTCGCGGGCACGGATGACCTGCTCGACGATTTCTCCCGTCGTGAGATGGCGCCGAAAACCCTCCTGGCCCGTTGCACAGAAGTCACAGGCCATTGCACACCCGGCCTGGCTGCTGACACAAACAGTCGATCGTCCGGGGTAGTGCATGAGTACGGTTTCGACAGCGTCGCCGTCTCCGAGGCCCCACAACCATTTGTGGGTCTCGCCGCCTTCGCTGATTCGCTCGAGACGATGATGCAGTGCCACGGGCAACAACTCGTCGAGGTCTGCGCGCAACACTTTGGGAAGAGTGGAGATGTCTACGATGTCGAGACCGTCCTCGTAGAGCCCCTTCCACAGTTGTTCGACCCGATACTTGGGATGCTCGGACAGCAACTCGCCGAGCGTGTCTCGGTCGAGTTGGTAGCGCGTTTCGGTGGCGATCATCGTTTGCTCGCTGTCGGTGTCCAGAGCGTGTCGCTGCGATGGGTGTGGAAACCGATCTTCGTGTAGGTGGCAACCGCAGCTTCGTTGTCGGCCTCGACGTACAACATCGCTGTCGACAGGCCGAGGTTACCGAGCCACTGGAGGCCGGCGAGTGTCATTGCTTTCCCCAGGCCTTGCCCGTGAAACGAGGGATCGACGGCGATGACGTAGATCTCGCCGAGTGGCTCTGGTTTGTTATGCACCTTCGTCCAACAGAACC
>RCMY010002038.1_pt1 | contig 18471 bp, 13 predicted proteins | sample 2041341 | NCBI WGS metagenome assembly RCMY01 (sample SAMN09708234, study PRJNA481090) | Marine sediment metagenome, whole genome shotgun sequencing project. | reverse complement strand
GTCGCCGCCATCGGGGCGAGCAGGATCTTCAGCTCCTCGTATGTGTACCCGAAGGCTCGCTGTCGTTGCGGCAACGATCCCTCGTCGCTGTCGGCGGACTCGCGTTGGGGCAGGTCATCGATGTGCACCTGACCCTGGTTGAGCCAGGATCGATACGGAAGTGCCTGGGCGAGGCGTGACTTGATCTCCTCGTCTCGAACGATGCGGCCTTCGTTGGTGTCGATGAGGAACATGCGACCCGGCTGAAGGCGTCCCTTTTCGATGACCGTCGCCTGGTCGACGTGGATGACACCCACCTCGGAGGCCATGATCACCAAGTGATCACTGGTGACCCAGTAGCGAGACGGACGGAGTCCGTTGCGGTCGAGCACCGCACCTATCAGCTCGCCATCGGTGAACGCGATCGACGCCGGTCCGTCCCAGGGCTCCATCATGGTGGCGTGGAACTCGTAGAAGGCACGGCGCTCGTCGGTCATCTCCTGATGGTGTTCCCACGGTTCGGGAATCATCATCAGGACCGCTTCGGGAAGCGAATACCCACCGAGGTAGAGCAGTTCGAGGGCCTCGTCGAAGCCGGCGGTATCGCTGGCGCCGGGCGTGCAGATCGGGAAGAGCTTTTCGAGGTCACCTGGGATCTTGTCGGTGGCCAGTTGTGACTCCCGGGCCTTCATCCAGTTGCGGTTGCCCTGGATCGTGTTGATTTCACCGTTGTGGGCGACGTAGCGATACGGATGCGCCAGCGGCCACGAGGGGAAGGTGTTGGTGGAGAAGCGCGAGTGCACGAGCGCAAGGGCTGACTCGACGCGCTGGTCGACGAGTTCCGGGTAGAAGTTGGCCAGTTGCAGCGTGGTGAGCATGCCCTTGTAGACCATCGTCCGGCTGTTGAGTGACGGGAAGTAGATGCCGTCGTGCAGCTTGGTTCGGCCGCCCATCGCCTCGTTCATCTCGCCCGGACCGGCGGCGACGCTGATCTCGTGCTCGATGCGCTTGCGCAGGACGTACAGGCGGCGATCCAGGTCGATGCCCCGGTAACCCGCTTCGCTGCCGATGAACACCTGACGAAACAGCGGCATGGTCGACACCGCGGCTGAGCCGAGCGAGCTCGGATCGACGGGCACCGTTCGCCAACCGAGCAAGGTCAGGCCTTCTTCGGCGATGAACTCGCCGATCTTGTCCTGTGCGATCTTCGTTTGTGATTCGTCTTGGGGGAAGAAGCCGATGCCGGTTCCGTAGGCCCCGGCCTCCGGCAACCCGAAATCGACGACGTCGCGGTAGAAGCGGTGTGGAACCTGAATGAGAATTCCCGCACCATCGCCGGTGTTCGGTTCGGCGCCGGACGCGCCCCGGTGCTCGAGGTTGCAGAGCGCGCCAACGCCGTGCGCCACAATTTTGTGGCTCTTTCGCCCGAGGATGTCGCAGACGAAGTTGACTCCGCACGAGTCGTGCTCGTTGCGCGGGTGATAGAGGCCTTGTGGTTCGGGAAGAGATCGTGGTGGATCGTGTTGCATAGTGCTCCGTAGCCACCCCTCCTGGCGCGCACGCGGGCCAAAAGGAGAATGGGGTCGTTTCGGGGTGGACGGTGGACTTCCGTAGGCCAACTCGTCGCGGTGGCTTGCCGGCTGGGACCGTCGCGTCGTTGCGGGTCACCTACCAGTAACGCAAACCTGGGCCATCATAGACAGATGCCAGCGTCCTCTGACCACTCATATTCACAATCACCGATCACCGCGCCGTCCGCCGAGCTTGCCGGCGACGTGTGCTCCGATATAGCGGCATCGCCGAGTCCGTTTCATGCCGTGGCGCATGCGGTGTCGTTGTTGGAGGAGGCCGGCTTCTCGCCCCGTGTCGAGTCGGAGGCGTGGTCCGGTGGCGCCGGTCGGCACTTTGTTGTTCGCGACGGCTCGGTTGTTGCCTGGGTGGTGCCCGACGACTGGTCGCCAACCAAGGGCATGGCGTTGGTTGGCGCACATACCGACAGCCCCAACTTGCGCTTCAAACCGCAGCCCGACGTACCGGCAACCGGATTTCGACAGGTGGGCGTCGAGGTGTACGGCGGTGTCCTGTTGAACTCGTGGCTCGATCGTGACCTCGGCTACTCGGGGCGAATAGCGATCCGAGACGGGCAGCGCCATACCGTCCAGCTCACTCGGGTCGATGAGCCGATCTTTCGGGTGCCTCAGCTCGCTATCCATCTCGACGGAGAGATCTCGTCGACCGGCCTCTTGTTGAACAAGCAGCAACACATGGTTCCGGTGTACGGCCTCGGCGATGCGAACCCGGGGGACATGTTGGCAATGATTGCGAGCCACGCCGACGTTGCTTCCTCCGACATCTTGGGTTTCGACCTGATGTTGCACGATCTCGCCGGGCCGGCGATCGTGGGCATCGATCGCGACATGATCGCCTCTGCTCGCATCGACAACCAACTGTCGTGCTTCGTCGCTATTCGGGCCCTGCTTGCTGCGGTCGAGGCTGGGCACGATGCCCTGATCGGCGTTGCGCTCTTCGATCACGAGGAGGTGGGGTCGAGGTCGGCCACCGGAGCGGCTTCGCCATTTCTTGCGACGACGCTCGAGCGGGTGGTCGCAAGCGTCGATGATGATTCCGAAGCGTTCGCTCGTGCCGTCGCGGCATCGACCATGGTGTCGGCTGACGGTGCGCACGCAACCCACCCCAACTACGCCGATCGCCACGAACCGAACCACAACATCAAGATCGGCGCGGGTCCGGTCATCAAGCACAACGCGAACGAGCGCTACGCAACCTCTGCCCGGACGACGGCGGCGTTTGCCCAGGCATGCGAGCGAGCCGGAGCGCCCTACCAGCACTTCGTGAACCGAACAGATCTCGGTTGTGGATCAACGATCGGTCCGGTCACCGCGGCCGAACTTGGCATGGCCACCGTCGACGTCGGGTGTGCGCAACTCGCAATGCACTCAGTGCGCGAGCTGTGCGGTGTGCAGGATGCGTTGTGGTTTCGAGACGCCCTTATCGCCTTCTTTGCCGGATAGGCGAGGACGGGAGGCGCCGCCGTACTCCCCGCGACGGCGCTGCGAACATCAGCAACACCGCAAAGAGTTCGAGACGACCGACGACCATCAGGAAAGCCAGGACGGTGCGCGCCGGCGCGCTGTAGGCATCGAGGAACGTGGCGGTGGGACCGGCGGTTCCGAGCGCCGGACCCATGTTCCCCATTGCCTGCAACGTGCCGCTGAGCGCTTCGATCAAGTCGGTACCGAGGAGGGTGAGCACAAAGGTACCCACGACGACGATGGCGAAGTACAAGAATACGAACGCGGCGATCGAGTCGATGATTCGCTCGGGTACCGCAACCTTGCCGTGTTTGATGACGAAGACGGCGCGCGGTTGACGAGCGCTCTTGAGGACGCGGCGCGCCAGCTGCCCCATGGTCTGGAAACGAACCACCTTGATGCCGCCCGACGTCGAGCCGGAGCAGCCACCGATCACCATGAGCACGAGCAGAACCACTTGTGGTCCCGGAATCCATTGCGCAAAGTCTCCCGCTGAACCCGACCCCTGGGCATTGCCGAAACCGGTGCTGGTGAGCAGCGAGACGGTGTTGAAGACGCCAACGCGAAGCGATGAGCCAAAGCCGCCGGTGGCGCCATCGAGCCACAGCGGGATGACGACCGCCACGGAGGCGCCGACCAAGAGGCCGAAGTACGAACGGAGCTCTGCGTCACGGGGATACACCCCGATGTCGCCACGAAGGGCGCGGACGTGGAGGCCGAAGTTCATCCCGCCGATGATCATCCCGACGATCAGGACCGCCTCGATGGCCGTTGAGTTGAACTCGCCGATCGAGTCGTTGTACATGGCGAACCCACCGGTTGCCGCGGTTGCGAGTGCATGCCCGACGGCGTCTCTCAGACCCATGCCGGCAAGGACCAGAGCGAACGCAACGGCGCCCGTGACAGCGAGGTATGCCACCCAGAGCTTCTTTGCGGTCTCGCTGATGCGAGGTTCGAGCCGATCGGCCGTCGGTCCGGGGGCTTCGGCGGCCATGAAGCCGGACGCATCGATGCCGAGTACGGGCAGCACCGCCAGCACGAGGACGACGATGCCCATCCCGCCAAACCACTGGGTCATCTGGCGCCAGAACAGCATCCCGCGCCCGATCTCGGCTCCCGGGTTGTTGAGGTCGGGGAGGTTGGTGAGAATCGTCGAACCCGTGCACGAGAACCCTGACGCCGATTCGAAGACGGCGTTGGAGAGATTCACCCAGACCGATGCTCCGTCGACGTCGGATATGCCGCTCAGAAAGTACGGCATGCCGCCGATCACGGAAACCGCGAGCCAGGTGCCGGCGACCGCGGTGAACACGGCGGCCGGGCTGGCATTGCGGATCTGCGTGGTGAGGACGAGTACCGCTCCGAGCAGGAGCGTCGCCGCGGTGGAGATCGCCATCTCGGCCACGTGCGGGTCGCCGTAGGCCATTTCGAGGCCCGTCGAAACAGCGAGGCCGGTGCCGACGAACAGCAGCGCGATGCCGAGAATCTTGCCGAGCGTCGAGTCAAAGGCAAAGCGCTGGCTGACCAATGGCGCGGACGGTGGGTGGATCGCGATGTGGTTGCTCATCGACCCGTCATTCCCCGGACGGCTCCGAAAGCCCGGTCCCGCGGCTTGCTGACCAGCACGTCGAGGGTGACCGCCAGTGGGGTGATGCCGAGGCGACCCATGACCATGACGGCAACCAAGACCACACGCGTCCCGCGCTCGAGTTCCGCTGCGTTGCGGACGTCCGGCAAGAGGCCGGTTGTGGTCGCACCGGAGATGGCGGTGAGGAGTGACTGCCGGAGGTCGGGTTCGAAAAGGGCAACGCCGTACGCGCCGCCCAGCACCAGGCCGGCGAACAGCACCAGATGGCTGAGGGTATGGCGGAGCGTGCTCTCGGGAATGGCCTGGCCATCGACCTTGATCGCCGCCACCATGCTCGGATAGAGGAGGCGGAGCAGTTCCCGCTTGGCGTAGGCGACGAGCGCGATGACCCGGATGACCCCGAACCCACCGCCGGCCGACCCACTCATCGCCCCCGCCGCCATCAACAGCAGCAAAATGGTCTGGGACCCGCCGGTCCACGCGTCCCATGCGAAACTCTGCAGCCCGGTGGTGCTGGCGAACGACATCGCTGCGACAAGCGCTGTCCGGACGGGAATGTGACCGTCGACGCCGCGTTCGAGCCACCAAATCAGCCCGGTGCCTGCGCATACCGACGCGACGAACCACCGGAGCTCGGTGGAGCGCCAGGCGACGCGACCGCGGCTGCGCCATGACGCCCACAAGATGGCCACGCTGGTGCCCGCCAGCAACATGCCGCCGATCGCAACCCATTCGATCGCCGCCGACTCGAAAGACGCCAACGACTGCGACCTGGTGCTGAAACCCCCGGTCGAGATCGTCGACAAACCGTGGGCAATCGCGTCGAACCAGGGCATCCCGGCAACGAAGAAGGCCGCGACCAGCACCAAGGTTGCGCCGGCGTAGAACTTGGTGATGTTGCGGATCCCGCGGCGCACGGTCGGCGCAAGGCTGCGGCGCGACCCGCGGGCGCGCTGTTGCTGGCTGATGAGGTCGTTGGTCTTGACCCGCGACGGCAGCAGCGCGGCCGCCATCGAGATGGCGAGCAGCCCGCCGATCCAGTTCGTGGCCGCCCGGAAGAACAGCACGCCATTGCCGAGCCGCTCCACGTCGTCGAACGCCGTCATCCCGACGGTGGTGAAACCCGACGTCGATTCGAAGAAGATGCGCCCGGTGCCGTGATCGAGCACGCCGACGACCTCGTACACCGCCACACCAAAGAGCACGACAGCGATCAGTGCCGTCGTGGCGAGGGTCCACCCCTGCGTGTTGAGATAGCGAACCGGCAGGGTGAAATACTTACGGCCGACCGCGCCGGCGACCGACAGTGCCATACCGATGGCCAGGAAACGCCACCAAGAGTCACGATGGTCGGTCAGGGCAAAGGCCGAGGACAGATTCGCCGCTGCGCCAACCACGAGGGCTGCATACGCCGTCGCAGCGCCGACGACACTGACTCGGCGCTGGCGTTGCGACGTGATGCTGGGCCGAAGCCCAGCGGTTGCGGTCATCCGAACAACTTGGCCACAGCATCGACCGCGTGGGGCATCGCGAACACCACGACATGATCGCGGTCGCGGAGCGTGCTTCTTCCGCGGGCGATCTGCGCATTGCCGTCGCGCACGATTGCTCCGAACAACGCCTCGCGTGGCACGTCGAGCTCATCGATTCTGCTGCCGTCTGCCGGGCATCCCTCCCGGACGATGAATTCGAGAACCTCGGCCTCGCCCTGGAGGAAGGTGGTGACCGCCGCGACGTCGCTGCGGACGAAGCGCATGACGCCGTTGGCGCTGGCGGTTCGGGGTGACAGAGCCACATCGACGCCGACTTCGTCGAGCAGATCGAGCAACGCAAGGCGGTGGACAACAGCGATGGTTTCTTTGGCGCCGGCCGACTTTGCGAACAAGCACGCCAAGATGTTTGCGTCGTCCTCGCCCGTGAGGGCGACGACCGCGTCGGCCTTCGATACGTCGGCCTCTTCGAGCAGGCCGGCATCGGTGACCTCGCCTTCCAATACCAGGACGTGGTCCAAGTTCTCGGCGAGGTAGCGGGCCCGCTGCGGGTCCCGTTCGATCACCTTGACATCGGCGTTTCGGTGACTGATCCGGTCCGCGAGGATGAACGCGGTGCGGCCCCCACCGAGGAGCATGATCGACCGCGGAACTTCCCGAGCGAAACCGAGGAGGTGCGAAACGAGCCGCCGGGACTTTCGGCGGCAACAGACCCGCAACAGGTCGTGTTCCTGCAGGAGCACATCGTGATCTCGGGTGATGATGGTTTCGTGGTCGCGAGTGACGGCGCCGACGATGAACTCCCACTCGGGTTCGAACTGTGCGGAGACCTCGGACAGGGTCATGCCGACCAGTGGCGCACCGGCGGGCAGGCGCGCCCCCATCACGATGACCTCTCCCCCGGCCATGTTCGCAACCTCGGTGGCGCCCGGATACTTCAGCAGGTTCTGAATCTCGAGCGCGGTCTCTTCATCGGGATCGATGATGAGGTCGGCACCGGAGGCCTTGAGAAGCGGCGCAGCCTCGGGTCCACGAAGCTCGGAGGCTTCGATACGGACGATCGTGCGCGCCACGCCGGCCTGCTTTGCGAGGAGCGATGCCACAAGGTTGGCAGCGTCGTCGGTGGTCGCAGCGACCAGGAGATCTGCGTGGTCTAGGCCGGCCTGGGCGAGCACGCTGGGGTGCGTTCCGCTTCCGCCCACCGTGAGGACGTCGAGTTCATCCTCGATCTGCAGTCGCCTGAGCGGGTCTTGTTCGACGACAGCGACATCGTGACCCTCGCGACTCAGACGCTGGGCTACGTAACTACCGACTTCGCCGGCTCCGACCACGATGATGTGCACATCGGGAATTGTTACGCAGAACTGCACCCGAAGCCTGCATTCTGCGAAGTTTCTTGCGGCGTCAGGTCCGTGTCGCCAGCTGGCCGCGGTCGCGAACCAGCAACATCGTCGGGGTAGCGATCGCGTCGAGCGCCACGTCCCATACCTCGGTCGCGAGTCTGCTGACCCGCTGGCAGTCGTGCGCCACCCCGATCAGGGCCGGCCGACGGCCGGAGGGATCGCGACGGGCGAACGTGGTGTCGTAGTAGCCGCCTCCCATGCCGAGGCGGTTGCATTGATCGTCGAAGGCCACGAGCGGAACGAGTACGACGTCGAGCGACCTGACCACGTCGGAGTTGGCTGGGGGTGCCGGTATGCCCAGCACGCCGGGTTCCAGCTCGCCATCGGCGGCGATCCCGTGAAACGTGAGCCCACCGGGCTCGTTCGGCACCCGCGGGTACGCCGTTACGATCCCCGCCGTCCGGAGGACAGAAATCGTGGGGTCCAGAGAGATCTCGCCGCGCACCGCTCGATACACCCCCGCCGTGGTCGCATCTCGAACAGCGCCGACCCGCAAGAGTCGATCCCGCAGCGCAACGGCGGCCGCGTGCTGCGCTTCGGCTCCGATCGCCGACCGAACGGCGGTCTTTGCTCGGCGAACACCGTCGGCTGTCGCAGCCAACCCGTGGTTGGTGCGGTGGCCGCCCGTGGTGGGTGGAAGGGTGGTCATCGGACCCCAGTTCGTCTTTTTGCGATGTTCTACGGCATCCTTGTCTGTCGCATCGCTAGTCACTAGCGTTGCGCCGTTCCCGGGAGACCCCCTCTCGGTTGTCGTTCCCAGGAGACCAGCTTCGTGGAAGCAATACCGTATCTGGCTGCCATATCAGCCATCGCCGCCCTCGGGTTGGCGTATTTCTATTTCCTCAAGGTCAAGGCGGCGAGCCCTGGCGATGACCGCATGGTCTTCCTCATGACCGAGATCCAAAACGGTGCTAAGGCCTTCCTCAAGGCCGAGTACACCTGGGTTTCGGTGTTCGCGGCCGCCATGTTCATTCTGTTGGCGATCGTCATCCACCCGTTTGCGTCGGTGTCCTACATCATCGGCGCCATATTGTCCGCGCTCGCCGGGTACATCGGTATGACCGTGGCAACCATGGCCAATGCCCGCACCACCGAGGCGGCCAAGAGCGGGCCAGGGGCTGCGCTCCCCGTCGCCTTCCGCGGCGGCGCCGTGATGGGATTCACGGTCGCCGGCCTGGCGCTCCTCGGTCTGATGTTCGTCTACCTGCTCTTCGTCGTATGGATGGAACACGCCGAAGCGTTCGAAATCGTCACGGCCTATGGCCTCGGCGCCAGTTCGATTGCCTTGTTCTCCCGCGTTGGCGGCGGCATCTACACCAAGGCTGCCGATGTGGGCGCCGACCTCGTCGGCAAGGTCGAAGCCGGCATTCCCGAAGACGATCCCCGCAACCCGGCCACCATCGCCGACAACGTGGGCGACAATGTCGGCGACGTCGCCGGTATGGGTGCAGACCTCTTCGAAAGCTACGCCGGATCGATCATTGCCCCGATCTCGTTGGTGGCCTTTGGCAGTGCGCTCGTCGCCGGCCAGGTCGGCGATCTCGACATGCGCTTGCTCATGTTCCCGATGGCGATCGCCTTTGTCGGCATGATCGCCTCGATCATCGGCTCGTTCTTCGTCAAGGGCGGTGACTCCACCGATTCAAAGTCGCTGAGCCGGGCGTTGCACATGGGCACGAACGTGGCCATGGGCCTCACCGTGATCGCCACCGTGATCATCGCCTACTGGCTGTTCAACGACGTCACCCTGGGCGATGGTGCGACCATCGACAAGCCGTGGGGTCTCGGACTCTCCGTCATCGGTGGTCTGCTCATTGGCTGGGCACTCGGCAAGACCGCCGAGTACTACACCTCCGACCACTTCGGTCCGGTCAAGAAGATCGCCGCCCAGACCGAAACCGGTCCAGCGACCACGATCCTTTCCGGCATCAGCGCCGGCATGATTTCGGTTGCGGCATCGGTTGGCCTCATCGTGCTCGGCGTCGGCATCGCCTACTGGGGCGGCGAGCAAACGCTCGGCGACGGCGGCGGTATCTACGGCATCGCCGTAGCCGCCATTGGCATGTTGGCCACGACCGGCGTGGTCGTTTCTGTCGACGCCTACGGGCCGATCGCCGACAATGCCGGCGGCATTGCCGAAATGGCCGATCTCGACCCGTCGGTGCGTGAAGTCACCGATGCCCTCGATTCACTCGGAAACACCACGGCAGCCATCGCCAAGGGCTTCGCCGTCGGCTCGGCGGCACTCACCGCCCTGGCGTTGTTCAAGAGCTTCGAGTTCGCCGTGTTCCAAGCCAGCGGTGGCGAGAAGGTCTTGAACCTCAACGTCGGCGACGTCGACGTGTTCATCGGCCTGTTCATCGGTGCCGGACTCCCCTTCCTGTTCGCGGCGCTCACGATCGACGCTGTCGGTCGCGCCGCCAACGAGATGATCGTCGAAGTGCGTCGTCAGTTTGCGGAAATCCCTGGGCTACGTGAGGGCAAAGAGGGCGTGCATCCCGACTCGGCCCGCTGTGTGGCCATCTCCACACAGGCATCGCTCAAGGAGATGATCATTCCCGGTGCACTCGCCGTGGTCGTCCCCCTCGTCGTCGGTTTCATCGATGTCGACACACTCGGCGGCCTCTTGGCCGGCGCCCTGGTAACCGGGTTCGCTCTCGCCATCTTCATGGCGAACGCCGGCGGTGCCTGGGACAACGCCAAGAAGTACATCGAAGCGGGCGCCCATGGTGGCAAGGGCAGCGACAATCACAAGGCTGCCGTCGTCGGCGACACGGTCGGCGATCCGTTCAAGGACACGTCGGGCCCGGCAATGAACATCTTGCTCAAGGTGATGACCATCGTTTCGTTGGTGTTTGCTTCGGCATTCGTGTAGCGCCAAGAGAACGGTCGAGGGGGCGAGCCATTCGGCTCGCCCCCTCGTGTCGTTTTGCGGGCTCGGTCTTGCGGGCTCGGTGGTGCGGCCGCGGTTTTGCGACCGTGGCGGCTACAGCGTCTGACTGGTGGTTTCGTTGTGATGTTGCCGATCGCGCGCGCCGAACGCCCGTCGGATCTTGGAGTCGAACTCCCAGTTCAGGCCGAAGCCATGCATCTCGAGATTGCAGCCGAGTGAGCGGCGAACGACGTCGTGGGGATCGCTGAAGGCGAACGTTGCCGGTCCATACTCGTGCAGAGGGGCAACGACCTCGGGCCAGGCGGTGCGCTCCCCCGCCTCCTTGGCGGCGATGATGTCGTTGAACCAGGCGGCCACGTCATGCTTGAGGTGAAGCTCGACGGGTCCACGGGGACGGTCGAATGCGGGCAGCAGCGCCAACTGCACGTCGAGTACGGCGTCGAACGCGGCGCTCGGCTCGAGTGTGGTGTTCTCGAGAATGAACGTTCGCACGTCGTCGAGCACCCACTTCCAGCTGAGGGGTGCCGCCATGATGTTCGGGACCGTCCACACCAGGTGGCTGAGCATGGGGAGGCGATTGGGTTCGCGCCGGGACTTCTTGCGAATCTGCTCGTAGAGGTCGACTTCGAGCATGCCGGTCTCTTGGCGAACAAAGCGCGACACCTGGCGCAACACACCGAAGTTCTCGAACAAGAGGAAGATCTCGCGCAAACGACGCATGTCCTCGTAGTCGGATTTGGTGAACGTGGCGGTGGAAACGACGAGCGGCACGCGGCCGGGGCCGATCTCCTTGTTGGTTTCGATCTGGTGCTCGGCCTTGTATTCGGGGTCGTTCATCGGTGAATTCACCAACAAGGTGGTTTGCGGAATGCGGACCTGCACCTCGCGGTCGAGGCACGCTTGCAGATCGTTGATGAACGTTTGAGAACTCGAGCCGGGCAGACCGAGCATGAGGTCGACGAACAGCGGTAGATCGCTCCGCCGGAACTCGGCCGCAAGTTGGTCGTATTTGGAGGTCTTGATGTTGTGCCGGCGGATGGTGTCGAGCACATCGTCGTCCATGGTTTGCAGCGACATGATGCCTTGCGTGAAAATGCCGGCTTCGGCGAGAATTTCGATGATTCGCTGCAGGTGTTTCACCGTGTTCTTGGCGTAGGAGACGCCGAAAACCTCGGGTGAGCCGAACTCGTTCTTCAGGTCGGCAACCTTCTGGGCGATCTCGACGTCGCGTTTGAAAATGCCGAAGTTCGAGTCTGCGGGTCCGATGGCGGTTACTTGGGCCGCTGCGCACCACTCGAGCTCGGCGAAGACCCGTTCGATCGAGAACTTGCGTATGCGGCTCATGGTGGCCGAACCCCAGTCGCAGAACGTGCAGCCGTAGGGGCACCCGCGGTTGGTTTCGGTGGTGACGTGCGCGCCGGGAACCTCGGCATACGCGTCGAAGAATCCTTCGAGGAACGGTGACGGCACCGCATCGAGATCTACGATTCGGTCCCGGTTTGCGGTCTTGATGACTTCGCCGTCGAGGTTCCGGTAGAACAACCCGGGAACCTGGTCGAGTACGGACAGATCGGGGCGCTCGTCGCCGACGACGGTGGCCAGCGCCTCGAGCATGTCGGTTGCCGTCGCCTCACCCTCGCCGCGTACCGTGACGTCGATGTGGGGGTGGGTCTCGAAGTACTTGAGCGCGTCAACGTCGTAGCTCGGGGTGTCGGGGCCGCCGTGGACGGTCACGCTGCCAGGGCTTGCCGCCTTGACGCGCTTCGACACTTCGATGCAGTGTTCGTGTGACCACAGGTAGTTCGAGAAGAGGTAGACCGCCGGGTGTTCGGTGTTTTGCTGTTCGCGGTCTTCGAGATAGACGAACTCGCGGCGGAAGGAGTACGTGTTCAGCAACGCTCCGTCGTTGTGGACACTGGCGTTCGCGGCGATCAGGCCGAGCGCAAGCGGAGGGCAAGGGTCGAAGGCCACCGGTATGACGCGCGTGAGCCGTGTTCCCGTCGTCGCCAGGTGCTCCGCCTCAGCGGCGTCGTGCTCGAGAGCCCGACGGGTAAAGGTCTCTCGCAGCAGTTGATCGCGTTCAACCATTTCGGAATCGATGATGCCACCGTCGCCATAGAACTGGGCATCGTCGGGGTTCTCGCCGATCATGCCGACGAGAAAGCCAATGCGGTGGATGCGCCCGAGCAGCGAGAGGTATTGATCGATGTCGAGTGCGTGCTCGCCGGCCTCGGCCACGTGTTGCTCGTGGGCGATACCGACCAGCGTGGGGCGCGTGGCGCTGCGCAGGGCAAAGAACTCGGCGGTGGTCAGCATCTCGAGCGAGGACCCGTAGTGGCCGACGATCTCGTACTGGCCGTCGACCGGGCGGGCCGTCAACGGTGTGGACACCATGACCGATCCGGCGAAGTCGGCAGCTGGTGGTGCCTCGGTTGGTGCGCCGTCGCCGACCTTGATGCTTTGTGGCGTCGTAACCAGCGTGTCGGCCGGGATGATTCGATGCTGGCGAATGAGGCGATCGATCGATGATTGCAGATCGGTGGCGCTCAGGGTGGTGCCGGCGACATAGGTGTCGAGGTCGAGGGTCTCGAGCGCCACACCGTCTTCGTGTCGGGAGATGTCGGCGAGCACCCGAAGGAGGGGCAGGTCACACTCGAGGAGTCCACCGAGTGGCATTGGAACACCAAAGGATCCGTGCGAAAGCGCCACCAGGACGACCGGCGCCAGCTTCTGTGGACCCGGTTCTGCCATTTCAGTCAATTTCGACTCCCATTGTATGAATGTGTTTACAATACTGTACGAAGCGAACCCGGGGCTAGTCCCCCACCCTGTGCGAGTTGTCGTTGCGCGTCGGCAGGTGACAATCCGTGGTGCTCATAGCTTCCGGCGTCGGCCAGTACCGCCACCAGGTGCCACAGCGCCATTCCGGCGTCGAGCGGTAGCTCCGTGGCGATGGACTCGCACCAGGCCAACATGTCGACCCACAGCAGTTCGGCGACCGTTTCTTCGTCGAAATACCCGATCGGCTCGGGGCGCCAACGTTTGCTGGCCACGGCCACCGTGGCGGCGTCGGGATGCAGCGGCATTCCCGACGCCAAGGCATGGGCCAGGACCGAGCGCCGAAGGCGTCGATCGTCGGCGCAGAGGAGCGACCGTGGATCGAGGGAACGGCGCGGCGTGGCGCGGCTCGACGGTTGATGGGCGGGATGCGGGTGGGAAGTGCTGGTTGCCATGTTCTCAGTGTGACGACAGCCTGTGACAGTCTCGAAACGGTTGCGGGTGGCGCTGCGATTGCAGCGATGTGCCGCCTTTTTCTGCGCAACGTGGGAGCAAGTGCTCATCCAACACCTAGTTCGTCCGACCTAGAGGGTACGAGCTCCTCCCGGAGCGGAATTCCCGAAGGGCGACATGGCGATGGACCGCACGACCAAACCGACACCACTCACCGCAGCGAGCGGATCCATTCCCGGAATGATCACCTATATCCGGCCCGGCCAACGGCGCGTTGAGATCGGCAACCTCCAATCTTGGCGCCACCTGCTGGCCCAGGAGGACGAGCGGTGTGTCGAGAGCGGTTTCAGCGCCGGCGTCTTGTCGATCAGCTTCGGATCGAGCAGGGGCGTCGAAATCGATGGTCTGACCGCCGATCAGCGCATGGCCGAGGTCATCGACGTCGTGCTCGACACCGTGGCGTTCACCGACCGCGTCTGCATGCTGTCGCCGACGGAACTCGCCGTGTTGATCATCCCGCTGCCCGATGTCCATGAGGCCGAGCTGCGAGCCATAGCGGTCGACGTGGCGTTACGTGACGCCGGCATCGATGCGGGGATCGGCTGGGCGGTGCGCCGCCCCCTCGGCTCGATGGGCGACGGCCCGCTGCAAGCAGCAGCCGCCCGTGCCGACGCCAACGCCGCTACAGCGCACGGCCGTCACCTCCGTCTCGTCTAGGACGGCTTAGGCTCACAACCGTGAGCCGACCGACGCAGAGCGAACGCCTCGACGCGGCGTTGGAACTGTTGGGGCTGAACCGCCACGCCGATGTCGACGCGGTCCGCAAGGCGTACCGCCACCTCATGCTGCAGCATCATCCGGACGTTTCCGGCGGAGATGGCACCCGGGCGCAGCGATATACCGAGGCGCACGCCGCCGTGTCGGCCGCATTTGACGACGCTGGCCTCCTCCCTCCCCCGCCGCAACCGACCTCCGACCGCCCTGCGGCCGAGCTGCGCTATGGCGCCCGACGACACCCTCTCGACGACCGCGCTGCGGGGGTAGATGCCGCGCCGTTGGAGGATCCGCTGAACGATGAAGACAGCCTCACCCTCATCGCGCCCGCCGAGGATGTCTTTCTGGCGATGTACGACGCGCTTCAGGCGGTCGGCGACGTGACGTACGTCGATCGCGACGGCGGGTTACTGGAGGCGCTGGTGGCGATCACCGACCAACCTCCCAGCCAGCTCTTGGTGACCTTCCAAGGCCGGTCTCACGGGATCGAGGCCATGTTCACATTGACCGCGAACGGCAACGAGACGCCGCCTGCGATCGGCGCGGTGGTGGAGCGCGTGGCCCACGCGCTGCAGCGCAGCGTTACCGAACCTTGAGGTCGAGGCCGTCGGCGGCGAAGAGGTCCGGCTTCGGAAGGGACATGAACCGCGCGACGACCACACCCGGGAACTGGCGGGAACGATCTCGGGTGATTGTCACGCTGTCGTTGTAGAACGTTCTCGCCGCAGCGATGCGGGTTTCGGTGTCGGCGAGTTGATCCATCACGTTCAGGTACGTGCCGTTCGCGGCCATCGCTGGGAACGACTCGAGGCGCATGACGAGCGGCCGAAGTGCGGCCGTCTGCTCGTCGGCGGTGGATTTGGCCTCGTCGACGGCGAGGTGCTCGAAGGACCGAGCGGAAGCGACCGCTGTTTGCGTGGATGTCTCGTGCGCCGCTGCTTGTTTCGCGATCTCGACGAGTGGCGCGATGAGATCGCGACGACGCGCCAGTTGTACCTCGATGAGGCTCCACGCACGTCGGGCGGCCTCGCCGACGAGGCGAAGGCGGTTGTACGTGATGACCGTCCACCCAACCGTCAACAAGAGGATCCACAGTGCAATACCCGGCACCACCGCCAAACCGGAGCCCCCCAGACCGGTGTCCGCCAGCGCGTAGTAGGAGCCGAGCGCCAATCCGATTCCCGCGAGGATCACGAGGATCGGAACCGCCACCGCCAGGCGAGTCGTGTGGCTCGCTTCGGATCGAGTGGAGATGAGGAACTTGCCCGGTCCGTCCGCTATCTCCGGGGCCACGATGTCTTCTCGAAGACGGGCCTCGCCCACCACGAAGACCTCGGCGCCGACCACGATCCCCTCTTCGGTGTATCGGTACCGGCCGGTCCGGTTGTCGCCGATCTTCGCGAAGAAGCCCTTCACGCCGCCACCACCGCCCAAATCCTGACGGACCACCTCGCTCACGAGCGTCTGGGGAACCGTGGTGGCGCCCGCCATCCTGACCTGCACCTCACCGGTGTCGTCCACCACGAGAAACGTCTCGAGGTCGCCGCCGAGACGCTCGATCGTGTGCCACTGCGTATAGGTCTCGGTGCGGGAGGTTGTTCGACCCTGCGAATCGGTGTCGGTGACCGTTCGGGTATGGGTGCGCTCCTCTTCTTGGTGATAGCGCCACCAGACGCACGGTGTCTGTGTGCGGTGTGACACCAGGGAGTCGGGGGTGCGCACGGTACCCGCCACCTCATTTCTGCCGCTGAACACCGCGGCGGCCGGCGTCGTGGGCGTGTCGGCATAGGAGCGGCGCCGGCGATCGAGGAACCAGGCGACGCCGAAGATCACCACGGCGCCGGCCATCAACAGGGTGCCGAGCAGTGATTGATTTTGTTGGGTCGCGAGCAGCACAGCGGCAGTGAGCTTACGGCATCCTGTGAGGGTGACGAAGCTCTCTCCATCGCGTTCTTCTCGATCCTGCCGCACGCTGAGGGCAGTCGGCGTCTCCGCTCTGGCGGCGGCCGTGTTCTTCGTTGCCTGGCGTCGACGCGCACCGGGTCGGCGCGACCGGACCGACCGGGCAGTAGCCGCCAGCGGCATCAATCGCACCGGCCGCGCGTCCCGCAACATCGAGGTCGCCAGAATGAGCGGCCGGGTCGGCATGACCGCAGCGGCCCACAAGGTCCGCAAATTCGGCGTTCGCGACGAGCAGGAGCGCGCCCGCCTCGATGCGGCGTTCCAGTTGCGCGCCACCGAGCAGGTCACCGAGCGGCTCGGCAACATGAAGGGCGCACTGATGAAACTCGGCCAGATGGCCAGCTACCTCGACGAGGGCCTTCCGGAGCCGGTCCGCCTGACGCTCGCACAGCTACAGCAGGATGCTCCGGCCATGGACGGCGACGTGGCCAAATGGGTGGTCGGCCACGAGTTGGGTATGGACGCCGACGAGCTATTCGCATCGTGGGACAACACCCCGCTCGCCGCTGCGTCCATCGGCCAGGTCCACCGGGCGGTCACCCACCAGGGTGAGACCGTTGCGGTGAAAGTGCAGTATCCCGGCATCGACGAGGCGATCATCGCCGATCTCGACAACACCGACATGATCGGCAAGATGTTCTCGCTGTTGTTTCCCGGACTCGAATCCGGGCCACTCGTCAAGGAGCTCCGTGAGCGCATCGGCGACGAGCTCGATTACCGGGCCGAGGCCGACCACCAGCAGGAATTCGTCGACTTCTACGACGGTCACCCGTTCATCCACATCCCCGCAGTGCTCCATGAGCTTTCGTCGCAACGCGTGCTGGTCACCGAGTTCGTGGAAGGCGCCCGATTCAGCGACGTCGTCGACTGGCCCCAGCACGAGCGCGACCGAATCGGCGAGATCCTGTACCGGTTCGTGTTCCGGAGCCTGTACCGCTTGCAGCTCTTCAACGGCGATCCGCACCCGGGCAACTACATCTTTCGGCCCGACGGCCGGGTGAGTTTCCTCGACTTCGGTTTGGTACGTCGTTTCGACGATGCAGAGATCGACCAATTCGGCCTGTTGATCCGGACGATGGTCGACGACGATCCGGCGGCCTTCCGGAAGAGCGTCGAAGACGCGAAGGTTCTGCAGCCCGGGGCCCCGTTCGACGATGCGGCCATCCACGACTGGTTCAGCCACTACTACGAGCTGGTCCGTCGACCCGGTGCGATGACCATCACGCCCGAATATGCCAGTAAAACCCTTCGGCACACCTTCGACGCCAAGGCCAACGAGATCCTGAAGCACGCGAACGTGCCACCGGCGTTCGCACTGATACAACGCATCAACCTCGGCTTGTTCGCGATCGAGGCCGAACTCATGGCCACGGCGGACTGGCGTGGGATCGCAGAAGAGCTCTGGCCATGGGTCAACGCGGAACCCTGCACCGAGTTGGGTCGACAGGAAGCGGCATGGTTGGCGCTCTCGGACTAGCGAGTCGCCCACTACGCTGACAACGTGACGACGCCGCCTGCCCCCTCCTCACCCGCCGTCCTGGTTCCGCTCCCGCTCCTGCGGTGGATCGAGGAACATCACGACGACTTCTCCGGTCCGGTCTCCAACCGGGTGCTGTGGCCGGACAGCGATTTCATCTTCATGGTGGTGCGCGGCGCGAATGCCCGAAACGACTTCCACATCGATCCCGGCGACGAGATCTTCTATCAGATCGAGGGCACGATTCGGGTCGACATCATCGACGATGCCGGGCAGATCGTTCCGCAGATGGTGCAGGCCGGCGAACTCTTCCTGGTTCCCGCCGGCGTGCCCCACGCCCCGATGCGACCCGCCGGCAGCTGGGGTGTCGTCATAGAGCGTCAACGCCGTGAGGACGAAATGGATCAGGTCCTGTGGATCTGCGACAACTGCGGCGCCGACGTCCACCGGGCAACCTTTCACCTCTCGAACATCGAAACGGAACTGCGCGAACTGTTGGAGGGCTTTGCCTCCGACGAAGCACTTCGCACCTGCGCGGTGTGTGGAACGGTCAAACCCATCGCTGAACCGTTCGTGTTGGCAGCCCCGTGAGCCACTCGCCCGCCGGTGCATCATCGGGGT
>RCMY010002037.1_pt1 | contig 18472 bp, 10 predicted proteins | sample 2041341 | NCBI WGS metagenome assembly RCMY01 (sample SAMN09708234, study PRJNA481090) | Marine sediment metagenome, whole genome shotgun sequencing project. | reverse complement strand
CAATGTCAGTTTTTTTAAGTTAGCTACTTTTCCCTGGAAAACACCACTTGAACCTATTCAGCCACGATTCTATTTCTAAGAGGAATCATTAAAGATGGGTACAGTAGATTTTCTCCCAAAGGCGATGGCCTTATATAAGATTTCCCAATTCGGGAGTAGATAGTTTAGAAATAAACCACGCACTTTCTCCCAAAAATATATATTGCGTTTTGCCTTTTGTTTTGCCAGTTGAAATAGTGAGCAGCAGCGTTGCTGCACCTGATCAATCAAAAACGCCAGCATCATCAAGTAAGCAAAGACGGTGGATAGGTTTTTATAACCGTGGCCAAAGTTATGCTCAAAATGGTAGCCTTGTGTTTTCAGGGTATTAAAGGTTTTGTTCTCAATTCTCCAACGTGCACGTCCGCTACGCATGAGTTGCATTAGGTTGGTAGATGTTATCGTTATATCTGTTACCCAGGAGAAGTGTTGAGTCTTGCCTGAAGCGTGGTGCTCCCAATATTTAAGGAAATTGACCTCAAGCTCAAAATTAGCGTCATTTAACGGGACTTTGTTCAGATAACGAAAACAATGTGTGATGCCGTTTTCATTCGTAATCTCTTCGGTTTTTACGCCTTCGATTGTATCAACCCAGTCAAAGAGAAATTGATGATCAGTTTGTTTAGCGCCAAGAATAAACCGTAGGTTCAGCTCTTTGAGTAAACGGATATGAGGCGCATTGGAAGCCAGCGCGTCTTCAATCATAACGAGCTTCATATGGGGATGCTCACGCCTTAGTGCATTCAATAATCGCTTGGCCGCATTGCGTTCACAATCATTTTTGCTATTCCCGTCTTGTTGCATGATCGGCTCTGGCGCCAAAGCAAATACTTCTGACTTCTCTGGGTGAACCAATACTGCGCTCAGCATTTGATGATAGTAGGTCACATGCCCATCGCGGTGATGCTTCTGGCAACATTGCTTACAGTGGACTTCCGCGGAGGAAAAATAACCCGTGCCATCAATTGACAATAGATAATGACCATCCAGATAGTCGAATCCTTCTAAACCTTTTCCGCGTTGAAGAAGATGCAATAACCGTCTAAAAGATCGTCGTAAGGCCTCAGGGGAAACATCATCTAAACGTTCCAGTAAATAGGTGTCCGATGGTGCGCGTTTAATGCCATACAAGGATTTTAGATTCGATTAAATCAAGTCATCTTCCCTGCCTTGGTCAAATTGTAACAATGAGGGATATTTCAAGCTAAACACTGCTAGCCCCGACATTAGACAATCGCTAAGCGGCAAACTTCTACTGGTTTTGGTATCTTCTATTTTATCAAAACAGGCGCGAAGTTCTTTGATTAAGCCTGGCGCGCTTAAACATTTGCGAAGGAAGTATTTTGACATGACTCTCACCCATAGCTTTAGTTTATACTCCTATAATACTGTAATCTAAATGAAAGTTTACGAAAATGTTTTTTTGAAACTCGCCTACATGCCTAATTATGCAAGTGTTTCTTTGTTGGCGGGAATTGCTGGACATTAAGCATAACAATAAAGGAAAACGAATGGCCTCGAATTCAACAGCCAATTTCAGCTTTTATAGCGCACTGAATCATCCACCCGTGCGCTCAGCGGGGAACTCAACCGACCTATCAATCTACCGCCCTCAGGGTAATCCCAAATACGGAATTTTTAAATTCCAAGCACCCGCTGAAGGATTATTGCAAGTTGGTGGCCCACGTAGCACAGAAACCGCGTGGTCAGATGAATTCGAGATTGCCTGGACCAAAATGGGCAATAAAGGGCCGCTGGTACTTTTTCTGCATGACGTTCCTACCAATCGCGCGCAATGGGAGGAAGTGCAGGGTCATGTGTCACGTTTTTGTGAAACCATTTCTACCGACATGCTAGGCATGGGCGAGAGTTTCAAGCCACGTCTTTATGGTCGTAAGCACAACTCAGCCCCGAATGACATATGGCATTGGAAAAATGATGTTGATTACATCGAGAAATTAATGTAGCAAGAATACCCAGACCGTCAATTTGTTTTTATTGCAGATGATTGGGGTAGCGGTATCGCATCGCAATACGCCGCCAAATATAACAATCGTTTGAATGCTTTTGTGCAACTAGACCCGATTACCTTTGATGGTTACCCGGTCAATGAAATACAGGCCATTGGTCGCGCTTCTGCCATACCCGACACGCCAGAAGATGACGCCCAATACGCCTTGTTATTTGCGGCCTTTGATCAAACATTGGTGCAAATTCTTAAGTCCATGGTGTATGACCGGATAATGAAACGATTATGGGTAGTGAAATACTGCATCAAATTGATGAATTAGATAAATAATATGGCAGAACTTATTGCCACAAGTGCAATCGTGCGTTCACTTGTATACTAATTTTCACCTGGAATCTGTTTTTGGCTTAACTTGTCGTATATCTGCAAGCGTGTCAATCAGCATTGAAATTCTTCCGGTTTTTTCAGAAAACAGCGCCCGAGTTTGCCAGCTTAATTTCTTTCAGGACAGGCGCTGACACTGGGAAATATTGGAAGTTGATTTACACGTTAGATAAGCTATTATCGACATTTATTGCTTGTGGCACGAGCTGCAATGAATTGATTCTTGATTTTCCAGTTGGTGGAATATAAAAGCGCAGGATGTTTGTGTTTGACTTGACTTTGCGTATTTAAAAATAAAAGTCTACATGAAATTTCTGGTGTGCAACGCCGACAATGCCCGAGCAGAGGCTTCATCAAAACCCACTTTGCATAGGCGATGTATGCGTCCCTGATCCATATCCATAATCAGTGTTTGAACCTTATTCCACCCAATACGTAGCGCCTCTGGTTCCCATGACCCGGCGGCGATTAACACGAGAGCATCGAACACCTCTTCATTGAGTCCGGCGGTGTTGGCGAGTATATCGTGGCGGCGTTCAATGGCATCCGCCAATCGTCCAAGTAACATTGGATCTTTTTGTACATGTTGCGTGAGATGGGCAATGCCAAACGCAACGTGACGTGCCTCATCCTGCCCGACCAAGCGCGCGACCTGCCGCGTGACTGGATCTGGTGCATGCTGCTGTAAAAACCTTAACAGCGTCAAAAAACTACCTTCCCCAAGTACCGATAACAGCATCGCCGATAGCGCGAAATCTGTTTCGTCAATCAATGTTTTGAGTGATGACTGACCACCCGCAGTCGACAAACCAAGCTTCGAGCGTCGCAATAGCGCGCGCCGTGTGAATACATCAATATGACGCGCCTCGTCGGCAGCTTGAATAGCGAGCAGCTGCATCACTTCGCGAAAATGTGGATGTACCTGTGATGCAAACCGCGCTGGAATCACCAGTGCTGCCGTTTCGTTCTCGATCAAGTAAGTCATTACTTGTACAACCGCATCTTCTACTTCATCAAGCAACTCAAAAGGTTCTTCCCACGGAATCGCTGTGGCAGGATTCCATTGAGCTGCTGCAGCCTGAGCATATAGTTTTGCAGCTTCCTTGGCCCACACTTCGGCGCGCGTATCGAGTGGAAAATCAAAAGCTGGCGCGCCAGCTTCAACGGTCGCACTGCGGCCTGCTAACCCCCAATAAGCGTGTGCTTGTTCTTCTGGAGCGGTGGCGTCACCAGTAGATTCGGCACCGCGCCAGCGTCCAACTTCAGCGCTACCACGGTGTATCACCGCGACAGGGCCATCTGTAGTTTTTGCAATTTCGATGGCGTGACCTTGCGCACGACACCAGGTGCGAAGATGAATAGCGAGTTCAGGTGCGTTGCCATACACAGCGACGGGAGTGTTCACGGCTATTTTGTGCAGCGCTCGTTTCACCAGCAAATGTCCGCCTTGATCCAGCCCCAGATCACCAAGCTCGATTGTACACATGCCATGTCCGGTCATGAGTGCGACTTACTCACTTTATCGACGAATGCATCAATTGTTTTAAATCGATCGATGGCCCTGGCTAACAGTGCGTATTTCTCAGTACGGCCTGGCTTCCACATTTTCAATCCTTCAAGATCCAGCAACGGCCTCACTTGTGGGTCGTCGTAAGACATTGACAGCAAGAGTTCACAAAAACGTGCGACAGTATCCTCAGGCATACCATCCAGCATCGTGAAATTACAATGATCATATTCATCTGTCTGCGCAAGAATACGTGTGCTATTTGACGGAAGCGTGCCTTCCCGTGAAAACAGCAGGTGATTGCCGTCGATCATACATGCCGCATCTACTTCACCTTCAATCAATGCCTTGGCTGCATGACGTTCACCCCCGATATGGTCACCGTGCTTACCGACGAGCACATCAAACGGTCGTACAAAAAAATCCATTTCCGGCTCAAGCCCCGCCTCTGCCAAATGCAGAAGTGGGATTAATGTAGCCTGTGGCGAGTCAGAAGCTCCTACAGCAACGGTCTTGCCGCGCAAATCTTCGATCGACTGGATCGACAAATCACTACGCACGACAATTACGCTGGTGAGATTGCAATCGGTGTCGCGCATGGCAATTGTCTGAGTCTTGCGTCCTGTTTTAGCGGCAATACGCTCGGTCTGTAACCACGCCAGTGGAGAGTTCCACGCGATGTGAAAGTGTCCGGCAAACTGCCCCTCCACTTGCCGTTCATAATTTGAATACAGGATATAGTCGAAATCAAAGTTGTGCTGTGCAAACCATTTTTGAAAACCATCCCAGATGGTGACAACTTTCGGGTCGTAGGCGACCGCACCTATTAATAAAGTCTTAGACATGACTTGTTTTCTCAAAATATTGGCAAGCCACAAATGGCCTTACCGATGAAATCGTACAATTGATCCGTTGTTGGTGCCATGACCGTACCTGCACGGGCATCTCGAAACCGTCGCTCCACGCCAACTTCACGGCGGAACGCGGCGCCGCCGCAAACACGCATCGCGGTATCCAGCACCTGGGTTGCAGATTCTCCCGAAGAAGCCTTGCATTCCAGTACGCGCAGTATCGCATCTTCGCGATCAGTCTCCATTGCGCGTAGCGTATCGAGCCATAGACAGCGTGTCTGATCAGTTGTAATTCGCATCCGTGCCAGATAAGCCCGGATAGTCGGGAGATTGCACAACGCTGAATCAAGATGCTCATGGCGAGTTTCAGCTGCGTGATTACATGCGGCAGTTGTTGCACCCTCCATAAGCCCGATTCCGGTAGCGGCAGTTAAGACGCTAAATAGAGGTAATACAGTTTCAAGCATGATCGTAAGACCGTTGCCATCTTCACCAAGCATGTGATGCTCTGGAATCAATGTGTTCTCGGCGATAATTGGCGTAGAGTCGTTGCCACGTAATCCTAGACCATCGAAATTACCGGCTATTGAAATGCCGCTGCTGTTGCTCGGTACACGCCAGATCGTACTGACACCCTCAGCAGCAACCGGCCTGCTGGACCACACATAAAGCGTTGCATGGTGGGCCGATGTAACCCAGCTTTTCTTGCCGTTCAGACGAATGCCATTCTGGTCTCTGGAAGCCGTACTAACAGGTGCCCAGAAGTGACTACGCGACCCAGTCTCCGAGAAAGCCAGACTACCCAGATGTTTGCCTTGCGCAAGTTGCTTGCGTACTTCCTCAGATGCATATTTTTCTATGACCGTTGTAGCGGAATAGTGCATACAAAGCACCATCGCTGTCGACCCACACTCACGAGCGAAGCGTTCAACAACCATGGCAGCAGCACGCGGACCTTCTCCCATACCGCCGACACTTTTTGCGCTAATGAGCCCAAGTAATCCTGCATCACGCAGTGCATCCATTGCTTCTTGTGGAAATGCGCCCGCTTTGTCTACTTCACCCGCATTTTTCGCAACAATCTCTGTGGCAATCTTTTCTACCGTATTAAAATATTCAATCATGTATTTTCTATTGAAGCATCACACCGTCAATGTAAGCAGAACTTAATTAATGGAATCAGCCCCCTTTCCTTTTTCATGTGTTTATATACCGCTCAGATTTTGAGCCGCAATTTGCATATTCTGATCATGTTGAGTTTGTGGTGCCAAAGGGTTTCGAATTATCAGAGTGAATTTTAAATCGTTTTGATTCTTTATGTTGAGGTAAAGGGCATTGTGTTGAAGTTATATTGGCTTTAAAGATATTGTTTTGGTTCTGAACCCTGAAGTGGTTGTCTTTGGCTGGAGGTGATCATGGTTACCACCTGGTGCCCGTCAGTCATTACCACAATCTGAGACAAAAAGCCTGCTCATTAAGCATCCTCATCGTCATCAACTAATCCAGGCAAAGGGCTCCTAACCTAACGGGCTTCGATCGATTCCTGCTTGGCTTCAAATAGCGCGTAAACATTAAACTACCTTAAAGCGCAATTCTGGTAACTTGGCAATTTCAGCAAGCACTTCGTCTCCTTTTGCTAGCACCCCGACGCCTTCCGGAGTACCGGTAAATATTAGGTCGCCAGCCCGCAGTGTAATGAGTTTAGATAATGTGCTGATGATTTCGGCAAGGTTCCAGATCATTTGACTGGTATTGCCCTGCTGACGTTGCTGGCCATTTACGGCTATATTAATTTCTAGGTGGCTTGCATCACCAACTTCAGAGGCTGGCACAAGTTCAGACACTGGCGCTGAATAATCAAAACCTTTTGCCATATCCCATGGCCGACCCTGCTTTTTGGCCTGGTTTTGTATATCCCTGCGGGTCAGATCCACTCCAACTGCATAGGCGTATATATAGTCCAGCGCTTCAGAGACAGGAATATTTTCACCGCTCTGTCCTATAGCAACTACCAGTTCTACTTCATGGTGTAATTCCGCAGCGGCGGGGGGTAAGGTATTGCACTAGATTGGCTGGCAGCATCGGCCGGTTTGGAGAAGAAAAATGGTGGATCATGATCTAGTCTACCGCCCATTTCACGTGTATGGGCAGCATAATTTTGTCCCACACAGTAAATTCTATGAACCGGGTACAGTCGCTGCCCATCACGCATCCGGATTTTATTGGTAAGAACAAGATGTGTAACAGATAAATGTACGTCACTTCCCATAATTTTGGAATGTACTCGAAGCCGGATTGGTTGTCAAACACACTATAGCAGGACAAATTTGTTCTGGCTTATAACTTATTGATTGTTCAGCATTCATAATGCTGACTTGTACTGACTCGAGGTGGGAAATTAGTCTAATCTGACTTAATTTGGCAATACCCGGTTGGCCTGAGTAATTTACCTTTGTCATTCCGAACGTAGTGACGAATCTTTGGCAATCAAAAATATAGGTTTCACGCTATGCTCGAAATGACAATTATTCAGGCGATCCTGAGGGCGTTTTGAGAAACTGTCATTTAGATTGACATAGTTCTTTGTTTCCAATATTGTGGAAATATGGAAATGGATATTGCAATTAAAGCGCTGGCCGCCCTAGCGCAGGAAACTCGCCTCACAATATTCCGTGTGTTAGTTCGGTCTGGCGAATCGGGGCTTGCGGCTGGTCAGCTTGCAAAGGAACTGGACATTCCTAATGCAACGCTATCTTTTCACCTGAAGGAATTGACACATGCAGAGCTGGTCATTGCTCGACAAGAAAGCCGCTTTATTTATTACTCGGCGAATTTTGCAACCATGAGTGCGTTATTGGGTTATCTCACTGAGAATTGCTGCGCCGGGATTTCGTGCAGTCTCGCTGAAGTTTGCTGTGATGAAAAAAACAGCTGAATATTTGACTAAGAAAATAACATGATGAAAAGCTTTCATGTCCCTGTCTCAGTCGACAATCTTCAGACGAACATCCATTTCTATTTTGTTAACTGGATCATATCGAAACTTTATTACCTCAACTATTGGAGAATCAAAATGACAACTATTCATGTATTTGACCCTGCTTCATGCTGTAGCTCAGACGCTTGCGGTTCCGACGTAGACCAAGAGCTGGTCGGTTTCTCTGCAGATGTAGATTGGTTAAAACAGCGAGATATTGCAATCGAGCGTTTTAATCTAGAACAGCAACCCATGGCTTTTGCGGATAATTCTACGGTGAAAGCATTCCTGGAACGTTCCGGCGCTGAATCGCTGCCATTAATACTGGTAGGCGGAGAAGTGGCACTGGCAGGCCGCTACCCGCAACGTAGCGAACTCGCGCGCTGGGCGGGGATTCCTCTTGAAGAAGAAGTTGAAGAATCAAGTTGTTGTGGCGGCTGTTGCTAAAACGAATGCTGCCTACCGCATGACACACTCAGGTTTCTCAATTAGTCGCTGCGTTCTCTGTTTTTTTACCGCTAAAGGCGGGGTCGAAAAAACTTTATTGGCCTGTGGGCCTGTGCTGCGGCGATAACATTGACTGGTGCTGGCCATCAAGTATTATTGGCCAGCACTGATCCAGGTACTGTCAGGTCAGGGATGCCCTCGAAAATAAAGATTTGCGCTCAGACGAAATCATTGAGGAAAAGTCGTCTAAGGGTTAGTCAATAACTTATGGTTAGTCAAACTTATTTGCTGAGTAACGCTTTCACATCACGGCTTTGGTGTATGACACGAGAAATAACAATAAAGTCTTTTTCCTGCCTATAAAAAATAATGTGGCTTATATATTCAAACCGGGAATACCTGTAATGGTCAACTACCTGCTGGTGGGTATAGTCTTTTTCATTAACTAATCTTGCTGCATCTTGTTTAAATTCAAGTGTGTATTTCGGAATCACTCGTTTTTCTTGTGTATTCATATTCACCTCTAATGACATTATAAATCTGCCTCTAGAAGTGTCCTGTTGTATTAAACCATTTCAAGGTGCATGGGACGGGATTGCTATGCTTACTTCGACCATGTGATTCTGGCGATCGTCGATCAGTGGAATTACTTTGTCGGAGCGTTCGACACCATCCACTGTGACACGCATCTTATCGTTTTGTATGGCATCGTTCATGCTCGTTTGTGAAACAGTGATATGGTAAACGGTTTCTCGATACCGGTAATGCAGCTTGAATGATTGCCAAGTAGCAGGCAAGCAGGGCGTGAAATGCAGCTTGTCTACATTCAGTCTCAGTCCGAGCAGAGATTCTAAAATCAGCTGGTACATCCAGCCGGCGGAACCCGTGTACCAGCTCCATCCTCCGCGACCTGTATGAGGCGACACTGCATACACATCGGCAGCGACAACATAGGGTTCGATTTTGTAAGTCGTTATACTTTCTGCTGTTCTACCATGATTCACCGGATTGATCATAGTCATTAATTCCCACGCGCGCTGGCTATCGCCCAAAACTGCGAACGCCATAGCGGTCCAGATGGCGGCATGAGTGTATTGTCCGCCGTTTTCGCGTACGCCGGGAACGTAACCTTTGATGTAGCCAGGATCTAGATCCGACATATCGAATGGTGGGTCCAAGAGTTGGATCAGGGCATGATCGCGTCGAACCAGACGCTCATATACAGCATCCATGCTCATGCGCGAACGTTCAGCATCGCTCGCACCGGAGAGTACAGACCAGCTTTGGGAGATCGAGTCTATCTGGCATTCGGTGTTAGTTATCGATCCTAGTGCGGCGCCATCGTCGAAATAAGCTCGGCGGTACCATGCTCCATCCCAGGCGTTTTGTTCAATATTCTGGCGCAACTGCTCGGCTTCGCTGTGACACTTTTCGGAGAATGGCGCGTCCCCATGTTGCAGTGCCAGTTCTGCGAATCGTGTCAACACATCGTACAGGAAGAAACCGAGCCAGACACTTTCACCTTTACCTTGCAAACCTACCAGATTCATGCCGTCGTTCCAGTCGCCAGAACCGATCAGTGGCAAACCATGCTCACCAAATTTTAGGCCGTATTGGATTGCACGTACGCAGTGCTGGTACAGACTGGCTGATTCGGAGGAGTGTCCTGGCAAATCATAATATGATTCGTCCTTGGAGTTAACTGGGCGGCCATCGAGGAAGCTAATGGATTCGTCCAGTACGCCAGTATCGCCGGTACATTGTACGTAACGGCACACCGCGAACGGCAACCACAGATAGTCGTCAGAACACTTGGTACGTACACCGCGGTTCGACGGCGGATGCCACCAGTGCTGTACATCTCCTTCCACAAATTGATGCGCCGCGCACAGAAGCAATTGCTCACGTACACGCTGCGGCTCAGCATGAATCAGCGCCATTACGTCCTGTAGCTGGTCACGGAAGCCGAAGGCACCACCCGATTGATAATACCCACTGCGTGCCCATAGACGACAGGCAAGCGTCTGATAAATGAGCCAACCATTGACGAGTACGTTGATAGCTGGGTCCGGGGTTTCCGCTTGGACTGCACCGAGGGTGTGGTTCCAGTACTGCCACACCTCTTTTAGTGCAGCGTGTGCAGCAGCCGATCCTCGAAAACGGCGCACCAGATTATGTACATTCTCGGTGCCAGGCCTTCCAGCTTGGCCTAAGCGAAAGACAATTTCGCGTTCTTGTCCACCGGCCAAATCAAAGTTAATCTGGATTGCGGCGCAAGGATCGAGTGCTGCCCCTGTTCTGCCGGAAAGTCGTGTGCGCGTCATTGCTGCCGGGTCTTTGAGTGAACCGTTACGTCCAATAAACTCAGCACGATCGCAACTGATTGAGCGGTCTGTCTCATCCACATCAAAAAAAGCAATCCGATCGGAAAATTCAGTGTTGTAAGGATTGCGCGCGAACAGCGCGCCACTGTCGGGGTCTACTTCAGTCGTCACATGCGTGATCGATTTCGTCCGCAAATCACCCAGTACCCACTCTACGTAGCCGGTCGCGGAGAGTTGCCGTGGTCGGCCTGATGCATTACGTACTTTCAATACAGAGAATTTGACCGCAGCATCCATGGCCACGTATACCCACAGCTCCGAGACAATACCACCCTCAGTATGTTCGAATACGCTGTAGCCGAATCCATGTCGACTGACGTACGCATTAGAGCCACGGCAAGGCAGTGGCGCTGGTGACCAGAAATATCCACTTTCTTCGTCACGTAAATAGAAAGCTTCACCGCTCGTGTCGGACACTGGATCGTTGTGCCAGGGTGTGAGACGAAATTCGTGTGCGTTTTCACTCCAGGTATAAGCTTGGCCGCTCTCTGAAATGACTGTACCAAAATACGGATTCGCCAGTACATTTACCCACGGCGCAGGAGTCACTTGTGCGTCTGTGGTAGTAATGACGTACTCGTGCCCATCCGGAGTAAAACCACCCAACCCATTGTGTAAAATAAGATCGTTCCGCTGCAATACACTATCTCCCAGAGGATCAACTTGGTGGGTTTGGCTCGGATGGAAACGTGGCATCCGTTTATCTTTTATACTACTGCGGTTAATCTGTTCTGACAGCGTACCGCGACCGTCAACTATTATGACGCGCGCAACCGATTGGAAGAGAATACGGTCTTCATTTGATATCTGTTCCGCGCGTCGCACAAAGATACCGCCCGGTCGATCAATAACATGCGCTTCGATACCTGCCGCAATTAAACCGATAATTCGGTCTTGGAATAATTGCCGGTAGCCGGTGCGGTCTTCGTTCCATATAACTAAATCCACCGCCAATCCTTTTAAGCGCCAGTATGCGTGAGCTTGTACCAGCTGCCGAACTAATTCGATACTGACTGCGTCGGTAATCTGTAACAGTACAATGGGCAAATCACCGGAAATGGCGTAGCCCCAAAGTTCCGATTGTCCACGCCTATTTTGCATGAGAGTGCTGGCATCGGCGCGTAGAGAGCTATTAGCATAAATAACAGAATTGGCTAGTCGGCCATAGAGTTGTGCATCGGCTTCACTGGCATTGAGCTGACGTAACGCAACTTGGGCGTGTGTCCAGGAGACATCAAAAACACGGTCTGCAAACCGTCTATCCTGATATTTTTTGATCAGACTTAATGCGACATCGCGAGTATCTCCCATACCACTTACTAAATCGATAGTAATCATCTTGTCTGGATCAAGCGTAAAAGTATGACGAATGGCGGCAATCGGATCCAACACCGAGCCCTGGCTGCCGGAAAGTGCTCCCGAGGAGCCGCTTTCAAGTGCTTGAGGGTTGGCGGTAGTGCGACCGCGACCGATGAATTGCATTCGATCCGTCTCATAAGAAATGGTATCAATGTCCATTTCATATGCCGCCATCATATGAAACATCCAAGGTGTTTTGTCGTCAGCTGAACGCTGGCGGCGTGTGCAGAGTATCGCATTGTGTTGTTCGTCGATCTCGGTCTGTATAAACAGATTACTGAAAGCTGGATGCATCGTGTCCGCGGCGGGTACGGTAAGCACCACTTCGGCATAACTTGTTACAGTGATGGTGCGGCGGGTGCGTGCTCGATTAGTGATGCGCACGCGACGCAGCTCAATATCATCTTCTGGCGACACTACAATCTCGGTATAGGTTTCGATGTTTCCATCGCCAATAGAATCGCGACGACGAAACTCTGCACGTCCTTCAGAGAAAATAACTTCGTAATGCTGTGGCTGTTTCAATGTCGGCTGATATGCGGACGACCAGATTTCCCCACTCTCTTCGTCATGTAGGTAACAGAACGATCCCCAATTATCACAAGTCGTGTCTTCGCGCCAGCGCGTAACGGCAATATCTTTCCAGCGGCTATAACCACCGCCTGCGTTGGTAACCATTACATGATAGTGTCCATTAGATAACAATTGTACTTCCGGTATCGGAGTGTTGGCTTTGTTGAATATGCGAATCGATGCATCTACAACAGGAGAAGTCAATCTAATATCAGATAATTGGGCCGTGCGTGGAAAGAATGTCGTTGCTCTGGGAATCCGTTCCTGCAGCAGCAGCAGGGTGGCCTGAAAAAGCGGTTCCGATTCGAAGCGCTTTTGCATTGGGCGATCTAGCAGCAGATAAGCCAGCGAGAGTAGGCTCATTCCTTGGTGATGTGTCATATAAGATCGTACAATTGTGCTTGTATCCCCGCGTCGTTGGCGCGACGGAGTGTAGTCAATGGCTTCATAAAAGCCGAACTTACCTTCCAGTCCTTTTGCCGAGAGTTGTTGCAGATTCAGGCACGCTGCCACGGGTGCCACCATTAGCGCCATTACCGTGGCATAGGGCGCAACAACCAGGTCATCGGCAAGCCCTCGTTTGAGTCCCAGGCTGGGCACACCAAATGCCCTGTACTGATAGTTTAGGTGGACGTCGACCAGATGGTAGCCGGACTCCGACATACCCCACGGTACCCCGCGCTGCTTACCATACTCGATTTGTCGTGCCACCGCCGCTTTGTAGGTTTGATCAAGTAACGTGTTATCAAAGGTTGGCATCACCAGAAGAGGCATTAAGTACTCAAACATTGAACCGCTCCACGATAATAGAGCAGGATCGCCACCAGTGGTCGTAAGGAGTCGCCCCAAGGCAAACCAGCTTTTCTGTGGCAATTGTCCTTGTGCAATCGCGACGAAGTTAATCAATCTGGCTTCCGAAGCCAGCAAATCGTAATAACTCGTATCCCGCCGCAGCTCATCTACGTTGTAACCAATTGCCAACAGATGCGATGATTTATCATATAGAAAGTCATATTCCATGCAAGCCAGCTCATTTGATTGCGTGGCTAGTTGTTCGACGATTGCAATCCGTTCTGTAGCACGGCAGCTGGCCTGCGTCATGCAACGCTGGAATTCGTGTAACCACTCGCGTTGTGCCGTCGTCGCTGGGCCGTCTAACCATTTTTTAATTGTCGGCAGCCATTTGCCCTTGATGCTTGTCAATTCCCGCAGCGTCGGGATTACGGAAATGTTGAGCTCATCGTCAAATCCGTCCGGTGCAACCGGCAGCGCTAGCCAAGGGGCAAGAAACATTAAATCATCGTGGACAATGCGAATTTGACGGGCTAGTGCATGTGCCCACCAGCTTACGTCATTTTCATAAATTATTTCAGAAACGACTGCGCTGGCGTGATCCAGGTTCGGATGGTGAGTGGAATCATTACCTGCTTCCAGGTAACCTCCAGTTTCTACATGCTGTTTTTCTTCAGCTGACACCTGCTGCACGCCACCTGCTTGAGCCAATTTCTCTGAATCGGCATCAAGGCTATCGGCAATTTCTTTGGCGCATTTCATCCACCGATCGAGGAATTGCCATGTCAGTATGAGTGTAGCGGGCTGTGAACTGCATGCAAGCTCGATATCTGCCTGCAATTGAGCGAGTGATTCTGATGGGGGATTCTCCGCTGCATCCACTAGAATTGCCAGCGTAACGTGGATTCCATGAAGCCAACGAGCGCTCATGATTTTGTCATCAGCAAGCGCTAACAGTCCTGGTCGTAAGGTCAACAGATGGCCTGCGAGGTTCCCGCTGTCCACTGTAGAAATGTAAGCTGGATGCAAAGGTTCCAGAGATTGCGTGTCGTACCAGTTGTAAAAGTGACTGCGATGTTTCGCCAGCATTCGCATGGTGCCTAGGGTAAGCCCTGTACGTTCGATGAGTTGTCCCGCTGGAATGTAACCGAAATCATACGCGGACAAGTTTGCCAGCAGCGCCATCCCCATATTGGTCGGTGAAGTACGATGCGCAACGACTGCTCCACTATATTCCTGATAGTTATCCGGAGGCAACCAATGATCTTTCGGGCCAACAAAGGTTTCAAAAAATGCCCATGTTTTACGCGAAAGTTTTTGTAGGAAGATGGTTTGTTCAGTTGTTAAACGTGCTTCACGGCACGTAAGTGGTTGGCCTATCCACCAGACAATCGCAGGTGAACCCAGCCACAACAGCAGGATAGCTCCCGCTACTACAAGTACAGTAGGGTTAAATAAAAACAGATAGAACGTTGTGGCAATGGCAATCAGCGGGGCGACCCACATTACACGCAATACAGCGGCAAAGTCCGTGCGGTTGCTAAGTGCCACTTCACTCGATGGATTCCATTCGAGTAACCGCTTGTGGGTAAATAACATGCGCCACGCCGTGCGTACGATTGCATCCATACTAAACCATGCTTCGTAGGGCAGGCATGCCAAGGTAAGTATTGCTTGCATAAGACGTTGGGTGGCTGTGCCGAATTCCGTGGAAAGATGCAGGTGAAACTGCACTTCACGTGGTTTGCGAAAGAATTCCACAATAGAGACGAACAAGGGCGGAGCCATGATGATGCTAAGTACCACCAGAGTCCACAACCAGGGTGCCGCAAGCGCGATCCAGCCTAAAAGCAATATCAGCGTCAATGCCGCCGGCACAAGACTACGCCGTAAGTTATCGAGCAGTTTCCATTTTGACAGCAATGACAGCGGGTTCTTCTGCCTGTGTTTGCCGGGTCTGGAAATACGTGGCAGCAGCCAACCCAGCAGTTGCCAGTCACCACGTATCCAGCGATGACGGCGACTCACGTCCACGCTGTAGTGCGCCGGGTATTTTTCGTACACATGAACATCGCTCAACAATCCAGCGCGTACATAACACCCTTCCAGCAAATCGTGGCTAAGTATCCGGTTTTCTGGAAAACGCTCATTTAATGCTCGTTCGAAGATGTCCACATCGTAGATGCCCTTGCCGATGAATGATCCTTCGCCAAATACATCCTGGTAGACATCGGAGATGGCGCCGGTATAGGGATCGATACCGGTTTCCCCTGCATGCAAACGCGCATAGCGCGAGTAGTTAGCACTTTCCAGGCTAACGCTGACACGCGGCTGGAGGATGCCATAGCCCTCGCATACACGCTGTTTCTCTTCATCGTAGCGCGCACGATTTAGCGGATGCGCAATAGCGCCCACAAGTTGCCGCGCGACGTCACGCGGCAGTTGTGTATCTGTATCCAAGGTGATAACGTACTTCACGTTTGCAAGGCAAGTAATATCACCAACGATTCGTGAGAAACGTTCCTTGGCAGTGTTGAACTTCTCATCGCGCAACAATGCATTCAAGTCCGTAAGTTTGCCGCGTTTACGTTCGTAGCCCATCCAAATAGAATCATGCGAATTCCAGCGACGCGGACGATGAAAAAGGAAGAAGGTGTTCTTTCTCGCAGCATCATATTTTTCATTCAGTGCTTCAATGTGTGTCTGTGCCAGTTGCAACAGCAGCTCATCGTCGGCGAGTGTTTCTTCATGCGCATCACAAAAATCAGTTAACAGGGCGAAATATAGATTGCTATCCTGATTAGCCAGAAAACGCACTTCCATCGCCTCAACCAGATCATCGATGCTTTGTGGGTTAGTGAGCATCGACGGCACGACGACCAGCGTTCGGGATTGGTCTGGGATGCCGGCGGAGAAATCCATACGCGGCAACAATTGTGGACGCACAAATAAGGTAGCCAACCAATTCACTAAAGTAATGGACAATTGGCTGGTGGATATTAATGCGAGTATGCCGGTCAGGATCAGCAGTGCACCTGATATATGCTGAGACTGGCTTTGCGTTATCATTATTAGGCCGGCGCTGAACAACAGCGTTAGCAATAAAATTAGCCCGAGATACACTCCTAATGAGCGCTGAGAACCTATTTTCATGAGTACTTCAGAAGCAGAAAGACGCACTTGCGCCTTTGTTTTGAGTTCTTGTAAACCCTTGTCTATCAAGTAGAAACCGACGTGCCCTGCTCGTTCTTCGCCATCTGGGTTCGTTATAAGAGCATTATGCGCAAGCTGGATCGCATATTGAGCTATTTCAATTTCAGTGAAAGAACTTTGCTTCGCGATCTTTTCTATCACATGACGATATCGGTCACGACTAGAAAAATTCATTTTTCCGTAGTTGCCGTCTGGGTCTTCACGTAATGTCTGCTCGACGATACTCATGGCTTCGACGAACTCACGCCAGTCCATCCCTCCAAGAAAGCGCAAGCTGCCGATGCTGTTACTTACGGAAACCTGGTCGGCGGCCTGAAGTTGATTTCCCGACTGGACTAACTGTTCGATAGTTAGTCCAGACTCGGCAAGTGTTTGTTCAATCCATGTGAGTGGTAGCGCTAAGGCGAGGCCATGTTCATGTAGCCGGCGCGTAAATTCAGATACGAACGCTGCCGACATTGGTGGTTGTGAGCGCGCCATGTCAGCGATCGTCAGCACTAGGCTTTTCGGGTCCTTCTCCTCAACCAGTGCCATCTGCTTCGCCCACGTACTAGCTAGGTCACAGTCAATTCTATCGGACGTGATCCGAATGGAAATGCGCCGAAGGTTCTCAATCAGCGCCAATCGCAGCATGATTGGAATAGCCCATAATTCGCCGAGTTTGAGAGCACTGACTGTTTGATAGGCCGAGATAAACCGACCGAGGCTTTTCGAGTCCACACTTCCATCACCATGTGAAATGGTCTCCAATGCAATATCGTACACACGCGGCAATCCAGCCGAAGGACCGTTCAACAGACGTGGTAATTCCCGGCTATATTCCTCAGGCATGTGACGCCTGGCAGTGCGAATCTGTTCTTCGATTAGATAGAAATTGTCGAGCAGCCATTCACTGGCTGGCGTAATCTGCTGGTTAGCTTTTGCCGCCGCCGCGAGTCGTTTGCAGACATCGGTTAAAACTATTTCATTCGCCTCTAACCTTACCATAAGTTGATCCTGCAGGCGTTTCTTCGTCAATTTATGCGTGGTTGCGAGACGTTTGCCATGCTGTTCCATCTGATCGGCACTAAATATTTCCGAACGCAATGGTGGCTCATTGAAGGCGTGCTTTAGGGGATTATCAGTGCTCAAGTTCACCTTCAACTGGCACAAATATTGGAAGAAACGATTGTTTTTGATCTGCATTCGGTAATGTATTCCTTTTTGAACACTTTAGGTAGGAATTTCAATGGTACTGCCAAGTTAACTGTAGCTGCGCAATAATAGTAGAATGAATAATTCAGCGATCCTATATAACAAACGCCGTCGATTTCCATCTGAAATCATACAGCATGCAGTGTGGCTGTATTATCGATTTAACTTAAGTCATCGTGATATCGAAGACCTTTTGGCTGAAAAGGATATCGATGTAACTCATGAATCGATTCGTCTATGGTGCATTAAATTTGGCCCCAAGTATGTCAGGAAGCTGAGGCGTCAACATTAGGGGTATAGAGATACATTCTTCCTTGACGAGGTATTCGTGAAAATTCAAGGCAAACAACGATATTCGTGGTGAGCGATAGATCAAGACGGGGAGGTGGTTGATGTTTTTTTGCAAGCCCGTCGAGATGCGATAAAGCTGCTAAGCGCTTCTTCAAACGATTTCTTAAGAAGTACAGGGGTGAACCGCGAAAATTAATCACTGATAAGTTGAGAAGTTACGGTGTCACCCACCGAAAACTTGTTCTATATACGATTCACGATACTTCCCAATATGCCAACAACCGCGCCGAACTTTCACACCAGCCAACTCGTGTGAGAGAGCGAGGCATACGTCGGTTCAAATCTATAGGGCGCCTCTAAAAATTCGGATTTCTAAGCAAGACAAGGCAGGAACAAAAAATATCCTGATTACCAATGATTCTCAGCTAACTTTAAGAGCCTTGCGGGCATTGGTGGAGTTCTCACCGCGATGTACGCTAACCTTGGAATCAT
>RCMY010002036.1_pt1 | contig 18474 bp, 13 predicted proteins | sample 2041341 | NCBI WGS metagenome assembly RCMY01 (sample SAMN09708234, study PRJNA481090) | Marine sediment metagenome, whole genome shotgun sequencing project. | reverse complement strand
TTGATTGCCATTGCCATGATGGGATTGGACCAGAACATGATGCAAAAGACCTTGACCTGCAAAAATCAATGGGATGCCCAAAAGAATACCTTGACCTACAGTATGATTTTGGCGGCTACCCAATTCTTATTCCTAGGTTTAGGCGTATTGCTCTACATCTATGCGGAAAAAAATGGTATCACCTTGCCTATTGGGCCTGAAGGACAGTTTTTGGATACCGACACCCTCTTCCCCGAACTCGCCCTGAACCATTTGGGATTGATTGCGGGAATAAGTTTTTTACTGGGGATAATCGCCGCGTCGTTTTCGAGTGTGGATTCCGCCCTAACAGCGCTCACCACTTCCTTTACCTATGATTTCTTGGATATCTCGAAAAAAACGGGAAAGGAAAAGAAAAAGTATAAAAATTGGGTATTGGTCGGATTTTCAGTGGTCGTATTCATTATTATCATGGCGTTTTCCCATAGTAGGGGCGATGTAATTTCCCTAATCTTTAATGTTGCCGGATATACCTATGGGCCGTTGTTGGGATTATTTCTCTTTGGGATGTTCACCCGCATTAAAACCAAGGATAGATTTGTTCCCGTGGTATGCCTTGCCGCTCCCCTGTTCACCTATGTTTTAAGCTGGTTCAGCGCCTCGCAATTCGATTTTGATTTCGGATTTATCAGCATTGCAGTGAATGGGGCATTGACAATTTTAGGATTGCTGTTGATACGGAAGCCATTCAATACTGTCGCGTAGCCAAAAGCACCAAGGTACAGGCCACCTCCACTTCTATATCGTGTTCTTTGAGAATGTCATATAATTCGGGGTTCTCGGTTCCGGGATTGAAGATGACCCGTTCCGGTTTTAATTGTAGGATGTTCTCGATGTATTCCGATTGATGTTTTGCGCCTATATATAAGGTAATGGTATGGATATCCTGAAAATCCCCGAAATCGGTCTTAATATTGACCTCCCGTATTTTTCCTTCCCTCAAACCGAAGGCTTCCGTTTCTATCCCGTTGTCCAACAAACGGTTTATGGCAAGATTACTGTACCGCTCCGGTTTAAGGGAAGCTCCAAGAACAAGCGTCTTTTTCATATTTTTAAGGCTGGATGACCGATAACAGATGTTTTAAAAAGTATCTCACAAACCCAAGGTTACTGAGCGTAGTCGAAGTATTACCATCTAATAATCGCACTGCCCCAAGTAAAGCCACTTCCAAAAGCGGCCAGAACCACCAAATCGCCCTCTTTCACTTTTCCTTCCTGCCAAGCCTCTGTCAGGGCAATGGGGATTGATGCAGCTGTGGTGTTGCCATATTTCATGATGTTATTGAAGACCTGATTATCGTTGAGTCCGAATTTCTTCTGAATGAATTGTGATATGCGGAGGTTGGCCTGATGCGGCACCAAAAGGTTGATATCGGTCGATGAAAGTCCATTGGTCTTCAGACCTTCCATAATCACCTCACTGAATCGAACGACCGCGTTTTTAAAGACGAACTGTCCGTTCATATATGGATAGTAGGATTCATCATCGGCATCATTGTCCTCAATTATATCCGTGACCCAACGTTTGCCCATTCCTGGTGCAATGAGCGAGAGTTCTTCGGCATGCTGCCCTTCGGAATGTAGATGGGTCGATAAGATTCCTTTGGAATTATCTTCTTCCCTACTCAATATGGCAGCCCCTGCCCCATCGCCAAAAATAACGGATACGCCCCTGCCCCGAGTGCTCATATCCAATCCGTGGGAATGTAGTTCCGAACCAATAACCAGAATATTCTTATACATCCCGCTCTTGATATACTGATCGGCCACGGAAATTGCATAGATAAAGCCGGAGCACTGGTTTCTGACGTCGAGCGCCCCCACGGTCTTGATACCTAAATCGCGCTGAACAAGCACACCGGGACCCGGGAAATAGTAATCGGGACTCAAAGTCGCAAAAACGATAAAATCGATATCATCTTTATCGATTCCGGCGCGTTCTATCGCGATTTTTGCCGCTTTTACGCCCATCGAAGTCGTGGTATCTTCGCCCTTGATGACGTGTCGGCGCTCTTTGATTCCGGTACGTTCTTGGATCCATTCGTCATTGGTATCCATTATTTCCGCTAAATCGTCATTGGTTACAACGTTTTCAGGCACAAAATGGCCCAATCCTGTTATTTTTGAGTTGTACATGGTAGTGGTTCTTAAATTATTTTGCTACTCGATTACTGGAAAGAAACTAAAGTAGTGAATTTGATGGACATGAAATACTAAGAACCTATTTAGAGAGATATTTTTTATAATCGTTCACTTCTACCTTCGCTTTCAGGTCGTGCAGTAGATTGTAAAGTCCGAAAAAGGTTCGGTTCATATAGAGGAAATGCTTGGAACCGCGGTTCCCGTTCATCTTTCGAATTTGGCTGTCTTTGGCGTAACGTTGACTGAGATCGGCAATCTTCGTCCAGAAATCATCGGCACCGAAATCGAACTGCTCTTCATTAAAGGGGGAGGTAAAAAGTGTCAGCATTTCCTTGAAAAGCGCTTTAAAAAATTTGAGTTCTTCGGGAGAGTCGGTTTTCGTCAGGATTTCCAGTTCGTACATCTTTTCGGTAAAGATGGAGTCATTTTCGATACTTTCCGTTTTAGCCAGTTCGAAATAGGGCACGTAGAATTCATCGGGCACCGCTTTGATACAACCAAAATCAATGGCTATCAAGCTATCGTCTTTGCTGATCAAAAAATTACCAGGATGCGGATCGGCATGCACTTTTCGTAATCCATGAATTTGGAACATGTAAAAATTCCAAAGCGTTTGACCCAATTTGTTCCCAAGTTCTTGCGAAAAATCCGTTTTAGCAAATTCGCTGAGATGCTGCCCGTGCATCCAATCCATCGTAATGATGCGTTCGCTGGATAGCGCTGGGTAGTACTTCGGAAACTCCAGATTCGGAATGATACCGCAACTTTCCGTAATTTCAACGCTCTGTTTGAGTTCGAGGATGTAATTGGTCTCCTCGACAAGCTTGTTCTCGATTTCCTTAAAATATCTGTCCGAGTCCTTTCCTTTAAGATTGAACATTCTTATGGCAATGGGCTTCACCAATGCGAGGTCGCTACTAATGCTTTCCGCGACGCCCGGATATTGTATTTTCACGGCCAATTCCTTACCCTCTTTGGTCGCCTTGTGCACCTGACCGATACTCGCCGCGTTTATGGAATCGCTTTCGAACGTATCAAAAAGCTCTTCGGGATACTTGTCCAAATATTTCTTAAAAGTCTTGCGTACCAAGGGGGCGGATAATGGGGGGACAGAAAATTGTGAAAGTGAAAACTTCTCTACATACGCCCTGGGCAAAAGATTTTTTTCCATGCTCAGCATTTGGGCCACCTTGAGCGCGCTGCCCTTCAGGCTTTTTAAGCCGTCATAAATATCCCCTGCATTTTCTTCGTTAAGCTCGTCTTTGTTCAATTCGGGATTGACCAGCTTCTTACCGTAATATTTCAGATAATTTCCACCAATTTTAGCCCCGGTCTTTACGAGTTTACTGGCGCGTTCAATTTTTCCGGTAGGGATTTTGTCGAGGGTTTTCATAGACGGGGGTTACGGGTAAAATATTGCTGATTGCAATGTAATGATTAAAGGTTAAAGGTTAAGCTGGATGGGGTCAATAGCTACCACATAGCCGCTCCACTTCTACTATGCTCGAGAAAGGGGTTTAAAGATGCTACAGCACCTACCTAATAAAACCGGGAACGTGCCACCGGCACCATTGGACCTTGAACCAATTCTATATCGAATGCCTAATCATTAGGCAAAGGTTTCTTTATAAAGAAATTTTCCTAAATCGATGATATTCTCCAAGGGCGTATTATCGAACACGTCGAAAATGGTGTTTATTGATTTTTCGATGACTATATCAGTCTTTTCAAAGGCGGGAGACGCATCGTTCATCCAGAATCTAAGTACGAATAGAAACTGCAGCCAAGCCCCCTCGGAAAAAATGCTGGGGTTATGTTGCGTGATCTTTGAATTTTTCTCGGCATTGCCATCATCGATAAGATCGGTGGCAAATCCTTTGATATGCCCTCGTAATCCCTTTAATTGCTTCATGTTCTTCATCATGCCCCTATCCTCCTTTAATGTAAAAAGAACATAGCTGCGATTTAGGGTCAACATCTCGAAAAAGGTGTAAAAGAAAGAAAGCATTTTATCCTTGTTTGAAAAACCTTCGTATTCTTTGTTCTTCAGTAACAAGACTTCCGTATTTGTATAGAATTTGTTCCAAATTGCTTTTTGAATACCTTCGACCGAACCGAAGAATCCGTAAAAATCAGTTTCCTCGAGGTTGTTCGTCTTACAGAATTTATAAATGGATTTTGGAACCATTTCGTGCTCCAAAACATAATCCATATACATACCGATAATTTCGTCTTCTGTACTATTTTTCGTTTTTGCTTTTGTCTTAGCCATATTTATAAATTTGTTATTCCCACACCAACTGCCTTTAGCACAAACATGTTGACTACGGTCAACGCAGGCTTCGGAAGGAATCTCATTTCAGAATTTAATACTCTTATAAAGGTAAAGGTTAATCGAGGCAAACTGTGTTAAGGGATTACGAAATAAAAATAGTTTTCCAATTCAACAGACCCTTGCTAAAAAACGTCGGGGTAAATTCGCCTAGTTATTAATGTCTCGCGAAAACGCGACCGTTAAAATAGGCTCATTAACAAAAACGTGCTCTCGAGAGAGAACACGTTTTCAAACAACCTAACCAATACTTAATCAAAACATGATTATGACTTAATTTCTTTTTCATAGCAACTCTTTCATAACCATGACAAATATATGAAAATGTTTAATCATTTCATTTATAGTTTAAACAAAAAAATGTTAAACTTTTTAGAGTCGCTTAGCCGAGTCGCAATTCTTACTTCCATAGTGCCAGTTTGTCACTGTATTCGGCTGTGGTACTTTTTTTGACAAGTACGGTGTATGCGAGCTTAAATTTAAGTCACAAATCTATTCGCATGTTTGAATGAGTTTGAAATACTAACAGCAACAGATTCCCGCTGCTGCGGGAATGGCAAATAAAAATAGAATTTTATGGCAACAGGTAAGATCAACGTTTCGGTGGAGAACATTTTCCCACTGATTAAGAAATTTTTGTACAGCGACCACGAAATCTTTTTACGGGAGCTTATATCCAACGCAACGGATGCGACCCTCAAACTAAAGCATATTACTGCCATCGGTGAGACTAAGGTCGACTACGGAAATCCCATTATCGAAGTAAAAGTCGATAAGGAAGATAAAAAAATCCACATTATCGATCACGGACTTGGGATGACCGAGGAAGAGGTCAAAAAATACATTAATGACATTGCCTTTTCCGGAGCCGAGGAATTTTTGAACAAATATGAGGATGGTACTAAGGAGTCAGGTATCATCGGCCATTTCGGACTCGGATTCTACTCCGCCTTTATGGTCGCGGAAAAGGTTGAAATCTTGACCAAGAGTTATAAGGAGGATGCCGAAGCTGTGCATTGGAGCTGTGATGGATCGCCCAAATTCACTCTGAAGAAAGGAAAGAAAAAGGATCGCGGTACAGAAATCATCCTTCATATCGCAGAAGATTCCACCGAGTTTCTAGAGGACAATCGAATTACTACCCTCTTGCGGAAGTACAATAAGTTTATGCCGATTCCGATCAAGTTCGGTACAAAGACGGAAACACTTCCCAAACCAGAGGATGCGAAAGAAGATGATCCCGCGCCTACCAAGGAAGTCGATAACATCATCAACAATCCCAACCCGGCGTGGACCAAGCAGCCTGCTGATTTGGAGGACAAGGATTATAAGGAGTTCTACCGCGAATTGTACCCTATGCAATTCGAAGAACCCCTGTTCCATATCCATTTGAATGTGGATTATCCCTTTAATCTAACCGGAATATTATATTTTCCAAAATTAAAGAACGACCTCAACATCCAAAAGGATAGGATACAGCTGTACCAGAACCAAGTGTTCGTGACCGATAATGTCGAAGGTATCGTGCCCGAATTCCTGACGATGTTACGTGGTGTTATCGATTCACCGGATATTCCTTTAAACGTATCACGTTCGTATTTGCAAGCGGATGGCGCGGTCAAGAAAATATCCTCCTATATTACCCGAAAAGTGGCGGACAAATTGAATTCCCTTTTCAAGGACAATCGTGAGGATTTCGAGAAAAAATGGAACGATATCAAAATCGTTATCGAATACGGCATGCTTTCCGAGGATAAATTCTTTGAAAAAGCGGACAAATTTGCACTCTATCCAACTGTAGACGGCAACTATTTCACTTTTAACGAACTACAGGAAAAAATAAAGGGCAACCAAACGGATAAGGACGACAAAATGGTCATTCTTTATGCATCGGATAAGGAAGCGCAGCACAGTTACATTCAAGCGGCCAAGGCCAAAGGTTTTGAGGTATTGCTGCTAGACTCCCCCATTATCGGCCATTTAATACAAAAGCTGGAAAGCTCGAAAGAGAAAATTTCCTTCGCCCGTGTCGATGCCGATCACGTTGACAACCTCATCAAAAAAGAGGACACAGCCATCAGTAAACTCTCCGACGAGGAAAAAGATCGTCTCAAGACGAATTTAGAAGAAGCTATTGAAAATAAAAGCTATACCGTTCAGTTGGAGGCGATGGACAGCGACGCCTCCCCCTTCATCATCACCGAACCTGAATTTATGCGCCGCATGAAAGAAATGCAGCAGACCGGGGGCGGCGGTATCATGGGCATGGGGAGTATGCCCGAGATGTACAACCTGGTCGTGAACACAAATCACGGACTGGTCAGCGAGATACTGAATACCAAGACCGCCAAAAAGCGGGAGCGGTTGATCAATCAATCCGTTGATTTGGCGCGGCTTTCTAAGGGGCTTTTGAAAGGTGAAGAATTGACTAATTTCATTAAGCGAAGTTATGAAATGGTGAAATGATGCTGAACGCCGAAAGCCGAAAGCCGAAAGCCGAAAGCCGAAAGCCGAAAGCCGAAAGCTGAAAGCCGAAAGCCGAAAGCCGAAAGCCGAAAGCCGAAAGCCGAAAGCCGAAAGCTGAAAGCTGAAAGCTGAAAGCTGAAAGCTGAAAGCTAGAAATTACTAAAATCCGCTTCAATGGTTCGAAGCGGATTTTTTTATGGAAATTTCGATCTTATCGAAAATGTCATAGGATATGAGATACTATAGTGCCGAATTCAGGAAATGGCTTGACAAGCTGTAACGCAAAAGTTGGCAGGATTGAAAATCTCACAAATAAATCCAAAACCCTTCGGTCCTATTCCCATAGTTACAAGTGGAATAGCGGTTTTAATACAATTGCTGCCGTGAAAAATCAATGGATTTTGAACACATTAACACTTCCCAAAAGCAGAAAATAGTATGGCCTCTCGATTTTGTTCAGCTTTTCGATAAACGGTAACTCCTAAAAATTAACACCCTACGAATCAGCAGATAGCGTACCTTTGATAGCATCCCTTAAACCAAATCCGTTCAATGAAACCAAATCTAATTCTCATACTCCTTTTATGCTTTTGCGCCACCTACGTAAATGCGCAAGACGAACTTCCCATCAAAATAGACGATGCAAATATTAAACCGCTGCGACAACTTCTAGACAGCTCATTACAGGCGAGTTTTGAACAAGAATTGAACACCCGTTCCGATTGGGCAACTTTAATCTCCCAAAAGAAAATGGCGGTCGGTATTGTTGACCTGAGCAATCCCGAAATGCCCCGTTTCGCCAGGGTGAACGGTAACTATATGATGTATGCCGCCAGTCTTCCAAAAATCGCCATTCTTTTGGCAGCGACCGATGCCATTGAAAAGGGTGAACTCAAGGAAACGTCCGAGGTCAAAAATGACATGCGCTTGATGATCAGCAAATCGAATAACCAGGCCGCGACCCGTATGATCGATCGCGTGGGCTATGACAAATTGGAGGCGGTAATGACGGACCCTAAATACGACTTCTACGATGAGGAAAAAGGTGGCGGACTCTGGGTCGGCAAACGCTATGGCGGTGGCGGGGCTACCAACCGTGAGCCCTTAAAACATTTGAGCCATGCGGCCTCGGTCACCCAAGTATGCCGGTTCTATTATTTGTTGGCCAACGGAAAATTGATAAATGAAAAAAGATCTAAGCAAATGTTGGCCGCACTTGAAAATCCGGAATTGCACCATAAATTCGTGAACACGTTGGACCAGATTGCACCTAAGGCACGATTATTCCGAAAGTCGGGGTCTTGGCGCACCTATCATTCCGATTCCATTTTGGTATGGGGCGAAAATCCGAACCGGCGCTATATTATTGTCGCCCTAATTGATGATGCCAATGGTGAGCAGATTATCCGGGACTTGGTACTACCTATTGAAAAGGTTCTGAAAAAGGACATATCTTTGGCAACAAAATAGGACTTTATTGAGTTTATAGATAGCCAAAGTCATCCTATAGTTCATGCTCCGTAACCTAATCCAAAAAACATTCGATGTCCGTGAAGGGGAATTCCGGATTTCCCTCTATATGCTGTCGTATATATTTTTGATCATTGCGGTGCTCATGATCATCAAGCCTACGATAAACGCTCTCTTTCTATCGGAACTGGGCGTCGAACAGCTACCTTTTGCGTTTTTGGCGGTCGCAATAACAGCCATCGGAAGTTCGTTCTTCTATTCGCGGGCGTTGACCCGGTTTCCCCTGAACCGAATCCTCAAGTTCACGATTTACGGTTCCACTATCGTTTTGATCAGTTTTGGACTGCTCTTAAAATTCGACTGGGTGGGCGGCTGGTTGCTGTATTTGTTCTATGTCTGGGTAGCCCTCTATGCCGTTTTATCCGCATCGCAATTCTGGGTATTGGCCAATTTGGTCTATAGTGTCAGAGAAGCCAAAAGGCTGTTCGGATTCATCGGATCCGGTGCTATACTAGGTGGAATTATCGGAGGATACCTTACCTCTCTCCTAGCCCCATTTATCGGTACCGATAACCTTATCTTTCTTGCCGCAACACTTCTCTTGTGCTGCATCCCCTTGCTGCAAAAGATTTGGAATTCCAGCATTAAAAAACTAGGAAAACAGAGACGTCCCAAACGTATGGCAAATGCTGCGGAAAGACCTTGGCAGCTGATCGTAAAATCGAAACACTTGACCTATATCGCGGGTATCGTTACGGTCAGCGTCTTGACCGCTAAATTGGTGGACTATCTCTTCAGCGATTTTGCCTCCGCAGCGATACCCGACCCCGAAGAGCTGACCTCTTTTTTCGCGTTCTGGTTCTCAACTTTTAATCTGCTTTCCCTGACCATCCAGCTATTTTTTACCCATCGCATTGTGGGTATCTGGGGTGTCGGTTTTTCGCTTCTACTGTTGCCCATCGGAATTTTTGCGGGGAGTATCTTCTTTTTTATCCTTCCCGAACTTTCCGCCGTAATCGTCATCAAGGCCATGGACGGGGTGCTGAAACAATCCGTACACAAAAGTGCTTCGGAACTTTTATCGTTACCGCTCCCCTTTGACCTGAAGAACAAGACCAAGTCATTTATCGATGTGGTAGTGGATAGTATAGCCACGGGAATCGCCGGTTTCCTACTGATCTTTGTAGTGCAGGGCCTAGCTTTGCCATCTTACTACATCGCCGCCATCATCTTAGTATTGGTAGGGGTCTGGGTATTTTTCATCCTTCAGGTGCGCCAAGAATATTATAAGACTTTCCGGAGTAATTTGGAGGCACTGACCGATCGCAATGAACGGGCCGCAAAACCCATGGCAAAAAAAGTGTCCGTTGTGAAAGGCATGCGAAATGTGTTCCGGACCGGTTCTCAGGAACAGATTCTTTTTATGCTGGGTAAATTGATGGAAATCAACGATAAACGTTTTGAAAAGGATGTGGAGCTGCTATTGAAACATCCTTCTACAAAAGTACGGACGGCGGCCATCCAAAACCTTTATTTTTTGAATACGGCAACCATGGTATCCAACGTTAATCCCCTTTTACATACCGACGATGAAGCGCTGACCCTGGCCACTTTGGAATACCTGCTTCTGCATGCCGAAAAGGATAGTTCGCTAGTTTACGATAGGTATTTGGATAATGAAAACGGGCGTATTTCCGATGCTGCATTATATTGTTTGGCCAAGGAATCGCGCGACAACCAAGTGTTGAAAGACGCCTACGGACTGCATAAGCGCATCGTTGAAAAAATCGAAGGGGTTTCACAGGGCGGAGAAGATATCGCTACGTTGAAATCTGTATTAAAAACGATAGGTGCAGCGCGCGTGCCCGCCCAGTATCCGTTTGTGGCATCCCATTTTTCGCATAAAAATCCCGAAGTTTTGGACGCTGCCATTTTTGCGGCCGGCCTCAGCAAATCCGATGGATTCATTCCGGATCTGATTACATTCTTGCCGCAGAAAAAATTCCGGAAACAGGCCATTGATGCCTTGCAAGGCTACGGGCCGAATATGGTGCAGGTACTAACGAACATCGCCTTGGAAAGATTAGTTCCCCTTGAGACCTGCCGCTTTATTCCTGCCGCACTAGAGCGCTTTCCCTCCCAAGAAACGGTACGTTGCCTGTTTCGTTTAATGGAAGATAGCGATTTGTCCATCCGGTTGGAAAGCATCCGCGCCCTGAGCAATATCCGAAAAAACCATCCTAATTTAAAATTCGACAAATACAGAATTGTTGCCTTGATCTATGAGGAATGCAAACTGCACCACCGGACGCTTTCTGCCATGCATACCCAAATAATCATATCCTATAAAAACCGGACAAAATCAAAGAAGGAAATCGACGAACAAGAGCGGGATGCCCGTGCCAGCTTATTGGAACTGCTAGAGCGCCGTTTGGATGCCGGTCTGGAGCGCATCTTCAAATTATTGGGACTGCGCTACGCCCAAAAAGACATCGAAATCGCCTACGAAGGTCTCTTGAGCGATAAATTAGAAGCACGGACCAACGCCTTGGAATTTTTGGACAATCTGCTTACGGGAGATTTGAAACGCGCTCTTTTGCCCATCATAGAAGAATCCGCATTGGACACTTCTTCGGATGAAGTTCTACAAAAGATCAAACATAAAGTACCTACTGAGATGGAGTGTTTCGAACTCTTGCTCAATGGCAACGATCTGAAGCTGAAACTAGCCGTGCTGTACCTGATAAGGCATCAAAAGGACGAAAAATATGTGCCGCTCGTTATGAAGTACATTAAAAACGATGATCATAAACTGCGGACGTTTGCCCAAGAGGCTTGGGAAGGGATACTTGGAGGAAGTTGAGAGGTTCGGGTCGGTCTCCTAACTTTTCATTCCTTCCGAATCAACCTATCGATATTTCCTGCCAAATACATATGATCGCTGGCAGAGTTTTTACGGAGTACGTTGGTCATTAGCACGACCATATAGGTACAATTGTTCGGATGCTCGACAATGGCAACGGAATTCATAAAATTGGTGACGTTGCCCATATATTTTTCGCAAGCCTCGCCTTTGCTGCGGTCGCATTTGTAGAGGCTTCCGGATTTGAAATATACCGCGGCTTCTTTCAAGGCGGGCGATTGCGCATAGCGGATGCGGCGGTCGGTCATGTACATGAGACGCTTCATTTCGAGGCTGCTCGGTTCGTCGACAACGTTACCCTGCTCCAATTGTACCAAGAATTTCATCAGGCCCAATGGAGATCCGATACTACCGCCTTTGTCGCCTACATAGGTATTGGCGCCTCTGGTGAAGAAACTGCCCAGTCGCCATTCGTCGGGGGTTATTCCTAAATCGCGTAAGGGGAGGTTGACAACATCGTTGCCCAGATCGGTCAGTTCTTTTTTGGGGGTTTCCTTGAAATAGGCATCTGCCCCATCTTGGGTCAGATCGGGATATTTCTCTCCGAAAGCTGCCATCAATAGCACCTCGCGCCATATGATGCTTGCCGCGCCGTTATTACTGACGGATAGCATATGGTCTGCCCATTCGTAGAGCGAAAAAACGTCGCTGGTGATGACCTGCCGCTTGACCAAGGTGTTTTTTTCAATGTTATAAATGGGAATGGTGTGTTCATCGGTCATCCCCCATACCCCGGCTTTGACGGATTTGTTCCGAAGCAGCTCCGTTCGCTTTTCAAAGGAATCGGGATAGATGTTGGCGAGTTGGGTGAAGAGTCCGATCAGCACGGCCAGTTTGCCGACGCTGCCCGGTTGGTAGCCCGCTTTTTCGTTACGCTCGGCATAACGGATATTGTTGACATCGGAAATATCGAGTACGGTAAGGGAATAGCTTTTGTCCAAGCCCCTGAAAAGACCATTGATTTCTCTTTGGAAGCTTTCGTCGACGGCCATCAAAGCGGCGGCGCTGTCGGCTTTTCTGGGGAGCAGGTTGAGCTGGATTTCGCTGTATGATTTTAGTGCCCCTGCTGGCAAAGCGGAGGCGTCTTTGATTTCGCCGCTCTTTATTAGCTCTAGACGTTTGAGGCGTTTGATGCCCGTGTGCTCGTAGCCGTCAATGGGGTAATAATTCACAAGGGTGAATGCCGAGCAGAAAGCAGCTAAAAACAAGATGGCGAGTGTTTTTTTCATTACAATGCTTTTGAAAGTGAAATTTCCTTTTTGGTATCAATTTTCGGAGTAATCGAATCCAAATACCCTGAACTTAGGGCCTTTTTATTTTCTACGAACGGCCGTATCTGAAACAGCCACAGTTTGTCGTTTTGAAAACCGAGTTCTACATCATAAGCACCCTCGTAATCGGATTTGGTTTCTTTGGGCAAGGTCTTTCGAATGGTTTTGGCGAATTCTCGAATCTCGTCGATATTCTTTTCATTTAACACGGGTTCCTCGAACGTCGCAGTTTTTTTGCCGGTGCCACCCGTGGCGGGAAGGCTGTTGTAAAAGGTCTCGCGGGCGGGGGCCAAGAGTCGATAGCCACCCTCATTGTAGACGGTGTAGGTTTCGGCGGATTGCCCGTCGACGGCACCGCCGGCACCGCGGCTAAAGGCGATGGTCAAATCTTTTTCGTTGCCGCTGTTGATGCCTTTTGTGATCAAGACCCCTGAATAATCGACATCGACGCTGGGGATGACCAAAATGGACGGAAATACATTCTCGGGATTCAGTAGGTATTTCTGCCGCCATTTAAAGCTGCGTTCGGTGTAGGGCGACGCCCATACTTCTTTAATGCCATTGATGACGGCTTCTTTATCGACTACGTTGAATTTGGTGAGGTTGAGACCGGCGCCGGTGAAATCTTTTAGGTCTTCCATATTGGTATCGCTGCGGAGGAAAACGGGGGTTTCGCCCAAGCCCTTTCCAAGAACCGATTTAAAATCCTTTTCCAGTTCGGATACAAAGTTGGCTTTTAGCGGCATTTTGGCAATGGCCGCGCGGAGGGTCTCCAACTGTCGTAGTTGGTAGTTTTCGACCTCGGGTTCGGGGACGTTCTGCGTCCGCATTTTTTCTGCTTCGGCGAACATGCTATTGAGGAATTTCCAATACGAAATGGATTGCCCGGGCATAGGCTGATCCATGTGTTGCCTGAAAATTCCAAAGGGGATGACCAAACCTTCGACTACCTTGTCGGGAAACATCTTTTTAAGTTGTCCCAAATTCGCGGCTTTTGGGCCACATAGTTGGCCGGAGTCACTGGCATCTACGCTTCGGAGATCTAGGACCTCGGTATTATCCAATCGGATTTTCTCGATCGGGACTTCTATTTTTTCCGTGTTCCGTTCTTTTTTGGCGAACAGGTCCCGCTCTTGGGTGGTCATTTGGGCTTCCGGTTTTAGGATGACGTTGCCTTTGTTCGAGACGGCATAGAACACCCGTTGGCCATCGTACTTTTTAAGGCTCTGTAAGTTTTCATCCGAGAGGGCCGCATTTGGGATTCCTAAATTACGGGCCAATAGTTGTACGTGCGATACCATGTTGCCTTCGGCCACTGTGGCTATTCCGGCTACGGGCTTTAAATCGGCGGGGGAGCGCATGAAAATATAAATTCTGTCGGATGACACCTCGACATCATCGGGCGAACCGGCGACTACGACCAATTCCCCGAAGGCGTAACCGGGGTTAAGTCCGCGTACGGTACTTTGGTTGGCGATGTCCATGACCTTGTTGGTCAGGGCGGATTCCTTCGCGATAAAGTCGCCGAGCTCGCCTACACTCTTTCCTAAATGTAACGCAATAGAACCCCGAATGCGGTCGTCGATAAAACCATAGGCCTTGGGTTCGAAACCAGTGTAGGTGTTGACGATTTCCTGATAATTGGCTTTGATTATGGCGGCGCTCCATTCCACCGCACCACGCGCGGTTTCGAGAACGGTATTCAACGCTGCCAAGGTCATTTTTTCGGCGCCCGAAGTGTTCAGGGTGTTTTTGATTTGCTCATATTCCCAAAGTTCCAAATAGCCGGCTCCGGCCGAAGCGGTGGTGAGGGCCTGAATTTTTTGTAGTTGTTCTTTAAGCGTTTCAGGTTCCCATTTGGGGGCATTTTTGAAGAGGACTTCCTCTAGTTTTAACGAGATATCCAGCAATTGCAATCGGGCCATGGGGCGTTTCTCTTCCCCAATCCCTTTTCGGATGTCCAAAAGTAATTGGGCTGTTGCGGTAATCAATTCAGAAGATTTTGTTGCGGCGGAATTCTCAGCGATAAAATCATCCAAGGTTTTTCCTAAGGGAGTGTTCTTTAGCACATCCGCTTTTTGACCCAGTTTTTTGATGTCTACGGGGGTGAAAAAATGCGTCATCGTTGCGATGAGTCCGTCGAATTGTTTGTTCTGGGCCGCCGTCAACTTGGTGGCATTCTTTTTCTGGAACGCCTTTACCTTTTCGATATCCGCGGCTTCCGGTTGGCCGTGGATCTTTACCCGCAAATCCATAAAAGGCAAATAGGCATCCGAAATGACTTTGGATTCGCTGCGCATCCGTTGTGCGAGATTGTCGTCACCGCTGTGGGGTACATCCTTTAAAGACTGGCGCACCAAAAAATAGTGCTCCGCCAAGACTTCATTCTTGGCTAGGATCCATTTATAAAAAGCTATTCCCCATGCTTCTTCATCTTCAGACTGCACGGCTCCGCGGTAAAACTGTCCTTTTTGATTGACCCATCCGTTGTCGACGGAACGCAGGTATTTATCCAATTGGTATTGTTTTAATCGGGAATGGTCGTTTTTAACATCCCAGAAATCGGCTGCATCCGTATAGGCCAAAAGTTGTCCCAAATAAATATGATAGTCCTTTGCAATAGCTTCCACATCATCCTTATAACGGGCATGTTGAACGCCCGGGCCGATTTCAGAGGGACAGGGATTTTTCGGCGCGCGAACGCTTCCATCGGTACAGAACCAGCGGATATCCTTATATGGCCCCCGAATATCATTTTTGTAAAAGGCAATCCGCGCTGCCAATTGGGCGTTGTCGATTATCTTTTGGCCAATTGCCGCAGTGGAAAAAAATAAAACGGTAAGACCTAGTAAGATATGTTTGATCATTTTAATAAGTCGGTTATGGTTAAGGCTATCAAAAGTACTGCCAAATTATATAGGAAATTAAATATTCGAATGAGACAGTTTTCATGCCTGCTTTTTGCTATCTTCCTATTTATCAAAAAATCCAATAAAGAAAATCCTATCAAAATATGAAACTTCAGTATACTATAGAACCGATAAAATTTCAAACCATTGAAGAACTGCCCCGTGCATGGAACGACGAGGATTATAAAAAATTGTTAGATTCTGCGGAATATGGCGATACTTCTGATCTTTCTTCACAGGAATTAAAGGAAATGTGCCTGCTTTCCATTTCCGACAACGAACCTGATGAAGCGGCGAAGCTAATTTTGGCCTACGTTTTCGGTGAACGCCTGAACCAAGGTCAAATCGATAATCTTTCGCACGAAATGGAGACTGAAAAGGTATGGGAAGAGTACGCCGAACTATCCATGCACGAAGAATTTTTTAACGCGACGCAGCTTTTGTACAAGGCGTACAACGGTAAATTTCCCCATCCGGAAGCGGTGCGGTTTAAAATGAAGGTGACATCCAAAGAAAAAACGGGTCTGGAAATCTTTGAAGGGGATACCGAAGCCGCCATAATTCGTCTTTTAGTACAAGGAATGCCGGAAAACACCTTGATCAACCGTCTTTTTGATGACGAGCTGAAAGGTGGCCATTTTAAGGATGCCAAGGATATTATCTGGCAGTATACTAAGGAATCCGCCGAAAACAACGCCCTAGAATTCGAAATTATTTCTTCTACCTATTGGTTCAACGACCTCAAATTCGCGGAGGCTTTTGATGCAATGCTCGAAACAGAGGAGGATTGATTTCCAAAAAAAAGGTTCAAGTAATCGTAAAATAAACGAAAGTGACATAGACTCCGACTAGAATCAGACCATCGCGCCAATTGAGCCTGAGCCCTTTTGGGATGAAAACCAAAGGCAAGACCAAAAACGAGATTCCGAGCATCCAAAAGATATCGTTGGTTAAAAGACCTTGGTCCATCACTTTGATGGGCGTTAAAATCGAAGTTATTCCCAGAACGGCCAATAGGTTAAAGATGTTCGACCCGATAAGATTCCCCAATGAAATCGCTTTTTCCTTTTTGATGACCGCAATAACCGAGGCCGCCAATTCCGGTATACTCGTACCAACCGAAATCACCGTAACCCCTATAACCCGTTCACTGACGCCATAAACCGTCGCCAAACCTACCGCACCGTCTATTAGCAGTTCCGATCCGCCCCAAAGGGCAATGCCCCCAATGCCCAAAAATAGCATCGTCTTCCATAACGGTAGCGGGATATCGTCTTCGGGCATTTCATCAACGACCGCCGGTTTTTGGTAGCGCAGCAGATAGACCAAGAACAAAAAAAGTGCGGCCACCATGATAATCCCCTCGTATTGCACCAGTTCCCCATCGAAATAGATAAATCCAAAAAATAAAAGCGACGCCAGCATCATTACGGGCCAATCGGTGGTGTAGAAACTTCGTTGTACGTCAATGCTTCCTAATATGGTAGTTATGCCCAAAACCAAACCGAGATTGGCAATATTGGAACCCACAACATTGCCCAAAGCCAAATCGGGAAACCCATCCAAGGCGGATTTTATACTAACAATAAGCTCCGGTGCCGAGGTCGCAAAGGAAACCACGGTCATACCGATAACAATCTTAGGGATGTTCAAACGCAGCGAAAGTGCCACTGCGGATTTCAAGAGCCAGTTGCCGCCCGAGATCAAAAGCACTAGGCCGAGAACTATAAAAAGGATGTTTTGCATGCCATGGTTTGTGGGAAAAATGAACTCGTTAAGAGTGTATACTTGTAAGCGCAAATATATGTGAAGATTTTAAATTTATGGGATTCTTTTCCAACGGAGGATTTTTAACTAGTAAAGGCTTAGTGAGACCCTAAAATGATGGAAACGCAAAAAAATGGAGGTTTCTCCTGTAAAATCGCCTTGCACATTAAAAAAACATCCAAAAACGACCTTCCCTTGTTATATATTGAAGGTTTTAATTGCTTATCAAATTAGAATACGACATTTGCTAAACTTTTAAGGATGAGTTCTCTATATTTGTGCTGATTTCAATGGGATGAAAAAGGCTTTCTTTAGATTTTTGGCAAAGATGAACAAGGCGGTACTCCCCTCCTATTCTAAAAAGCAGTTGGACCTTGCGAAAGCCTCTAAATTTCAGATGGCGCTCATCGGATGGCGTTATTTTGTGACTAGCAACGCATTAGATTAATGAGTTTTCAAATAGAACTAGATGCTACAATCATAATTTTTGCTCAATACTGCGTCAACGACCGTATTTCGTAACCTCTCAGGTTCTCCTCACCCTTTAAGAAACCGAGCACTATCAAAAAATTACACTGAACGATTTCACCCCCCAATCGTTCAACAAGTTCGCAGGTTGCTTTCGCCGTGCCTCCGGTGGCCAGCACGTCGTCGTGAATCAAGACTTTATCTCCTTTTTGAATGGCATCTTTATGAATTTCCAAAGTGTCTGTGCCATACTCTAGATCATAGGTAACGCTGATTTTTTCTGCGGGCAATTTTCCGGGTTTGCGAACGGGCACAAACCCCGCGTTCAGTTTTGCAGCTAAAAGTGGGGCGAAGAAAAAGCCGCGGCTTTCCATACCGACCACAACATCTATTTTTTGGTTTCCAATCAAATCCAAAAGCGCATCCGTGGCCTGCATCATCGCCACTGGGTCCCTTAATAAAGGTGTGATGTCCTTAAAAACGATTCCTTTGGAAGGGAAATCAAGGATATCGCGGATGTATGGTTTTAGGTTCATTTAAGTAGCTAGGTTATTTTGCGGTAAATTTAAAAAGAAATATATTTGCACCCGCTTGAAATAAAGTCCATTATTGGTCCTGTGGCGCAACTGGATAGCGCATCTGACTACGAATCAGAAGGTTACAAGTTCGAATCTTGTCAGGATCACC
>RCMY010002035.1_pt1 | contig 18474 bp, 14 predicted proteins | sample 2041341 | NCBI WGS metagenome assembly RCMY01 (sample SAMN09708234, study PRJNA481090) | Marine sediment metagenome, whole genome shotgun sequencing project. | reverse complement strand
TTTATTTAATTTTCTTGCAAATTATTTTTTTGATTACAGCATATTCTTTGTAGCGTTTGTAGCGGCGAACTTCGTTCGCCGATCGGTTTGGTTACAAAACCAAACCGACTTAATATAAATTATTTGTTTAAGATAGTGAAACTGCAAAACGTGAGCGAACACCCTATCATTATTTAACTTTTACTTATATACCTCTTAAAACATAGAAAACCAAGTTTTATTAATTTATCAGAAATGTAGTGTAACTTTGAAGCACCAATTACCCATATTTCATGAAACCAATCATCATAATTTTCTTTTTAATCTGTTCAACCTTTTCTTGTTTTGCACAAAGTAATGCAACTATTCCTTTACAGAAATTTACCGAACTCAAGGTTTATGACCGTATTACTGTAAATCTTATTAAAGGTCAAGAAAATAAACTTGTGTTGAGTGGTGAAGACAAAGAGGATGTTAGCTTTACCGAAAATAACGGACTCTTGAAAATTAAAATGGGTATAAATGAGTTTTTATCTGGTAATACTGTTAATGCTAAACTATACTACACTGAAGAATTAACTGTGATTGATGCCAACGAAAATGCAAGAATCGTTTCTAGCGGAATGATTAAGAGTTCGATAATAGAAATTAGGTCGCAAGAAGCTGCCACAATTACCTTAAATCTTGATGTAGAAACCGTTAACGCGAAAAGTACAACTGGAAGTGAATTAAAGCTTTCTGGCACAACTTATTACCAAGATGCCAATATCAACACTGGTGGAAAACTGTATAATAAAAGTTTAAAGTCGAAAACTACTTCAGTTATTGTTTTGGGAGGTGGTATTGCCGAGGTCTACGCAAGTGAAAAGGTTATTGCCAAAGTAAAAGCCGGTGGGTCTATACGTGTATATGGCAATCCGAAAACTATTGATAAGGATGATACTTTTGGTGGTAAAATAGAATTCAACAACTAACTATTGCTCAATACTTTGAGCATCGAACGCTATGAGTTCATTATCTTCAAAACGCGGTGTTAACTCTATTGGATTACAACACACTTCGCAATCTTCTACATAGGTCTGTTGGGTAATAGATGGGTCGAGAAGCATCGAAACCTCTTCCCAACAATAAGGACATTGAAAAAAATGCTCGTACATAGTATTTATGCGCCTTTCAATTCTTTAGCCAATTCTTTTAGTGTAAGGGTCTGTACTAAATTATCGGCATTTGAAGTAAAAATGGTCTGTTTACCTAACTTCAAAAACAGAGTATCTTCTTCAGTTTCTACAAATATTTCAGATGCATTTGCCTTAATCTCTTCTAACTTAACATCGAAGCGTTTCTTTAAGGTAATTATGCCATTAAAATTTGTTAGCTCAAAACCGGTATAATCAAATACCCGTTTTAATCCGCTAAAAAATCCAATCCCAATAAATATGCAGCCAGCAATAGCAAACTTATAGGCCAATGTAAACACATCTAACTCGTCGACATTAATAAAAGTAAACACAAGGTTTATACAACCGTACACCCCGATTAAGAAAACTATCACTCCTAAAATAATGGCAGTAATATCAGTAAACATAGCCTTTTTCGTTCTGGTCACGGTAATACCATCGGTACTTTTTTCTGCAATAAAGCCGAAATCCTTCAAATATTCTAGATTTTTTATTTGAGTCAGTTTGTTTGAAATAGAAGTTTCTAACGGATTAAGATCTACTTGAATATCACGTTTCAGTATTTCCTTTCTTAAACTTAACTGAGACTCAAACGTAAGAAGTGACTGTTGATAGAGAATCTCTATTAGCTCGCTATTTGTTCTTTTGATATATATGTTCATTCCTTACCTTATTAAGTAACCGTTACTTATAGTTCAATATTTAATAATTGTCCTGTAAGTTGTAATAATTGAAGCTCTGCTAACTTAGCATCATACTTAGCTAGATTTTTGTTGGTCTGCGCATTCAATAAATTTATTTGAGCCTGTCTAAATTCAATTGATGTAATACTTCCCAATTGAAATTGTTCACGAGAACGTTCAAAATTGTTCTGGTTGGTAAATACATTCTGTTCTTGAATTTGATAAATTTTTAAGCGATTCTCATAAATGGCCATCGCATTTTGCATGTCACGATTTACTTCAAGCTCCACTTGCTTTCTCAATAATTCTTGGTTTGCGTATGTAATTTTAGAATTTTTTACACGAACCGTTGTACCACCCCCATCGAATAGATTCCAAGTAAGACTAGCCCCTAAAGACATACTAGCAACATTCGAATTTGTACCTGGAAAAATAGCTCCAGATAAAAATGCCGATGGTGCATTCTGGTTTCTATTCCATCCATAAGACCCGGTTAAACCAACGGTAGGTAAATAACCAGATTTGTTCACTTTAATATCGTAAGCATTAATATTCAAATTTGATTCTGTTTGTAGAATAGCCACGTTATTGGTAATGGTTTTGTCCATAAACTCAACAATTTGAAATTTAGGAATAAAGACTATGGTTGTATCTACCTCATATTCTTCATTCAAATTTTGATTCAGTACAACATTCAAATCTCTTTTGGCATTTGCCAATTGCTGTTCGGTATTTAACAAATTGATGCTATCGTTAGTAACATCTACCTGTGCATTTAAAATATCTAACTTAGTATTCTGACCATATTCAAAAGAATACTCCGCCCTTTTGATTCTATCATTTGAAATTTCTAATGCCTGTTTTTGAACATTCTTGTTCTCTGTTAAGCGAGCAATTTCGAAATATACGCTGAACATTTGGATCATCGTATTCTCAATCGTTTCTCTTGCTTGTAGCGTGCTCAGCTGATACTGTTCTTTAAGTCTCTTAAAAGTATAGAACCTACCTAAACCATCGAACAGCGTATAATTAAGATTTACAGCAGCGTTGTATCGCTGGCTTTCAGCATCATTAACGTCAATATCAGCTCTAGGATTATTGTTCTCATCTACCTGCCCGGGAAATTCTGTTGTAGTATTATTCGCATTATAAGTTGCTCCAGCACTACCTGTTAATGTTGGCAAATACCCAGAATTAAGTACGCTGGCATTATTCTCAGCTATATCAATTTGATTTTTCGCAATCTCGATACCATAATTATTTTCTAATACTTTGGTAACAGCCTCTTCTTTAGAGAGCGTATTCTCTTGTGCGAAAACACTACAAACTGGAAATAACAACAATAAATGGATAAATCGTAATCTAATCATTATACTATACTTCTAATTTCTAATGAATATTTGAACCAACTTCTGGGTGATCGTGATGACTCTCATCGTCGATTGAATGATTCCTTTGACCTTCTAGATGCGCAGTTTCTTTCCGCTCCGTTATAGCTCTTTCTACTTCTTCTTTTGTAATCTTATGTCCGGAAGCCAACATTCTATTACCAGCCTTCAGATTATTACTAAACGATAGAAATAGTGGCAACATCAACAACGTTAGTATGGTGGCAATACCAATACCATAGGCAATGGAAATCGCCATCGGTTTTAAGAATTGTGCTTGTCTACTTGTCTCTAACATCAAAGGTGCCAAACCTGCAATGGTTGTAATTGAGGTAAGAAAAATTGCCCTGAACCTAGATTTACCTGCTTCGTAAATAGCATTGTCAAAGCTCATACCTTCTCGTAAATTAGAATTGAACTTACCAATTAGCACCAAGCCGTCGTTCACCATAATACCAATTAAGGCAATGATTCCTAAAATCGAAAGCACGTTAATAGGAAAATCGTGAATCCAGTGTCCCCATGCTACTGCCGTAAAACTAAATGGCACTAATAGCAATAACATTAATGGCTGACTAAAGCTTCTAAACGTAAACGCTATAGTAATATAAATTAAAAGTAAAACGGTGAATCCTACCAATTTCAAGGACCCTGTTAATTTTCCCAACTCTCTATTCTGCCCTTCATAAGAAGCATTAACCGTTGGATATTTGGAGTGTATTTCGGGCATGATGACATTCTGAATTTCTGTCATGATATCCGTAGGGCTATCCTTTACATCTTTCATGTCTGCAGATACCTGAATTTCACGCCTACCTTCTAATCTATTAATTGCAACATCGCCACGCTCGATAGTATAGTCCGCTATTTCACTCAGCGGAACACGTTCACCTGTAGGAGTGACAATTCGCATATCATCTAAATTGGTAATCGAAGAACGCTCATCTCTTTCATACCGTACCCATACCCTAATTTCATCTTGCGATCGTTGAAAACGCTGTGCCTGTACTCCGAAAAATCCTGACCTCACCTGTGTCATTACAGTACGAAGGTCTAGACCTAATAGGTAGGCATTCTCTTTTAATGTCAAACGAATTTCCTTAATACCAGCTGGATCATTATCAGAAATATCTTTCAATCTGGTGTTATTTAACAAAATGCTTTTCAATTCAACCTTTGCCGCTTTAAGCTCTTCAATATTGTTACCTAATAGCGAAACTGATACAGGAGAACCACCAAAGTTACCACCTGAACCATATATTAAACTTTCTACCCCAATTACCGGCCCCACTAGCTCTTCTAGTCTACTGGTTACCATATCTGAAGAAATCTCATCGGGTCTTTCCTCACCAGGTAAAAGGTTAATATTTAATTGTGCAGTTGAGGAACCTGGACCTAAACGTCTAATAACATTCTCAAAAAGCATCTTATTAGTGCCCTTTAGATATTTTTCCGTCAATTCTTGATTTACAATTTCTGCTTTCTCCTCAATCATGGAAATAATAGAATCTGTAAGTTTTTCATTAGTACCATTAGGCATTTCTAATTCTATACCTACCCTATCACTCGCTACTCTTGGAAAAAATGCAGTTCTAATAACACCCCCACCAACAGAACCTAAGGTTAATATAAGTGCCCCTAAGAAAAGACTAAAAACAAAAATTTTATAGTTCATTGCAAAATGTAATGCGGGCGAGTACAATTTATCGCGCATCCACGTCATCATTTTATCTCCAGTCTCATTTATAACACGAAGTTTGGCAAATGCATTTCCTAATCCGGTTTTTGGTTTGTTATCTAAAGGCTGTAATGCCTTGGAGTGGGCCAAGTGAGCAGGTAGAATAATTAATGCTTCCACTAATGAAACCACTAATGTCAGAATAACGATTACAGAAACTTCGCCAAAGAACTCCCCTATTCTACTATCTAAAAACAGGAATATAGAGAACGCTAGTATTGTAGTGATAATCGCCGAAATAATAGGTGGCAACACCTCCATAGTGCCATCTACAGCAGCCTGTACAGGGGTTTTTCCCTTTTCGTAATGTTGATAGATGTTTTCAGCAATTACAATACCGTCATCTACCAAAATACCGATAACGATTATCATACCAAATAAAGACAAAACGTTGATGGTTACATCAAAGAAACCAGCAAATACAAACATACCTAAGAATGCTACCGGTAAGCCGAAGGCAACCCAAAATGCCAATCTTGTGTTTAAAAACAAGGACAAGAAAATCAGTACCAACAACATACCCATGATGGCGTTCTCTGTCAATAATTGGGTACGTTGAACAAGGGTAGTCGACTGATCAGATACAATGTCTAACTTGACGTTGTTGTACTTTTCATTAAAATCTACTATATATTCTTTTACTTGTTCTGCAGAGGATATTAAATCTTCATTATTGGTACTTGTAACAGTGGTGCTTACCGATAAATTACCATCAAAATAAGTTGCATTAGGCGATTCTGCAAAACGGTCCTTAACGATAGCCACATCTTTTAATCGAATAACTGTACCTGATGGGTCTGCCTTAACTACTAAATTGTTTAACTCATCGCCATAATACGCACGATTATTAGCTCGTATTAAATATTCCTCTGCATCGGTCTTAATATTACCACCCGTTACGAGAATATTGGCATTACTTACTGCATTAGCAACCTCTGTAAATGAAATACCGTAAGCCAAAAGATTATTTTCATTAACGGCAATTTCAATTTCCTCTGCCGGGAAACCTGAAATTTCTATTTGAGAAATACCCTCCATTGCCCTAAGGTCATTCTCAATTTGTCGACCTACACTCTTTAATGTGGCTAAAGGAATATTTTCACCACTAATAGCAAAAGCAATAGTTTGACGAACGGCCTCTAGTTTCGATACAACTAAAGGTTCCATGCCAGTTGGGAATGTTGGTACCCTATCTACCGCATTCTTAACTTCTAATAGCATGAAGTCGATATTCTCTCCCTTTTCTATTTCGACATTAATGGTGCCGCTATTCTCCCTTGAGGTAGAGGTAACACGGTCAACACCTTGAAGTCCCTTAAGGTTGTCTTCAATCTTTAATACAATACCTTCTTCAACCTCTTGTGGCGATGCACCTGGGTAGGTAATGGTAATTGCAATATTCTTAGAATCCGTTAAAGGAAAAAAAGATGACTTTAAAGCCTTCGCACCAACTATACCAAAAAGGGCAAAAGAAATTACTACAACATTAACGGCAACATGATACCGAATAAAGTATTCTATCAGTTTACGCATTATCCTTTTGTATTTTCTGGTTGTTCAGAGTAAATTTTAACTGCCATACCTGTATAAGCTCCACTTAGAGGCTTAGACATTATGATTACACCGTTGGGCACATCTTTTAGCACTACACGTTTATCTGAAAAATAAACGGGGTTCACTTCTATAATATCCAAAACCGAATCGCGTACTACAAATATTCTGTTTCCATCTAAAAGTAAACTTCTATCGACCTCAATAGCATTCTCCTCTTTTCTAGCATCTAAATTGGCCTCTAAATACATGCCTTCACGTAAGTTCTTATTATCTACTTCTATATATGCTTTAACAGTTTGTGTTGCTTGATCAATACTACCATTGATTCTAGTGACTTTACCCTTATACTTGGCATTGTCATCTAAATTTATAAGCTCTACCGATTCACCTAACTTTAAAAGGTCTGTGTAGCGCTTACTGATAGAAACTTCGAGCTCATATATCTCTGGATTAATAAATTCACCTAATTTTTGACCTGCTCTTACCAAAGTACCTTCTGTAACCAAAGCTTCAGTCAATACCCCAGAAAATGGAGCAGTAATACGATATTTAGAAAGTCGTTGTTCTAAATTCTTTACATTGTAGTAACTAGTTAAAATACCTCTACCGGAAATAAAGAATTTCTCTTTTTCCGTATTCAAATCTGGAAGTGCAGGCGTACTTTTAGACAAATCAAAATTGGTCAAGTAATCTTGCCATTTAGAATAGATGTCTGGATAATCTAAACGTAAATCTGGCATAACCGCCGTAAGTTGATTGAACAAATTACTTTTCGCAGATTGAACGCTTGCCGCATATTCATCGGCATCTATATTTATTACTGTTTCACCTTGTCGAAAACCTTGCCCTTCTTTGAAAAGTTTACTACCTCTTTTAAATATACCTTGAACTTCGGCATATAACTCGACGCGTTGCTTTGCCGTTAAATTACCGTTTGCAGATACTACAATAGGCACTGTACCATTTTCAACTACCTCTGTAAAAACAGTTTTCACCACTTTTTCAGATTTTGGTTTAAACGTTTTTTTACTATCGATAATAACCTTAGATAGAAAGAAGGATACTACAATAAGTAAAATACCCAGTACGGTAAAAATAATTTTTCGCATTTGGCAATATAATTTTTAGACTTTAGTCTGTTTTAGTAATTGGTTTATATACTTTAGTTTTCAGGTATTCTTTGTCTTATACAGACACCAATTGTTTCATTTTTAAACCCCTTCATATGAATTTAAAAGATAAAGACCGCATAAAATAGAAAAGGTTTAATCTTAGAGACATAATAATTTGTTAATAATGCAGCTTATTACCTTTGGAAAGAGAACCATAGAAAGCTGTGTACTCTCACTAAATATGTAAATTGAACATCGTAATAAAATTAAATGAATACGTAAGACATCTTTTAGTTGAAAATTATATCAACCAACCCTCAAACTAATCAAAAAGCGAAACTACAAAAAAACATATATGGCTTTTAACATTTATATGGTTAAAGTAATCATAAAGTATACTGAGTTTCCTTAATGTTGAGCACAAAAAAAAGGATGCGTTAGCATCCCTTTTATATAATTGAAAAACTTTTAATTTCGCTTTACATCCTCGTACTTCGTTTCTACTAAGCGAGTCTTGCTCGCTGCATGATTACCGAATTTCATATTTAAAAATTCGTCATCACTATCAAAAACAGCTAATTTTTGACTTTTCATTCTTAATAATGAATTCAAAGACCTAAAGTCATTGCCCTGTAATTGAACAAATTCAAGATTACTTAACGTAGCCATACTACTTGGTAAGTCACCTTCAAAATTATTGTAGGAAAGTATAAGTTCTTTCAAATTTACAAGCCTACCTAAATCAACATCAATTGACCCAGCCAACTTATTACCAAAAAGCTCTAACCTTTCTAAATTCAATAGCTTTTCGATTGACTTTGGTAAACTGCCCTCTAAATAATTACTTGAAAGATTCAAAGCTTTTAAATTTTTTAATTCTCCAATTCCGCTTGGTATAGCTCCCTGAAATAAATTATTAAACATAGATAGCTCTTCAAGGCTTTTCATTTTAGAGTAGTCTTGAGGCAATGTACCGCTTAACTTATTCATTTCAAGCCGAAGTGACTCTAACGTTTCTAATTCCAATAAATCCTTAGGCAAGTTGCCCTCTAATGTATTAAATGAAAGATTTAAAGCTTTTAAATTGGTAAGAGCGGCAATACCATTGGGGATTTTTCCACTAAGATTATTACGATATAGTTTTAAACCAACAACGTGACCATCATTTATTTCTACGCCGTACCAAGTAGTAGGATCCGCTTTTAAATTCCAAGTTTTCAGCCATTGCTCACCAACGGTACTTTTGTGGAACTCTATTAAATATTGTTTTTCACTTTTAGGAATTTGTGCATTAACCTTACAACCAATCGCCATAAAGAGAATTATGAAGCTATATTTTAGAATGTTTTTCATAATGAGAAAATTAATTGAATGTGAGTGAATTTTTGAACTTTAAACTCCTGTCAACTCTTTTAAAAAACAGGAAAAACAAAAAAGCACCTACTATATAACGTTCAAAAAATAATTTTATGATACCCTGAAAATGTTAAAGTAATTAACCAAGAAAGAGATGCTGTTCAACATCTCTTTCTTTCACCAAACTAACTAAAAGTGTAAACTACTCTTACTCTTCTATATCTTCAAACTTCGTATCGGCCATTCTGGTCTTACTAAAGTTGATATCTTTAAATTCAAGTTTTCTATCATCTTTATCATAATCAAAAACTAAGTATTCTTTTGTTTCTAAAAACTCTAAAGCTTTAAAAGAACTGAAATTATTATTTTGAATTTGAAAAACCTCTAAGCTAGCCAATTGAGCAAATTCATTAGGAATGTCACCGTCAAGTCTGTTATTCGCTAAAACCAACTCTTTCAAATTGCTTAGCCTACCCATATCCTTTGGAATGGTACCTTCTAATTTATTTTCAAATAAGCCTAAAGTTTCTAATTGTGATAACTGCCCTAATGAAGCAGGTATATCACCATAAAAATCATTACTTGAAAGATTCAATATTTTTAATCCCTTTAAATTTCCTACTGTGGCAGGTATCTTTCCTGTTAGAAAATTATTGAACGCTGAAAGCTCAACTAACTGGTTTAAATTTCCTATTTCAGTAGGAATTTCACCATTAAGCCTGTTCATCTCTAATTTCAATACTTTTAAATTAGAAAGGTTTACAATTTCTAAAGGGAGTGCACCAGTTAAAGAATTAAATGCAAGATTCAATACTTTAAGGTGTTCTAATTTACCAATCTCAGATGATATTGGCCCCATAAGATTATTATGGAACAAATTAATTTCAATAACTTTATTATCTTCAATGGTTACACCGTACCATTGTGAAACCGGGGTATTTAAATCCCATTTCTTTACCCAGTGTTTACCATTAGTAGTTGTGTACAGATCCACCAAGGCTTTTTTCTCCTTTTTAGATATTTCTGCAAAACATACTGTTGTCAGAAAAAATAAGCTGAAACTTAAATAGTATAGTTTTTTCATATGTCGGCGGTTTAGAATATTTCTTTAACTAAGAATTATCCTACAAATTTGAACTAATAACGGTTAAAACTAAAATTTTATCGTTGACTAACCCACGTTTGTTGTGAAAGCGCCTAATTATGTTGTGAAACTCACTAAAAGCATGGTCTATGAAATTTAACTACACTTAAGATTCTATATCTAATGTAAGAACCTCCCAATCTTGCATTAACTTTTCTAACTTTTTCTTTTTTGCTTGGTAACCATCAAAAAAATTAGCTTTAGCAATTGTTTTATCATAGTCTACCAAAAGGCTGTGGTCAATATCTTTTATTTCTTTTTCTAGACTACCAATTTTACTTTCTATAGAGCTTAATTGGTTTTTTAAACTCTTTAATTTCTTCTGGTCTTGAAAGGAGTTCGATTCTTTTGGTTTCTCCTTTTCAACGGTAACTACCTGTTTTTTTTCAATAGCTCTAAAGTTCTCTACCTTACGCTGTTCTAAATAGTACTCTACATCGCCAAGATATTCCTTGATCTTCTGGTCCTTAAATTCATAGACCTTATTAGTTAAACCTTGTAGAAAATCTCTATCGTGAGAAACTAAAATCAATGTACCCTCAAAATTTAAGCAAGCTTGTTTTAATACGTTTTTCGATTTAATATCGAGGTGGTTGGTAGGTTCATCCATTACCAATACATTAAATGGCTGTAATAACATTTTCGCCAAGGCAAGTCGGTTTCTTTCACCACCCGATAAAACTTTTACATATTTTTCAACTTCATCTCCCCTAAAAAGAAAAGAGCCTAAGATATCTCGTACCTTACTTCTATTCTTTTCATTGGCAGCATCTATCATCGTATCTAAAATGGTTTTATTGCCATCTAAATACTCCGCTTGGTTCTGAGCAAAATATCCTATCTGAACATTATGACCTAGTTTCAAATGTCCCTTATGCTCTAAATCGCCAACAATAATTTTTGCCAAAGTAGATTTACCTTGACCGTTCTGACCTACAAATGCAGTTTTGCTATCACGTTCTATTAAAAGGTTAATATCATCAAGCACATGATTGCTACCATATGCCTTTGAAAGCCCTTCGATTTCTACTACAACCCTACCTGGAGTAACAGATATTGGAAAACGTAGACTCATTACACTATTATCATCTTCATCTACCTCTATACGCTCAATTTTATCCAATTTTTTAATTAAGGATTGCGCCATGGAAGCTTTGGTAGATTTTGCCCTAAACTTTTCAATGAGTCGTTCAGCTTGTTGAATCTCTTTTTCTTGGTTCTTTTGAGCGTTTACCTGTTGTTGCTTGATTTCGTTCCTTAAAACAAGGTATTGTGTATACGGCTTATTGTAATCATAGATACGACCCAATGAAATTTCTATAGTCCTGTTGGTTACGTTATCTAAGAACATTTTATCGTGCGAAACAATTACAACGGCTCCTGTGTAATTATTTAAGAATTGTTCGAACCAGATAATAGATTCGATATCCAAATGGTTTGTCGGCTCATCGAGTAACAACACATCATTACTTTGCAATAACAACTTCGCTAGCTCAATTCGCATACGCCAACCACCAGAGAATGTTTCGGTCTTCTTTTCAAAATCTTCGCGTCTAAAACCTAAACCTTGAAGAATTTTTTCGGTTTCACCTTGATAATTATATCCACCTAATATTTCATAATGATGGGATATATCATTTAAATCTACTATAAGCTGACTATATGAATCGGTTTCATAATCTGTACGTTCTGCCAATTGGTGATTAATTTCATCTAACTTTAGCTCTAAGGCCTTAATTTCCTCAAAAGCTTGGTACGCTTCATCCAAAACCGATCTACCATGTACGAAATCGATATCTTGTCTAAGAAAACCTATTTTAATATCCTTCTCAACCGCAATAACGCCGGTATCTAAAGCCAGATCCTTATTAAGCATTTTTAATAAGGTTGATTTACCTGCACCATTTTTCCCTACAAGACCTACTCTATTTCCTCCATTTAATCGAAAAGAGATTTCTTCAAAAAGAGATTCTCCGCCAAAGGATACTGATAGGTTGTGAACGTTTAACATAAATAATATTTCTTCTAGTTTAATCTTAAAAAAATCATTTTTATATGAATGATACTTCTTAAGCAATATTTGTGTTTAATGGGTTCTCAATAAGATGAAAAGAGCCTTAAAATTGTACCTTTGTATAAAGTTTTGCAAATGTTAAAAAAAGGAAACAAACTATACAGCATTTTAACAGGAAGTTGTCCAAGATGTCATCAAGAAAGCATGTATTTGGACAAAAACCCATATCATTTGGGCAAAATCTTTGAAATGCATGAAAGATGTGGTCATTGTGACCTTAAATATAAAATAGAGCCTTCTTTTTTTTATGGGGCTATGTATGTGAGTTATGGAGTAGGAATTGCCTTTGCAGTAGCCGCCTTTGTAATCGCAAAATTAATTATTGGTGCTAATCTTATTCAAACATTTATTGCCATTGTAATTACCATGATTGTCTTTATGCCGGTAATTATGAGATTGTCTAGGAATATTTGGATCAACATTTTTGTAAAATATGATTCAAAGGTTAAACTTAAGAACTCCTAATTTCAATTAAACCTTGCAATATCCATTTCATCTATGAGTGGGGCTTCTGTTTCTATTCGCTCATATAATGCTTTTGATGCCCAAGGAGCAATCATAATACCATGTGAACCGAAACCATTTAAAACCCATAGATTATTATATTTTGGATGTTTACCTACTAAAGGCCTTCTGTCTTTTACCGTTGGTCTAACGCCAGCCTCTTGATCAATTACCTTGTAAGCACAATTTAAAAGGCTATCTAATTTTCTTTGTAATTCTTCTTTGGCATCTTCGGTAATGCCGTTATCTTTTTGGTCTCTATTATAAGTTGCCCCTACTTTATATAAATCATTATCTAACGGAATTAAAAAAATTGACGATTTTATAATGTTACTTTCTTGAAGCCCTTTTGCTTCAATAACTAAGTACTCTCCTTTTGAGCCTTGCATGGGTAAATACTTAAAATATGGATTTTGCATCATTCCAAAACCTTCAGCAAAAACTACATTTTTAGCTTTTACATCTTTATAACTAACAGAATTTGGTAGAATTTCTAACTCGTTGTAATCAAAAGTCTCTAAGTATATTCGTTTTTCTTGTTGCAACCATTTCATATACCCATTAAACAGAACTTTCGTGTCTATTTTACCTGTTTCTAAAACCTTTCCGAATTCAAAAGGAGCCTTAAGTCCTGAATTTTTGTTTGAAACTAATTGCGTATCTAAATAGGGTTTCAGACTTTTTTTATCCGCAGCTTCGAACCATAAATTTTGTTCTTCAATAGAGGCGAATTTTCGTAATACATTCAACTTTCCATCAAATTGAATATTTAAAAATTGTTCAAGTTGCTTATAAAATTCAACCGCCATAGCTAGTTGTTCATCTGCTCGCCAAGACAGCGTAAAACGTTTTAGGATAATAGGATTATAGAGTCCGCCGGCAACTCTTGAAGATGTTTGCGACTGATCATTAAAAACAACAAAGGTTTTGTTATTTCTACGCAGTGTTTCACAAAAAGTCGTGCCTGCCAATCCTAGTCCTACTACCATATAATCTACCATACCGCAAAGGTAATGACAAATGAATGCAATTATTTGTAAAAACAAAAAACCCAATCTTTCGATTGGGTTTTCATTATATGAATTGGATGTTTTATTAAGCTTAATATGCCCACATATCCTGTTCTTTATCTCGAATAGTTTCATTGATACGCTTAGCTTCTAATAACTGGAACAAAGCATTATCTGAAATATAATCATCTATATTTCTATCACCTTGAACATTATCCTCTTTATAGATAACAGCATTAAACCTTCTTGCGTTCAACAACATATCGAAAGAGATAGGCTGCGCTGAATTCTGTTGGTTAAAAACTTTTGCTTCATGAAGTATCGTACGTGCATCTGGATACCAAACCCAGAATAGTTCAACCATATCAGGTTTATCATCATCCATAAAGTTTACATCTGGCGCAACTGGTGCAATACCTAAAAGACGGTATTTTAACTCACCTTGTCTTTTATCAAAATACCAAATTCCTTTAATATGATATTCTTCTATATCGTGTGCAGATATATTTCTACGAGTAATATATTCTTCTGAAACAGTTTCACCTGCATTCATTTGCTCATACCCATAATCTAGAGTATCAACCATCTGTAAGGCATCTTTTAAATCGCCAAAAGACCTTTTTTTAGTGAAATAAGAATCTGTATATGTTTCTAATTTTCCACTCTTTAAATTTTTAATTAGAACGTGATATAAAGACCTTCTATCTGGTCCAATATCCATAGTATCTGTTGGATAATATAATGGGAAATTAAGTCTCTCATCTAAATCAATGGTCTCCCATAAAGTTTTAGACCAAAGTATATCCCTATCATCTACATAACCGTATTCTAACGGAGCATCATTATCGACAGCTTTCTGAGCTTCTGTACGCACACCAACCTCATCGGGTTTTTTAGCATTCAATACATTTGCTTGGGCCATCATTGATAAAGGTAACATCGTTACCGCTCCCATTACTAAAACATTTTTCCAATTCATGTTTGATTCACTTTAAAATTAACCGGGCAAGACCAAATGGCTTACCCGGTAGAATTCCATTTATTTTAGTTTGTAATCTCCACAACTACAGGAGATACTTTCTTCAACTTGTAAGTTTTATTATTTGTGATATAAGCTTCGATATCAAATATTTGTACGATATCTCCTCTTTTAGCACGTTGCAAAGCTGCTTTAGCTTTACCATCCATCTTATTTCCTCTTACAGAAACAGTTGGTTGACCTGGTACTTTGAATTTAAACCCGCTTACTGCAAGATTCAAATCAAAATCGAAATCTTCTAAACCAGCACCTATAGTAGCTATTTCAACATTTCTTTTAGGAAGTTTAATACTACCTGTCTGCTTACTTAAACTACCTTCTGGTCTTGGAATATCTTTAATTCTGAATTCTAATGATGACCCTACTGGCTCACCATCCGGCAATGTACCTGAAGCCTTAATAGTAACTGTTCTACCAGTACCTGGGTTCATAACATACTTACTACCACCTATTGACTTTAAACCTGGTGCAGAAGCATTAACTTTATTGTTTGCAATACCTGGTATAGAAATCGACATTGGATTTGCTACCCCACGGTAAACAACATTCATCTTATCAGCTGCAATTAAAGCACCACCTGGCTTAGATATTGTTGCGAATGAATTGTTAACCTCTACAGGAATTTCTTCACCATCTTGCTTAAAATAGATTATACCTTTTACTTCATGATCACCGGCAGAACCAGAACCAATTAGCATTTTAACCCCACCTGCTTCTAATTTATAATCAGAACCTTCTGAAAGTTTTCTGCCATCTAATGTTAATTCAGCTTTTACAGGAGTAGAAGAGTTGTCAGTTTTACTAATGATAATCTTACCATCGTACTTCTCACCTGTATAATATGCAGATTTAGAAGATGTAAGTGAAGTTGCAAAATTCTTTAAAGAAACTTGACTTGTTAACTCACCTTCTAACATAGATTTCAAAGCTGCTTCTTCAGTAACTTTTACATCTGCTTGAAGTGCAGTTAACTTTGCCAATGATGCTACTAAAGGATATCCTTCATAATGATAGTTGATCCAATCTTGCATACCGTCTTTTGCTTGTACTTTACCTTCTTCGTTTCCTGTTTTGAAACGATCTATTACAGAATTTTTTAAAGAAGTTGGTACAATAGCCGCTACATTATCTCTATACTCCGAAAGTCTTTTCATGAATTCCTTTCCACCATCTGAAAGGTTATCCCCTTGAAAGAATTTTTGATCCAAGAAATCTGAATTATCCATTCTTGTGTAATCCTTCGGGTTTTCAAGACCTTCAGTCATTCCAGATTTAAGTGACTCTAAGTAATCGAAATACTCTTGAGACATTGTCTTAATCTGTTGGGCATTTTTGTACAGCTTATCATATTTAGCTGCATCTTCAGATGCCTTTGTTTCTAGACTACCTAAGAAAGCTTCGTTACTTGCGGTTGTCATTGCGTTTGAAGTCTCTAGCTTTTCATTCATTATACCGAATGCGGCTAATACCTCTTTACTCATATTTAGTGCCAACATCGCGATGAAGATCAAATACATTAAGTTGATCATCTTCTGACGTGGTGTTGCTTTTCCTCCTGCCATGGATTTTTAGATTTTAATTAATAATTAATTTGGGTTTGGTTAAAATCCACTTAGTTTTTACTCATTGCAGATAACATACCACCATAAACGCCATTCAATGAAGAAAGGTTTGTTGATAAAGATGCCATTTGATCTTTAAGTGCACTTGCATTTTGTACTACTTCTTCATTTACAGAAGCTTGTCTGCTAGCACTTTCTAATTGTACTTTATAAAGACTGTTCAATGACTCCATTTGAGATGCAGCTTGAACCATTTCATTTGAATACTTCTTAGTAGATTCCATTGCATCTACTGTAGGAGCGATACCTTTAGCGGCGCCTTCAAAGTTTTTAATGCTAGAACCTAAGCTCTCCATAAGACTTGCATCTACACCAGCTTCTTTTAACAAATCGTCTAGTTTTTTAGATAAAGATGCTTCTGCTTCTTTTATTTCAGCAGCTTGTCCTTTTTTAGGAGCAGATTTGCCTTCAACGCCAGCTAATTCTGGGTAAACTAATGCCCAATCTAAATCTTCATCTACTGGTTCGAATGCACTTATAGCAAATATAAGAGCCTCTGTAATAAGACCTATCGCTAGAAGAATACCTCCGTTTAAAGGACCTAACTCCCAGTGAAGAATTTTGAATAATGCACCAATTATTACAACTGATGCTCCTAGGCCGTAGGCCATGTTAAATAATTTTTTTGTGGATTTTGACTGTGCCATGATTTTAATTTAATTAAGGTTTAATAAAATAGATTTGGTTAAAATTTAATTTGAATTTATTATAAAACTGTTTATACTATAATTTATTGTGTAGAATCCTCTTCGCCCATATAATCTTGAACTGTTCTGAATCCTATGTAACTACGAGCAGAATCTGCATATTCGTAATCTCTGGTACTTACTTGCAAGAAGTAAGCTACATCTTTCCAAGAACCACCTCTAATAACTTTTCTAGTGTTCGATTGATCACCGCCGTTAGGGTTCATAGTTGATACGTAATCATATGCGCTAGGGTCATAACTTGAATTCGTCCATTCAGAAACGTTACCGGCCATATTGTACATATTAAAGTCGTTTGGCTCATAAGATTTCGCTTCTACTGTATATAGCGCGGCATCTGCGGCATAATCACCACGTTGTGGTTTAAAATTAGCCATAAAACAACCTGTATCACTTATTACATAAGGTCCACCCCAAGGGTATGTTCCACCTTCGATACCACCTCTTGCGGCATATTCCCATTCTGCTTCGGTAGGAAGTCTGAATTGATTAACGAACTGCTTACCTCTACTTTTATTATCGTCGTTCTTGTATTTGGTTCTCCAATTACAAAATGCCTTTGCTTGTTGCCAAGTGATACCTACTACAGGATATTCACTATATGCATCGTGCCAGAAATAGTCGTTGTGCATTGGCTCATTATACGAATAAGAGAAATCTCTAATCCATACTGTTGTATCTGGGTAAATCTCTACTTCTTCCGTGCGAATAAAGTCTTTTCTACTTTTATTCCCTTTTAAAGAAGCGCGTGCTGCTGCTTCAATATCCATCCAATTATACTTGAACTTTAATTTCTTAACATCTATAGTACGTTGACCGTTATAAGATTCTTCATCAGATAAATAGATGGAATCCATTATTTCAGTATAATACTCATCTGGATAGTCTGATGTATTCCAAACCAATTCCTCATCCTTACTCAACGCTCTACCTTCATAACCGGTTTCACCCATTCCTGAATAATTATCTAGCATATACTTATCATAAACAGAAGCTCTAGTGGTATCTGCATCTTTAAATGCATAATCACCGATACCGCCTTCTTCAGGGCCGATACCCAACTCATCTGCTAATATTGCCAATTTGGTTCTTACGATAGAATCCTTTACCCATTCTACAAATTGACGATACTCACTATTTGTGATTTCCGTGTCGTCCATGTAAAAAGAACGTACGGTAACCGTTTTGGTCGGTGCGTTCAATAATTTTGCTTGGTCTTCTTCACTCTTTCCCATAATGAAAGAACCTCTTGGGATAAGTTCCATTCCATATGGTTTTTCCGGGTACCACTTTTTTCCCTGGACACCGGTTAGCTCTCCTTTAGTCTTAGACCCACAACTGGTGAGTAAAAAAACAAACGCTATAGAGGATAACAATAGCTTCTTC
>RCMY010002034.1_pt1 | contig 18478 bp, 9 predicted proteins | sample 2041341 | NCBI WGS metagenome assembly RCMY01 (sample SAMN09708234, study PRJNA481090) | Marine sediment metagenome, whole genome shotgun sequencing project. | reverse complement strand
ATAACGCGTTTCCACGCCCTCTTCTAGAGGCAATAGGCATCACGACAATAGCGCTAATCGCCTGGCTGTCGTACGCAGGCGTGTTTTCATTCGATAATCTCTTACCCATGTTAGGTGTATTTACACTGGGCATGCTGAGATTGTTGCCCTTCGCTCAGGTCATCTTCAGCCAGTGGGCCAAGGTATTCAATGGGCAGCCGATTCTCGCCGAATTTCTAGGGGAAATGGACAACTTTTCTAGCCTGGGTGCTGCCTTCTCGCAGAAGGTCAGTGTTCCTGAGTTAGCGTTTCAACACAGCATTGAGTTATCTGATGTCGGGTTTGCGTATCAGGGCAGCGATAGCGCAGTGCTATCGTCCATTAATCTGATCATAAAAAAAGGTGAATTCATTGGTGTTCTGGGACCTACAGGGAGTGGCAAGAGCACAGTTGTAGACATACTGATGGGGTTGTTGCCACCTACAAACGGCACTGTACTGGTGGATGGGCTGCCACTGACTGCGACCAATCGATCAGCCTGGCGACGCAGGGTGTCGCACGTGCCGCAAAAGATTTTTTTAACGGAAGGGACAGTGGGTCAGAACATTGCCTTTTCGGTCCCGGATGATCAGATCGAATGGGATCGAGTCTATCGTTGTGCTGAACAAGCACACATTGATGAACATATTCGTAGCCTGCCCGAAGGCTATCAGACACGAGTGGGAGAGGATGGCTCGCGACTCTCTGGTGGTCAGCGGCAACGTATTGGTATTGCCCGTGCGCTATATTCACGATGTGATGTGCTGGTGTTTGATGAGGCTACCAATGCGCTGGATATCGCTACCGAGAAAGCGATTCTGACTGAAATACACCAGTTGGAGAAAAAATACACCATCATCATGGTTGCTCATAACTTGCAAGCGGTAGAACATTGCCAACGGACACTGCTTGTAGGCAACGGCAAAGCTCAGTGGAGCGAATCCTGATGTCAGAAGCACAGCCCCGAACCGATTTGTCTGTCAGGGGTCGTGAAACAGTATTGTGGCCATTAGGGCTCGTTCAATATTAAGCGCGCAGCTTATCATTGGACAAGCCCTTATACGCGCCTTCATTCACGAGCCCTTACTGGTGTCCATCAGATTCCATGGCGCGTTCCATTTCCTTTCTGAGCGTGTTGGAAAGCGCTTGTACGTGGGGGTATTCGAGTATGGCGGTGTGGCTGCCGGGTATAGAGTGAATAGTTGGTGTTCGGAGTAGTAGCGCATCCCAGCCGGCCAACTTGTCATCCATAACGCCTGGCTGCTGCTGGCTAGCCTTGCAATAAACGACGTTACCTGAATAGGGCTTCAGCGGTTTGTACATACGCTGGTATCTGTCCAGTTGCTGCCGGGTCGCTGGCATGCACTCATCAATGGTAAGCGACCCGTCAACCAGGTTAGAATGCAACTCCGCCTTTGTAGATGATTCGATGCCCAAGGCAGAGAGTTGTTCACGACAATACTCCAACAACAAACCTTGCGTGAATACAATGAAGGCCATGCGTGGAGTGAAGCTGCGAATGCGCCACGTGGTCATACTCAGGACTGAATAATTGAGCCATTGCGTGACTTTCGGCTTATCCTTTGAAACCTCCTTGACAAACTGTCGAGCCCATCGCCTGTCCTTATCAATACGCTTTCTATAATCCAGATTGGGTTGGTTGATTGCTGGCGTCGTATTGCCACGTTCGGAAGTGGCCTTCAGGTTCTGAGAGTTCATTTTCAGGCGAATGACTTGCCAGCATCGAACAGCGCGTTTTCCTGATACCTGCAAGGTCTGACTCGACAGAAAACAGGCAACCGACAAGAAACGATGCGCGGGCGGCAGGAGATCTGGATAGGCAGGCCCATAGGTGTCCAGCAATGCCAGCATGGCAACGGTCTGTTGTTCCTGCTGTAGCTTCTGGGCAACCTCCCAGGCGACAAAGCCAGCTCCAGACAGTCCCGCCAGCAAGTAAGGACCGCGTGGCTGAATGCGTTTGATGTGCGACACCAGTTCGTCAATACAGCCGTTCTGTGTTTCAAGTGTCAGAGGCAAGCCCAAAGCAAACCTTATCCCGTACACGGGTTGTTCAGGGCCCAGTTCGCGACAGAGGTGCCTGTACATCAACATATCCGTCTGATCGAAGGGGATGAACAGAGGTGGTTTTGATCCGCTCCGGTTGACCTCAACGACTGAATTCCACCATGAGTCGGGTTGATCGGATTCAAGCAACGCTGCAAGTTTTACGACGGTGGGGGCGTTGAACAGTGAGGTTGCCGGCAGCTTGACCTCTAGTTGCCGCTCGATCTTTTCGAACATCTGCAAGGCTTGAAAGGAGCTACCACCAAGGTCAAAAAAATCGGCATTGATGTCGATCTGTTTGAGGTTCAACACCTCGCGCCAGATATCTGCGAGCACGCGTTCCAGGACTCGTTTGGGTGGCAAGCTTGTACCGGGTGCGTCGGTAGTGACGGATTGATCTTTTGCCGCATTGATGTTTTCCAGGGCAGGCAAGTCAACGCCAGTTTGCACGTAATGGTCCAGGGCTGAAAGAGGTTCGCACAACAGTGTCGGAATCTGGTTCAGCAGCGTAACGATTCTCTTGAGCGTAAGTTCCATGCTGGTTGTGGTGGCGTGTCTGCCCCGGCATTGCCACTCGAGGCGAAGTTCTTCGCCTGGGATCACGATCAGTGTGTTCGATACATCGCTGATGATCCCGGATTTAAATTCACTGATTTGTATTTTGTCGCTTGACGTGACCGATGGTTGGTTCTCGAGCACCAACAGTGTGTCATAGGCAGAGCAATGACTTGTGCGACAAGCCTGAATATCACTAGCGCTGACATGGGAGTGAGGTAGTGAGGAGAAGAAACGGGTCTGTATGCCCTTGAGCCAATCCAGGACAGTCGCAGATCCCTGGAAGGGCACGCACACAGGCATGACATTGATCAACATGCCGACGTGCTCTTCGGCATGGGACAAGTCGATATGCCGGCCTGAGACCGTGGTTGAAAACAACACGGTGCCGTTGCCGCACTGGGGTCTTATCGCCACCGCTAATGCAGCTTGCAGCAGCGTGCCAAGCCCCAGGCCTGATTGTCTCAGGCTGTCTTGCAGCACGGTGAATGCATCGCGGCCAACGCGCGCACTCACGCTCTCGGTTGTTGGCTGTTCGGTACTGGCAGGGTACTTTGTGGTTATTTCCTGTGACGTCAGCCCCTTATCGTCTGGCAGGCACGTGTTCCAGAAGTGCAGCAGCGCCTCTCGATCCTGACTGTTCATCCACCGCGTGTACTCTTTGATCGGTGGCGAAGCCTGTGCGTTTATCGCGATGTCGTCAAGCAATGCGGTGTATTGCTCAATCCAGTCGTTGATGATCAGGGCACAGGACCATCCGTCTAGAATCACGTGACTTAGCGACCAGACGAGTTGGTAACGATCCTCCTGGCAATGGAAGAGCGCAAGCCGGTAGGCGGGTCCCCGGCTCAGCTCCAGAGCGGTGTTTTCGTCTGTTGCCAGATAATGCTCCAGCGTTGTGTCCGTGGCCCCATGAATGAAGGAGATGCGTGCGTGCAAGTGCTTGTGGACGAGCTGCATCGGTTTACTGACCGCTTCCCAGTGAACGGTGCTGCGCAAAGCCTGGTGCTGTGAAACAACCTTGTCCCATGCGGCTTGCAGTTTGTCGGTATTGATAGTGCCAGTCAGTGTGCAGCGAAGCTGAATGACACCTGAGCCGGAACGTGGGTTCAAGCTGTGCCACAAAAAGCTTTGTTGCATCGGCAATAGCGGCAAAATGGATTCTATGTTTTCTTTGTTCATGTCGGCAGAGCTATGTGCAACAAGCTGCCGCCGTTGAAAAAAGTCGGATTGAATTTCCACATCACGACTTGATTGCCACTAGTTGCCGGATCCGCGCTGAAGCAATTTTTTCAGTTTCTCACTTTGTCCAGTCTTAAGACTGGCGAACTGCTTTGGCGCTGTCGTGGCTGCCATGGTGTGGGTACTCTGTCTGGGTTTGCTGTCCAGCACACGGCAGAAATCAGTTAGAACCGGGTGGCGAAACAAATCCGCCGGCTCTACCTGGTAACCATCTCTGCGTAACGACATGACGCAACGAATGGCAGACAAGGAGTCGCCACCTATCTGAAAGAAGTTAGCGCTTGGACCGATTGACGTTGTACTCAAGTGGTTCTTCCACTGCCTCGCTATGGTTCGCTGCTGCTCGGTCAGTGTATGCTCCTTTCGGTTTTGATGGTTTGTCACAGACGGCAAGCGTGAGATGGCTTGTCGGTCGATTTTGCCACTGGCAGAGAGCGGCATGGATGCGATCTGCACCAGTCGCTGCGGATGCATGTAGGTTGGCAATCTTTCATCCAGCCAGTCAGTCAGTGCATTCGGTTCCAGTGCGCCGGAGACTGTGAGAAACGCATGAATGGTGTTTTTACCTGCCTGTTCCTCTGCCATTGGTTTCGCTTCTGGAACATAACCGATCTCATCAAGGATGGATTCGACACGATCAATGTCGATCTCATCGTTGAGCTCCTCCAGGGCATCGCTTCGTGTCTTGTGTCCCAGGCGCACGTCCCAGCTGTACGGCAAGGAGTAGTTATGGAACCCACGTTCAAGCTTGTGAACATGAATGCCAACATCATTGATGAGACAATTGGTCGAACGGCCGGTGTCTTCGGGGCGCACCCAGCCGACGCTCGTTTGCAGATAGTTCAGCATGTCGGCCATCTCAACATGGAAGTACCGGTAGAAGTCGATCATGGATACGACGGATGGCAATGAGCCGTTGTTGACCTCTTTCAAGCCCAACAACGTATTCGGGGCGTCCTTGATGGCATGATACTGAATCCGGGCGGCCTGAACCATGTCATCGATCTTGTGTACAGGAATATTGGAATCACTGAACAGATCGTTGTTCAGTCGTGTTTCAAAAAGCTGGCCTCGTGACAAGCCGGTAAACACATAGTCAATATCATGTTCGTCAGCAAACGCCATTGACAGGTTGTAGATGGTTTTAAAGCAGCCGTGGCACACATTGGAATAGCGCGACAGGCTATCTACGAAAATGTCGTTCATGTGTGCTGTTGTTGCATAGTGATGATCTACCCCCAGGGACCGGCAGACGGTATCGATATTGTTTTTTGCCTGATCAGAGATGAATCCGTTATCCAGAGAAAACGCGTAAACGGTTAGTCCAAGATCCACCAGTTTACTCAATGCGAATGTGCTGTCCTTACCACCACTCAACAACACCACCGCATCGTACCGACCGCGCCTTGCCGCTTTGATATCTGTGATGAGTCGCGTCAGCTCTTCATTGGTCTTGAAGTACTCGTCAACGCGAGATTGGTTGGGAGCGTATTGACTGCACAGTTGGCAAAGCCCAGCGATGTTCAGGTAAGCGTCGGGATGCCTGGACGACAATCCGCAGTGTTTGCAAAATAATTCTGGCTCAGTAGCAGGTGGTACCGGGTCAGTGTCTGTGTTTTCTGTGTGTACAGTGTTGCCACCCAGTACCACGCATTCGTTGATCTGTGGGTGACTGGCAATGACTGCTTCCACTTCTGCAAGCTCCACTCGGTAACCATTGATGTTGATCTGTGCATCCATTCGTCCCAGATACGACAGCTCACCATGCCGGACACGAACGAGGTCCCCGGTTCGATATAACCGTTGTCCAGCCTGCCAGGGGTGCTGTATGAAGCACTCTGCTGTCATGGTCTCATCGTTCCAGTAGCCAGACGCCAGTGAATCACCTCCCAGGTATAGCTCCCCAACCATGCCTTCCAATTGCGGCTGGCCGTTTTCATCCAGCACATAGGCCGATGTACCGGCTATTGGCAAGCCAATCGGAACAGACCCCGTGCTGGAAGCGGATGTCCAGTTCTTGACCACGCTGCCCACGGTCACCTCCGTCGGACCATACTCATTCACGATGCGAACCTGTTGGGTAAAACACCGTCGTGTCTGCTCAGCCGTAGCACACTTCAGGTCTTCCCCGCCAACTATCAGTTGTTCAATCTTGTGAGACGTGGTCTCGCTGTGTGCCAGCAGGGCAAGATGGGCCGGTGTGAGTTTGACCGTATTCACGCCGGTATCGGCCAGGACTGAAAACAATAATGTCGCAGGATCGTCAACGGATTGTGTGTGCACCTGTATATGGCCGCCAGAGAGCCACGGTAGAAACAGCGAAGTAACTGTCAGGTCGAAAGCAATGGACGTAAACAGTGGCATGGCGATGGGGGACGACAGGCGGTAATAGTGTTCTGCCCAGGTCAGGTAGGTCATGAGCGCACCATGCGATATCACTACGCCTTTGGGTTTGCCGGTGGAACCGGAGGTGAAGATGATATAGGCCGGGTCTTCAGATACTGCTAACCGAGTGTCAGTAGTTACCGTGGAATTGTCATTTCCATCAGGTCGAAGCACCGATGGGGAGATCAGTAAATCAGATGCGAGCAGGATGGGTTGAGAGCTGTCACGGGAAATCGCATCGGCAGTATCGCAAATGACACAAGAGGCTGAAGCTTCGTTGAGGATATCCAGCACGCGTTGTCTGGGCTGGCTGCTGTCGATGGGTATGTAGGCCGCACCTGTGCGCAGAACGCCCAGTATGATGATGGGTAAATTCAGAGCGCGAGGCATTAACACGGCCACTCGGTCGCCTTGACCGATGCCCTGATGTTGCAGGTTACGACTGACCTGGGACGATCGCTCCAGCAACGTCGAATAGCTCAGGCTCTCATGCTCATCTGCCAGCGCGATGGACTGGGGGTTGAGTCTGGCGCTCTCTTCTACAATCTCGGGTACTGTGCCGAGGCGTGCAGAGCGATTGCTTGCAAGGGGCCCAATAAAGTTCCAGCGATCATCTTTCGTCAGGATAGACAATTGCCGCAATGTGACTGTCTGCTTCTGGATGATTGCCCGGTAGGTGGCAGCCAGATGCCTGGGGGCGCAGTTGCGACTGAAATCATCAAACCAGGCATGGTTCAGGTCCATCTCCAGTGACGGCGTGCCCGTTGCGTTCCAGTCTGAAACGTGTAGTCGAAACGGATGATTCGTATCGGAATGGCCGGGATGATGCCAATGGATTTCGGCAGGTGTTTTGCCTGTATCCATTGTATTGGACGATAGGATATTCAGGACGCCGTGGATGGGTTCTGCTTGCAGATATGCTGTGCAGCCCGGAGCTGCCTTGCCCAGCTCTGAAAACAAGGCATTTCTGGTTTTGGCATACACGCTCATGATCGTGTCGTCGTCGTTGACGGCCACGCGAAGTCTGATCATCTCGATAAAGTTACCAACGGTATGCCCCCAACGCTTTTCAAACCTGCCGGCAATGGGCGCGTCAATGACAATATTGACGTCGTCAGTAATTTTTCTCAGAAAAATGGCGAGCGCAGTCAGGTGTACGCACATCTCACCCAGATTGCGGTTGATCAGCTGGTAGCCAGGTTGCTCTGGCAATAATTGCAGCTGGACGTACTCGTTGTCGGAAAATTCAACCGGCAGGCGCGTTGATCGAGTTGTCGGGCTGCCTGGCAATTGGTCGTAAAAGCCTGGGAGCGGAGGCTGCTCAGACTTCTGGAGAGCTACTTGCGGTTTTTTTGGTTTTGCAAGAAACGCCGTGCTTGAAAACTGTAGCACGTAGTCCCTGAATGTATTCGTCGGGGAGGATTGAGTATCAGGCTGACTGGCAGGACTATCCCCCCATTTTTTGACTTGCAGGCGAGCGAATTCGCTGAACAGTGTTCGCCAGATAATGGCTGTCGACAGGGCGTCAGCAATCAGGTGATGCATATTCAGGTAGATGACGACGCTATCAGGGCCACGGCGCACCAGCGCGGCGTCCACCAATGCCTCATTCAGTACGAAGCTGTGCTGTGATCGTGCCTGAATCCACTCTTGCAGGCAGTTTTTTTGATTGGACGTATCCGGTTCGATGTTGTATTGAGCTAGCGGGACCTTTGCCTCATTGATCTGTTGTATCGGGTTTCCATTACCGTCATCAAGGATTCTGGTTGTGAAAACCGGGTGCAGACGTTGCAGGTTCTCCCAGGCCTGGCACATGGCGTGTGCATCGGCATCGGTGAATACGGTTGTTGGCAGTGTGGCGGTAGATACCTGATTGAACAATGGACTATCGGGGGATATGACCTGGCTTTTCCACAGGTGCAGCTGGCTGGGCGAGAGCGGGTATTCGACAAATTTCATAACCCCAGCATGCCCGCAATGATGTTTCGCTGAATGTCGGAAGTGCCTGCATACAACACGCCGCCCAGTGCGTCCCGAGTGTCTCGACCTGTTGCGTGGTGCTCTATGTAGGAATAGCCGCCGTGTATTCGCATGCTGTCAATGCTGGATGCGAGGAAACTTTCGCTGATATGCAACTTCAGCATGGAAGAGTCCAGCGTGGCAGATTGGCCCTGGTCGATGGACCAGGCTGTTTTGTACAGTAATAACCGGGCTGTTTCTACCCGCAATTGCATCTCGGCAATACGGTGCGAGACGGCCTGGAAATTCCCCACTGGCTGGTCAAACTGCCGACGGGATTTTGCATGAGCCACCGATAGGTCCAGCTGGCGTTGCATGCGGCCCACCTGGCTAGCCAGTATGCAGGTGCGTTCCAGTTCCAGAGCGTGATGAGCAATGGCGGCACCAGATCCTTCCGGGCCAATGCGATTGCTTTCCGAAACAATGCATGAGGACAGATTGATGCTGCCCATCGGGACACTGTCGAGGCCCATTTTAATGGTGGGCGTAGAGACGTGAAAGCCGGGGCTGTTCGTGTCCAGCAGAAAAGCCGTGATGCCCCATCGACCGGCTTTCGGGTTGACTGTGGCAAAAACAACGCAGAAGTCGGCAACCGGGGCCAGTCCTATCATGATCTTCTCGCCGGTGAGCGCATAGCCACCATCAACCCGCGTTGCCACTAGTCTGATTTTCCCCGAGTCGGAACCCGCATCAGGTTCTGTCATGGCATGCGAGCCAATGAGCTCACCCCTGATCGCTCCCGGAAGGTAGTGTGCTTTCTGTTCATCACTTCCGTGTTGAACAATGGTTTGTTGCACTGTACAGCCCTGAGTCGCCAGCGCAAAGGGCAGGCCATTGTCGTCACAGGCATAACCAAAGCATTCCAGCGCGATAACCATGCTCAGCAAGTCGGTTTCCGAACCAATCACCCAGGGAGTGGGCATGTTCAGAGACAGAAGGCCCTCTTTTGCACAGGCCATCCACAGCTCACGATCAAACTGTGTCGGGTCGGGAGGAGATTTCAATCCAGGGTTGACCGTCTCGTTGACAAACGCCGTTATGCTGCTGCGTAGTGCCTGTTGCTGAGTGTTGTAGCCAAAATCCATGTTATGTTTCCAGTCCGATTGATACTGATGTCAGGCGAGCAACACACACCGAGCCACGCTATTTTCTACTTCTTGTACGTTGGCGCTCAGCACTTGAACAGACCCTGAATAGGTACATGGCCAGTGGTAATCATGATAATGGCAAGAAAGGACACCCCTATGGCTATTTTTGTGACCTCTTCGCCAGATTCATGGTGTGCTGGTTTGTCTATTATCCATTTGTGTAATGGATCGTGCAAACCAGGCCAATCACAATTGTCTGCATGTTGGTCTGCACCAATATCCATGGGCGCGTCTACCTGCACCCGACTGCATAGGCTCTTGCCGTGAACCGTACTTCTTTAACGCCAGATGCTATTCACTATGAAACACCAGAGTAATATGCCGCCCATCATTGGGCTACTGTTGTTTGTGGTACTTCTGGGTAGCTTTTATCCATCTGCAGCGGATGCACATGCCCGCCGAGAAAATTATGTCTGGGTCAACATCGAATCAGACCATATCAGTGGCCGTTTCGAAATCAATCGAACCGATCTCAAAAATAAACTGGGTGTCGATCTGGAAGTTGACGATGCTGATCTACTCGACGTAGTCAAGAAAACAGCTCCGCAAGTGCAAACCTACTTGCTTGAGAATTTCGCTCTGTCATTCAATGGCCAGGAACAGACCCTACAGTTTCTTGAGCCTGGCGTGTTTGAGGATACCGGGCGTTTCATCCAGTACAACTACCGGGTTGAGGGTGTTCCCGAGGATGACATGGTCTATATCCGAGACACTGTTTTTCTTGAGCCGTCATTCCTGAAGGACGACCCACTGCACCGTAGTGTGATAGTGCTGGAGCACAACAAATTCCGCAATCTGGAATTTGGCAGTGAAAGTTCTGCACTGGTGTTTGGGCCGCACTTGCAGGAGTCTGCACTAAATGTCGTTGATCCACCTCAGCTCTTGGTGTGGAAAGATTTCTTCTATCAGGGGTTGCTGCATATCTGGATAGGCCTGGATCACATGCTTTTTTTACTGTCCTTGCTGTTGACTGCTGTGCTGGTCAGGCAAGAAGGTGTCTGGCAGCCTGTTGGTCGGGCCAGAGATGCTTTTTTCAATACGATCAAGATAATCACCGTTTTCACTGTGTCGCATTCCTTGACCCTGGGCATGGCCGTGCTTGGTCTGGTCAACGTTCCCATCGGCCCTGTTGAAGCGATTATCGCGGCCTCTATCATTGTGGTAGCCTTGAACAACATCTTCGTTTTCTTCAGCGCGCATCGATGGGTGTTGATTTTCATCTTCGGACTGGTTCACGGGTTGGGTTTTGCCAGTGCACTGGGCGACCTGCAGTTTCGAAATGTCAGGATCGAAAAAATCTTGATCATGTTCAATGTGGGTGTTGAAATAGGTCAGATTATTGTGATTCTACTGGTACTGCCGGTGTTGTTCTACCTCAGCAGACGTGTCAGTTATCGCACCGTTATCATGCCAGCTATTTCCTGGCTGGCCGTGGTCTTGGCAAGCTACTGGTTGGGTACACGACTAGACTGGTGGGGGTGATGTTCGATGGCCTCGACGATGCGTATGCGCTTACGCCATTACAACAAGGCATGTTGTATGAAACGCTCAAGAACCCCGGTAGTGATCTATATGTCGCCTATCTTGTAATCGATATACACGGTGGAGTAAACCGGGATCTACTTTACCGGGCCTGGGAACAAACGGTTCAACAGCATGAGACCTTGAGAACGCGATTTGTCTGGGATGGGTTGGATGAACCGTTACAGCTGGTAAATTCCTCCGTGGCGCTGGACTGGTCTGATTGTCGGGCAACGGCTGATGCCAAAGGCGGGCAGTTGATGTCTGATAATGCGGCTATGGAGTACTGGCTGAAATACGAACGGAGCAGGTCGTTGTCACTCAGCGTGGCGCCACCTGTTCGATTTCGCCTGTTGATGCTGAATGGTGAGCACTCCGTGCTGATCTGGACAGTCCATCACTTGCTGGCTGACGACTGGTCTACGCCACTGGTCCTGCAAACGGTCGCCGCTCAATACCATCAACTCAGCCATCCTGATGCATCGTCAGTACCGGTCCAGGGCACATTGCGTTATGCCGGTTATGTGGATTGGCTCAGCCAGGTTGATCAAAGCCCTTATCTGGAGTGGTGGCGGCAAACATTACGCGATGTACCAGAAACACCGATGCTGTTTGAGCAGAATCGGCAATCGCAAGCCGAGCTCTCCGTTGAGCCGCATCACCGACACGACACAGTGATGTCAGAGTCTGAGTCGAGTCAAATAGACCAGCTTGTCAATACTCTGGGTGTCACGTTGAGTTCCATCGTGCATGCTGCCTGGGCCTTGGTTGTTGCTCGTTATGCAGGGGCTGATGAGGCGGTGTTTGGAACGTCGGTATCTGGCCGCACGTGCCCGCTGCCGGATGTGGACAGGTCCGTAGGGCTTTTCCTGAATACCGTGCCAAGCAGAATAAAAATCACTTCTCAGCTATCACGCGACGAATTTGTGGCAGGCGTACAGAATCAGCTGTTTGAACAGATTGCCCATGAGCATGTGCCGCTTGCCGATCTGATGAAACTGGTACCTGACCGGAAAAATCGCGCGCTTTTCGAAAGCGTACTGGTCGTGGAAACTCACGGCTCTGAACTGAGTATTGGAGTTTCGGATTCATCGATTCGGTTTGACAACATCCGGTACATCACCGACAGTAATTTTCCGTTGACCGTACTGGTCTTTCCTGGCAAGCGTCTGCAGCTTCAATTGGTAGGGCCCACATCCGGCTTCAGCCAATGCGAAATGGCCGCCCTGAGCGATGAATTTGTGGCCGTGCTGGCAGATCTTTGCGTCAGGGCAAACACACCGATTGCCACACTGCTGAACCAGCAGTCAGCACGCATGGCGGGTCACTACCGCTACCATCCATTGGAGCCATCGCCTCTCTTTCAACGCATGGAATATTGGATTGAAAGCCAGGTGCTGTCACACGCTGAGCATCTGGCCATTATTGATGATGGGCGTATGTACAGTTATGCACAGCTGTGGTGTGCTGCTAACTGCATTGCCAACGCCATTGAGGTCCCAGAGGGCTCGGAGTTCGTCGGTGTCTGTCTGGGTAGAGGTTTTGATCAGATTGCAGCCATTGTCGGTGTCTTGCTCAGCGGTCACGGCTACCTGCCACTCGACCCGGCATGGCCGGAGTCGCGTATGAAAAGCGTGTTGTCTGACGCTGGTGTCACCTGTGTTGTGTGTGAGCGCAATACCCGCACCAAGGTTGCTTTCGCGACTGTCTCGGCATTGACCATAGAGGCACTGGCTTATCCAGACCTGGAGACTAGTGGGGTGTCTGCTTTATCTGATGGGCGTTTGTCTTCATCACCGGCCTACATGATCTACACCTCTGGCTCGACCGGTAAACCCAAAGGGGTAGCAATCTCCCACGCAAACCTTGTCTACTCCACGGCTGCTCGTATTGCCTACTATGACCAGGCTCCTGAGCGCTATTTGTTGTTGTCATCTATCTCCTTTGACAGCTCGATAGCAGGGATTTTCTGGACACTGTGCACCGGCGGTACGCTGGTGCTGCCAGGTGACTCTCAGGCGCAGGATATCCATGAGATTGAACGACAGATTACCGAGCATGCCGTGACCCACACCTTGTGCCTGCCTTCCCTGTACGCGTTGTTACTGCGTTTTTCGGATGCCAGAAGACTTGATAGTCTCAGGCTGGTGATGGTGGCAGGCGAGGCTTGTCCCGCGCAATTGTCCAGATTACACAATGACTGTCTGCCGCATGCATCACTGTTCAATGAATATGGGCCAACCGAGGCGACGGTGTGGGCCTGCGTGGCCGATATCAGCCGGTGGGTAGAGCCAGCTGCCATGGGTGTTCCCATCGGTCGTGGTATTCCGGGTACGCATCTTGAAGTTGTCGGTCCGAACGGGCAGGTGTGTTGTCCTGGCATCAGTGGTGAATTGGTGATTTCCAGCCCGGGGGTGGCCGACGGCTACTACTCGGACGATGCGCTGACTCAGTCACGATTTGGCACCAGACAGTTGAACTTGTCTTCTGGTGACTTCGTGTGTTCCTACAAGACCGGTGACATGGCGGTGCTGGGATTTGATGAGCAGCTGTATTTTCTCGGCAGAACAGATTCTCAACTGAAGATTCGTGGGCATCGACTAGAAGCCGGTGAAATAGAGACGCGCGTTGAAAGACACACGGCAGTGCATGAAGCCTGCTGCGTGCTTCAAGCAGGCTCTGAGGCTGACAACAGGTTTGGCAATGACGCACGACTAGTCTGTTATTACACCCTGATCGCCGGCCAGACTCCCGATAACACTATTTGTAAAGTGCTCGAAAAACATGAATTTGGCGTCGTGATGACGGAGGTTGAGACGGCGGCGACAACCCGTATAAAACTGGAATTACCGGCCACCTTCACTGTGTCATGCTTTGTTGCTGTCACTGTGCTGCCACGACTAGCCAATGGAAAGGTAGACGTACATGGTTTTCCGTTGAGCCAGGAAAAACGTGGGCCAGAGGTTCTATTCGATGCCGTGGCCCTGCAACAAAGCACCGTGCTGAATCAATTGTGTAGCCAACTGGCAGCGTTGCTGAATTTGTCATCGGTGCAGCCGCACGACAATTTTTTTTCCCTCGGTGGGGATTCGTTAAGTGCCATTCGTTACGTTGCCGTTTGCCGAGAGCAAGGCATCATGTTGACTGTGCCCATGGTGGCGACGACCGATACGCTGGCAGAGTTGGCAGACAGCCTCGAACGGCACACACAAGCCACAGTCAATTCGCCTGAGCCTTCTGCTGTCAAAAGCACGGGATTGACACCTCTGACCCCCGTCCAGCGTTGGTATTTCAGTTTGGGATTGCCACGGACAATGCGTTGGAGCATGGCTTTCAGCCTGCAGTTTGAGCGTGCCTGTTCTGCATCAGCAGTGGCAGATGCGTTGCACAAGACTCTGGCCGAGTTCCCGGTATTAGGCACGTGTTTTACTGAAGGTAGTCACCGTGATCCGGTTATCACTAACTTTGATCAGAATCAGCCGGTGTGTCGTCAGGTGTCATCATCTTTGCCAGAACAAGAATGGCAGCAATCGCTGGCCGCTTTGCAAGAAGAGTTTGATCTCGACACAGGTGCGCTGCTGCGTTGCCTGATCACGGTCGACAACGAGGGACAGTGCAATCGCATTGGGGTGGTTTTGCATCATCTGGTGACAGATGCCTTGTCCAACTGGCACTTCAGCAGGCGGCTGACGGAGCACCTGTACACGAATACGGTATTGACTTCACCCGTTTCGGGTGTCCTCTCTTTCAGAGAATGGGCGCTGATGCTGAACCGCACATTGCGAGTCAAAACGGCAGAAAAGAAGGCAGTAGACGATAGGGCAGGTCCGTACTTCAAAGAGCAAGACTGTGTTGAACACAGATTACGGATTGATGCCGTTCAGCTATTTGCCATCAACCAGTACTGCCAACGTCAGGCTGTCGGGGTTCATGAGTATATGCTTTTTCTTGTGTTGAGCCAGGCACAGATTGATGGCCCGGTCCGGGTTGATGTGGAAACACACGGGCGAGATATTCTGGAGTCCCTGAATAACGATGATGACAGAGGCGATATGGCTGCCTGTTCCAATCGTAGTGCCAGCGCGAGCGTGGGGTGGTTTTCGTCGTTTTTCCCGCTCATTCATGATGCGGATTCATGCCGTGAAGATGTTCAGTCGTTCAGAGACAACTTCCGGCGATGCAAGCAGGTGCACAGCTTGTCGTTCAGTCAAGACCCGGTAGGATACTTTACTAATCCACCGGCCGGTGAGTTGCTACATCCTGATTCCGCGACCCCCGCTATTTTATACAACTACCTGGCTGTCAATGCCAGTGGGGCTGACTATGGGGCGCAGGAGCGATTCACCCTGGAGCCATTGCTGACGCAAGACTTCAGGGATGGCGACAGCCCGAGATGCCACGCCATCGATATCGTGGTGTTAGATGCTGTTCAAGGCGCTACTGTTCTGTGGCGAGTTGATAGCATGGTGAATGAACGAGTACGGGCAAGTCGCTGGGCTGAACGTTGTCATTCAGTGCTGGTTGAGCTTTCTGGCCGGATGGGGGCGCAGGAGGAAACTTTGCAGGAAGACGTGTATGCAGACTCCGGTCTCGATGCCGATGAGCTGAATCAGCTTCTGGATAGTCTGGAGTAGTCGGTGTCAATGCAACTGCGAGTGCTGCATTTTGCGCATGGATTAGCCAGCTACAATAACAGTTTGCTAGAGCTGGCAAATCGTTTTGATGCCGCAGGTATGACGTTGCGCGTGGTATCGCATATCGATTTGACGGACGTTCTGCGAGAGGCGCCCTGCGAATTCCAGTGTCTGAAGCAAAGCGCGCTTCTTGTTGCAAGGCAAGCTGCAGAACGCAATACGATGTCGGACAGCTTTCTGCCGTTGAAGATAGCCAGGATCATGGCCTCGAATCGCCGTTACCGACGTGAGTCGCTGCAAAGCCTCGAAGTGGACGGTTTGATCGCCAGCTGGCAGCCCGACCTGTTGTTGATTGATATGGAGTGTCATGTTGCACTGCTGCAGACACGACGCTCGGGGTTGCCAACCTTGCTGTGCAGTCGATGGTTCAGTGTGTTCAGAAGTCGTCACTTGCCTCCCATGCACACGGCGCTGCTACCTCCCCGGAATCTGTACCAGCGCTGGTGTGTACGGAAAGCGTGGGTCAGCCTGGCTGTGTACAAGCGATTTCTGGATTTCCGCTTTCGCTGGTCCAGACGACGATTCCGGCCGGTTGACTACAACAGCAACAGCCGCTTTGATCTTGTCGCTGTTGCACGACATTGTGGGATTGAACTGGACAACATCACGCAGACAGGTCATTGGCTGATACCGCATGTTTACAAGGATCTACCCGTTATGTCACTGACTGCCAGAGGCATGGAATTTGAGCAGGCCTGTGACCCTCGCATGCATTACGTGGGAGCGATGGTACATCGAAGAGGCGAGAAGTCACTGCGTGCTGAATCTGCTCGTGCTGAATTCGCACAATTTTTGAGCGCACGAGGTCCCATTGAAAACCCTCTGGTTTATTGCTCATTCAGTACCTTCTGGGTAACGGATGAGGCACGAATTGGGCCATTGATTGAACTGTTCTGCAATCGGCCAGACATAGATCTGGTGATGGGTCTTGGGGGTGGCAGTCTGCCCGATACCTTATTGTTGCCAGACAATATTCTCGTGCTTGAATTTGCGCCACAGCTGGAGGTCATACGTTGTGCAGATATCGTGATCACACACGGAGGTATTTCCAGCATCAACGAAGCGTTGTCTTGCGGTGTGCCTCTTCTCGGCGTGAGTGGCAAACAGGTGGATCAGAATGGTTGCCTGGCAAGACTTCAGCATCACGGCCTGGGGGTTCTTAGCGGATCAGACATGCGCAACACTGATGAAATCATGTCACTGGTGGATTTTCTACTGAGCGATGCAGCGTGCGGGATACGAGACAATGTCAAACAGATTCAAGCGCAACTGGAAGCCTGTGAGCAACAAGAGTGTGCCGTTGAACTCCTGCGTGATATTGCAGGGCAAGCCCGGGTCTTGCATGACTGCTGAATAGGGCACGGTTATCGAATGAGTAAACCTTTGAAGTCTTGTTTCCGTTGTTTTAACCAGCGGATGGTATACCAGCGAGACTGGAATACCATGCGGTGGGCATGTGCTTTCCATAACGAATCACCACTGTAGACAGATGCACTCTTATTCGCGTGTGGGGGCGTGAAAATGAGGGTTGGCTGGTCAAGGAAGCCAGTCAGGGTGTCCATCAACACGCCCTCGTCAAAACAGATTTCAAGCAGTTTTCCTGGTTTGTCCTTGAAGTATTGCCTGACTCTCGCATTGTGAGCGTTGTAAAAATCCAAGTGCTCCTGACGATGCCCCTGGGGCATGGCGTAGCCGTAGACAGGCTCTTCAAAATCCTTCAAAGGCCCCATGCGCACGGCCATCTTGCACAGACTCTTGTACCAATGTTCGGGTGTAGCGCGGGTGGTTAGAATGAACCTGGCATCCGGGTAATGCTCGTCGATCTGTTCGTACATGAGCGGCCAGGGCCAGTCTTCGAAACTGTCGTGTTCGTCCATGCGGGTAAACAAGGCGGTCCAGTCCTGCTGTTGAAACAGGTGAAACGAGTCCAGACAAAAGCTGTGATTACGATAATCCATGGCACTGAGACATTGCGCCAGCGATTTGGTGGCGGTCTTGTTAAGGCCAACACAGATGACTTTAGGTTTCACCGCGGTTAGTGCTTCTCAGGTAGTCCGCTTTTGCAGGAAGGCCTGTATTTGCAGTAGTGAGCCAAAGTGTTCGACCAGTACATCCTCAGCCGGTATGGTGAAACCGCATTGTGCCTCTAGCCAGGCAACCAGTCGGATAACGCTCAGGGAATCCAGCAGGCCAGATAGCAGCAGGTCCCGCTCGTCTGAAATCATCTGTTGCGGGTCGTTGAGTATGTCGTGTTGGATATGCTCACGGATAGCTTCAATACTGGGCAACATGGTAAGTGATCCTGGTTTTGGCCTGGCTTGTTCGAACTGAATTATGATGGATTGTCAGTCGTCCAATCTTTTGCCAACCGCTTACGGTCGATCTTTCCGCTGCTATTGTGCGGGAGTTGCACAGGAATTTCCATGTGCTGCGGCACAGCATAACTGGACAGTTTGCTGCGTGCATGACGCAGCAGCTCCGCAACTACCGCTGACTCGCCTGTTTTTATGGTGACGGCTGCCACTATCTGCCAGTTGTCGAAATGGTGAGGCACAACGAAAGCCGCCGCTTCGAGCACAGCTGGATGGCTGGCCAATACCGATTCGACTTCATCCAGCTCTACCCGCTGACCACGAACCTTAACCATGCGATCAACTCGCCCCAGGAATCGCAAAAGCCCGTCGGAGTGCCTGACCACCCGGTCGCCTGTTCGAAAATAGACCTTGAGAAAATGACCAAAACCCGATTTCATCAAATAGGACTTGGCATCAAGATCCGGGCGGTTCCAGTACCCACGTGTGAGAGTGGAGCTTCGGATGCACAATTCGCCAG
>RCMY010002033.1_pt1 | contig 18479 bp, 15 predicted proteins | sample 2041341 | NCBI WGS metagenome assembly RCMY01 (sample SAMN09708234, study PRJNA481090) | Marine sediment metagenome, whole genome shotgun sequencing project. | reverse complement strand
GAGTGGATGATTGCCCAGTTCAAGAATGCCCACGGTGTCGATCTCGGCTCCGACAAGATGGCGGCCCAGCGTCTCAAGGAAGCGGCCGAAAAGGCCAAGATCGAGCTCTCGCAGACCCAGAGCACGTCGATCAACCTTCCCTTCATCACCGCGACCGCTGATGGTCCCCTCCACCTGGAAGAGACTCTCTCCCGTTCGAAGTTCCAAGAGATCACCTCTGACCTCCTCGCTCGTGTGAAGAAGCCATTCGATGCAGCGATCAAGGACGCCGGCCTCAAGCAGGCCGACATCGATCACGTCGTGATGGTTGGCGGCTCCACCCGCATGCCAGCTGTTGTCGAGCTCGTTGAGTCGATCACCGGCAGGGAAGCCAACAAGACCGTCAATCCAGATGAGGTCGTGGCCGTTGGCGCCGCAGTCCAGGCCGGTGTGCTCAAGGGTGACGTCAAGGACGTTCTGCTCCTCGATGTCACGCCGCTCAGTCTTGGCATCGAGACCAAAGGTTCGGTCATGCACAAGCTGATCGAGCGCAACACCACCATCCCCACCCGTCGCACCGAGACCTTCACCACGGCTGAAGACAGCCAGCCTTCGGTGGAGATCCATGTGCTCCAGGGCGAGCGTGAGATGGCCTCGTACAACAAGACACTCGGCAAGTTCCAGCTCGTCGATCTTCCGCCCGCTCCTCGCGGGGTCCCGCAGATCGAAGTCACCTTCGACATCGATGCCAACGGCATCGTGCACGTCAGCGCCAAGGATCGAGCGACCAGCAAAGAACAGTCGATCACGATCACTGGCCAGTCGAGCATGTCCAAGGACGACATCGAACAAATGGTCAAAGACGCCGAGGCGCACGCCGAGGAAGACAAGCAGCGCAAGGAAGAGGCCGAGATTCGCAACAACGCCGACAGCCTGGTGTATCAGGCCGAGAAGCTGCTGCGTGACAACGACGAGGCGCTCTCCGACGAGGACAAGTCCTCCATGGAAGAGCCTCTCGCCGAGCTCAAGACCGCGATCGCTGGCGACAATCTCGAAGAGCTCAAGGACGCCACAGACAAGGTCATGGGTGTCATGCAGACCGTTGGAGCCAAGATGTATGAAGCCGCCGCCGCTGAGGCAGACGGCGCCGGTGCTGACGCTCCCGACGATGACGAAGTTGTCGACGCCGAGATCGTCGAGGACGACGAGGACGGCGAGGCCTGATGTCGGACACGCCTGACACCCCGGAGCCTGGAGTCGGCGACGCCGCCGACCCAGGCTTCGGCGGCGGGGCCGACGGTTCTGCTGAAGCCGCCGCTGAAGCAGCGGTCGAGGAAGCTGTTGCTTCCATCTCCGTCGAGGACCTCGTTGCTGATCTCGAGCGCGTCAGCCGCGAGCGTGACGAGTACCTCGATGGCCTCCGCCGGCTCCAAGCCGAATTCGAAAATTATCGCAAGGCCGTGGCCAAGCGTGAAGCTGACGCCAAGGAGCGGGCCAACGACAAGATCGTCAATGAACTGCTCCCCGTCATCGACGCCTGCGACGGTGCCGTTGCCAACGGTGCCACCGATGTCGAACCCATCCTCAGGGCGATTGTCGACAACCTCACCCGCCAAGGTCTCCAACGTTTGGAGCCAGCGGGCGAGGCTTTCGATCCAGCGCTTCACGAAGCTGTGATGCACGAGCCGTCATCCGACGTCGATGTGCCCACCGTGGCTGAGGTGCTTCGTGTCGGCTACGGCTGGAATGGGCGAGTGCTCCGTCCGGCCATGGTCAAGACCATTGGTTGACGCGAACCATCAGAACGCAATCAGACCGAACCAAGGCGGCGGACCCGCCGCAACACCACAACCGACGCACCGCAGGGGGTGAATGATGTCGCAACACGATTGGCTCGAGCAGGACTTCTACAAGGTCCTTGGTGTCGACAAGGCAGCCAGTGAAAAAGAGATCACGAAGGCATATCGAGCCTTGGCGCGGCAGTACCACCCCGACGCCAACCCCGATGATGCCAAGGCTGAGGAGCGCTTCAAGGAGATCTCCGCTGCCTACGACATCGTTGGCGATGAGAAGAAGCGCAAGGACTACGACGAAATGCGTCGTCTCGGCCCCGTTGGCAGCGCCTTTGGCGGCGGCGGCGGTGGTGGCGGCGGAGGCGGCGGAGGGTTCAACTTCGACGGTGTCGACCTCGGCGATCTGCTGGGTGGCATGTTCGGCAACCGGGGCGGTGGTCGCTCCGGCGGAGCTGCAGCCGCTCCGTCAAAGGGGGACGACCTCGAGGCCCGGCTCCATCTGAGCTTCGAGGACTCCGTCAGTGGCGTCACCACATCGGTGCACGTCACATCCGATGCCGCGTGCTCGACCTGCAAGGGGTCTGGCGCTCGGCCTGGAACGCAACCGGCTGCCTGCTCTCGGTGTGGCGGTCGAGGTGTGGTCGACGACAACCAGGGCCTGTTCTCATTCAGCCAGCCGTGCCAACAGTGCGGAGGACGTGGCCGGGTGGTCACCGATCCCTGCCCGACGTGTCGAGGCAACGGCATGGAGCGCCGGCCCCGCCAGGTCAAGGTCCGAGTTCCAGCCGGTGTGAAGGACGGACAGAAGATCCGTCTCAAAGGCCGGGGCGGCCCAGGTCGCAACAATGGCCCTCACGGCGATCTGTTCGTCGTGATCGATGTCGCCGAACACGAATTGTTCGGCCGCAAGGGCAACCACCTCACCGTCGACGTGCCGATCTCGTTTCCCGAGGCTGCTCTGGGTGCCAAGGTCGGAGTTCCCACTATGGAGGGCAGCACGGTCACCCTCAAGGTCCCGGCAGGAACGCCGTCGGGAAAGACCTTCCGAGTCAAAGGCCGAGGCATCACGGTGGCGTCGAAGACCGGTGACCTCCTGGTCACGGTGGTGGTCGACGTCCCGACCAAATTGTCCGACAGCGCCAGAGAAGCAATCGAAGCGCTGGCTGAAGTGCTCGACGACCCGGCCGCACGGCCGGACGGCGACTGACCAATTCCGACTGACCCGAATCACACAACCGAAGCGAGGGGAGTACCCAATGGCAGAACACGACCAGAACCGAGCTGTCTATGTGATCTCAGTGGCCGCCGAACTCGCTGGCGTCCACCCTCAGACCTTGCGGATCTACGAGCGAAAAGGCCTCGTCGCTCCCGCTCGTACCGGCGGTGGGAGCCGTCGTTACTCCGACGCCGACATCGACCTCCTTCGCCGGGTCCAAGAGCTCACCGAAGAAGGCCTCAACCTCGCCGGTGTCAAGAGGGTCATGGCTCTCGAGCGAGAACTGGCCAAAGCCAGCGCCCTGATCGATGAGCTGCGTATGCAGCAGCACGCAGTGGTCGAACAGGTCCGGCGTGAGAGTCGACGCGATCTCGTGCCCATTTCCCAGGCCGTCACCGTGTATCGCCGCCCGCGGCGACCCTGACCCCTCGATTCCCAAGTCCTCGTAACCAGAAAGTCCTCGTTTCCTGAAAGGCAGTTTCATGGCTCTCAAACCCGATCGTTGGACCATCAAGACCCAAGAGGCAGTCACCACTGCCATCGAGCGAGCGAAGACCGACGCTCATCCCGAGGTCACGCCAGATCATCTCCTCCTCGCCCTCGTTGGCCAGGCTGAAGGCGTCGTACTCCCGTTGTTGAACAAGCTAGGCAAGCAGCCCTCGGCGCTCCGCAACGAGTGTGAAGCGGCCCTTGCTGAGCTGCCCAAGGCCTACGGTTCCGAAGCTCGATTCTCCAAGTCAACCAATCGTGTGATGGCCGACGCCGACGCCGTGCGGGCCGAGTTGGGCGACGACTATCTCAGCACCGAGCACCTTCTGCTTGCCCTGGCCAATCCGGACCCCGCCGGTTCGACTGCCAAACGGATCGATGTCAGGCGTGAAGATCTGTTGGCTGCTCTGCAGGAGGTGCGGGGCTCACATCGAGTGACGTCGCAGAACCCTGAAGAGCAGTTCCAAGCGCTCGAAAAGTACGGTCGCGATCTCACCGAAGCGGCGCGTGCCGGCAAACTCGACCCAGTCATCGGGCGCGATGAAGAGATCAGGCGTGTCATCCAAGTCCTGAGTCGCCGGACCAAGAACAACCCGGTCCTCATCGGCGAGCCTGGTGTTGGCAAGACCGCCATCGTCGAGGGTCTGGCTCAGCGGATCGTCGAGGGTGATGTGCCCGAGTCGCTCCGTAATCGTCGGGTGATCTCGCTCGACATCTCGGCGATGTTGGCTGGTGCCAAGTTCCGCGGCGAGTTCGAAGAGCGGCTGAAGGCTGTCCTCAAGGAGATCACCGACGCCAATGGCGAAGTGATCACCTTCATCGATGAGATGCACACCGTGGTCGGCGCCGGCGCGGCCGGCGATTCCGCCATGGACGCCAGCAACATGCTGAAGCCGATGTTGGCCCGCGGTGAGCTCCGAATGGTCGGCGCCACCACGCTCGATGAGTTCCGGAAGTACATCGAGAAAGACGCTGCGCTCGAACGCCGCTTCCAGCAGGTGTTGGTCGGCGAGCCATCCGTCGAAGACTCGATCGCCATCTTGCGTGGTCTCAAGGAGCGTTACGAAGTCCACCACGGTGTCCGCATTCAGGACGCGGCGCTCATCGCCGCCGCCACGCTCTCCGACCGCTATCTCACTGGTCGCTTCCTCCCGGACAAGGCCATCGACCTCGTCGACGAGGCGGCATCGAAGCTTCGCATCGAGATCGACTCGCTGCCGACCGAGATCGATGTCGTCGAGCGCCGCATCCGTCAGCTCGAGATGGAAAAGGTGGCTCTGGCGAAAGAAGACGATGCCAAGTCAATGGAACGGGCCGACGAGATATCGACCGAGCTGGCTGACCTCAACGAGCAGAGCCAGGCCATGAAGGCCCACTGGACCAACGAGAAAGAGGCGATCGGCAAGATCAGGCTGCTCAAGGAGCTGCACGAGAGTGAGCGACGCGAATTGGACCGAGAAGCCGACCTTGAAAAGGCCGCCGAAATTCGATTCGGTCGCCTCCCTGGCCTCGAGCGCCAGATCGAAGAAGCCACCGCAGCGCTGGCCGAGCTCCAGTCCGAAAAGTCGATGCTGAAAGAAGAGGTCGACGAAGAAGACGTGGCCGAGGTCGTCAGTCGCTGGACCGGCGTCCCTGTGAGCAGACTCATCGAAGCCGAGAGTCGCAAGCTGCTCCGTCTCGAGGACGAACTCCATGAGCGAGTGATCGGACAGGAAACAGCGGTCGCCGCCGTCAGCGCTGCGATCCGTCGCAGCCGAGCCGGTTTGTCCGACCCGAACCGCCCCATCGGCAGCTTCTTGTTCTTGGGTCCGACGGGTGTTGGCAAGACCGAATTGGCTCGAGCGCTGGCCGATTTCCTGTTCGATGACGAGCGGGCGATGACCCGAATCGACATGAGCGAGTACATGGAAAAGCACTCGGTCAGCCGGTTGATCGGCGCACCCCCTGGATATGTCGGGTACGACCAAGGCGGTCAGCTCACCGAGCTGGTTCGCCGCCGGCCGTATGCCGTGGTGCTGCTCGACGAGGTGGAGAAAGCGCACCCTGATGTCTTCAACGTGCTGCTGCAGTTGCTCGATGATGGGCGGCTCACCGATGGGCAGGGGCGAACCGTCGACTTCAGCAACGTCGTCCTGATCATGACCTCGAACCTCCCCGGCGATCCCAAGGACTTCTTCCGGCCCGAGTTCATCAATCGCGTCGACGACATCGTGCGGTTCGATGAGCTGTCCGAAGACGATCTGGGCGCCATCGTTGGCATCCAGATCGACTTGGTTGGCAAACGACTTGCGGGCCGACGACTCGGGCTCGAGGTCTCCGATGCTGCCCTCGGTCATCTCGCCAAACTCGGCTACGACCCAGCGTTCGGCGCTCGCCCGCTGAAACGGGTCATCCAGCGCGAAGTCGTCGATCGAGTTGCGAGTGCGATCCTCGAGGGTGACGCGCCGGAGGATTCGGTCATCGAGGTGGAACTCGTCGGCGAAGAAATTGAGATCGCAGTGAGGCAGGCGCCCACTGTCAGCCCAGAGTGAGACGCATGATCTGGATTTTGTTCAGTGTCGCCATTGCCTTCTTCGCCGCCTCGATCGCCATCGTTCGAACCCTCGGCCATGATGTCGAGCGGTGGCATGTCGATCCTCAGACAGCGCCCGACCCGTCCACACCAAACTGGTATCGCGTGGTGCCAGACGGCGAGAACCCCGCCTCGGTGTACAACGTGTCGGCCGAAGAGTTGTCCAGAGCGTTCGACCGCGTCGTAGGAAACCAGTCCAGCATCGAGCTCCTGAAAGACGATCGCTCGTCAGGCGGGTCAGTCACTTGGGTCCAGCGAAGTGCGCTCTTTGGCTTCCCCGACTACATCTCGGTGAGGTTTCTGCCTCTCGAAGACGGAGCGAAGTCCACGCTTGCGGTCTTCTCGCGATCTCGCCTCGGGCAGTCCGATCTCGGAGTGAACGAGAAGCGTGTCACTGCGTGGCTGACCGGGCTCGAAACCGAGCTGGGCTGACAACCGCTCAGGCCGCGGTGGGTCGAGTCTCGGCCGGGCCGACCCGCTTGTTGTCCGTTACTGGGTCGGCGGGTTCTCTGAGGTCGATGGCGTCGGTCCGGCCGACATCGAACCCTGCGGCGGCCAGCGGAACCGCGGCCACAGCGACCATCACCTCGGTGGCCGTGGCAATGATGATCCAGAAATCGACCGCAGGCGAGGCAGTTGACACGTAGCGCAGATCGAGGTCCCTGAAGCGCTCGAAGTCAGCGTCTGATCGGGCTTCTGCCTGCCACAGGCCGGTGAGTCCTGGTGTCACGATGTTGCGTCGCTGCAGGGTCTCGTCGAACAGTGCGGCCTCGTCAGGCAGCGCGGGTCGAGGGCCGACCAGGCTCATGTCGCCCCGCAAGATGTTGAGCAACTGAGGGAGCTCGTCGATCGAGAGCTCTCGAATGATGCGGCCGACAGGCGTGATGCGAGGGTCATTGCTCATCTTGAACAGTGGACCCGATCGCTCGCTGGATGCCTTGAGTCCGGCTCGGAGCTCTTCGGCGTTCATCACCATTGATCGGAACTTGAACATTTCGAACGGCACCCCGTGCCGGCCGACTCGGGGTTGCTTGAACAGAATCGGCCCACCATCGTTGACCTTGATGGCCACGGCCACCACCGCAAGCAGTGGAGCGATGGAGGCGAGAGCCGCAGCGGAAACGATGACGTCGAAGGTGCGTTTCCCCGTCGCTGCAAGGCGTGACCGGCGCGGCACCGGCAACGATGAAATGGCATCGCGCCCCACCCCGGTGTGAGCAATCGACAAGGGTCGCAGAGTGACAGAAACCGCCAGCACGATCCACATGAACCCAAGGCCAATGAGGGCTGAGGCGAAGGAACGATCATCCAAGTTGAGGAGAGCGAGGGCAGCCGCTCCGGCTGCTGCGGTCCAGATGGCTTCGGCGACTCGTCTCGCCGATGCGGTCTTTGCAACCTGTGTCTGAAGCGAAGGAAGGGGAACGCTCGTCACCATGCCGACCAGCAACCCAATCAGGAGGCTCGAGAAGGCCCGGCCAATCGGGACGGTGGCCCAGCCGTGGCCCAGCCCCGTGAGAGGCACGTACCAAATGAGTGCTGCCAGACCGGCGTCACGCCAACGCCATGATCGGTCCGCCGTTTGAGTTCCCACGTGCTTGTCTTCTCCCTTTATGGCGCCGCCCTCGCAAAGCGCGTTGTATGGAGAGAGACGATCAACCAACAGAAAAGTCGCGTTGTTCTTTTGCGAGCATCTGGCGGCCAGCTGCGCTTGTCTGGTGGGCAGACAACAAGATGATGGCGAGCACGGCAGCGATGGCGGAGAGTGTCAACGGACCGTTGATGCCGAAGGCGTTGTAGAGCCGGCCAGTTGCGATGGTGGCTGCACCGCGACCGATCGTGCCGACAGCGTTGCCAGCCGCAAGCGCTCGGCCCCTTGCCTGCGGCATCACTTCGCTGATGATGCCGAACGACGTGACGATGGCGTACTCGAAACCGACGAAGAAACACAGCAACCCGAGTACGCCGATGACCAGCGACGAACTTGCCTGCGTCATCACTGCCATGCCGGTGAGAACGAGGAACAGCATGGCCCGAGTGCTCCGCACCTTCCCGAGGCGGTCCGAGAAGGTGGCTGACGAGACCGAAGAAGACAGCTCAGCGGCGCCGAATGCCATGGCAACGAGACCCACGCCCCCGGTTGAGACGCCGAGCCGATCATCGAGCCAGGTGCCAGCGATGACGATCGTTGTGAGGCCGGCAACACCAATCGATGCTGACGCAAAGATGACTCTCCACGCTGCTGCGGTGAGCGGCTGTTTCACCACGGGGGCCGTGGCGTCTTCGCTCACGGTCGCGGTGTCCGGGGTGCGGATCACGACGATTGCCATCACGGTCGACAGGATGGCCAACGCTACGAACGGACCGCGCCAGCCGACGGCATTGATCAGGAGTGCAATGAGCGGTGCGCCAATCAACAATGCAGAAGCCCACGACGTCTCGAAGAGTCCGATGGCACGACCCCTCTGGTCGAACGCGACGCGACGGCTCAGGTAGGTGTGCCCACCAACGGTGTAGAGCGAGACACCGATGACCAGCACGAGGAATGCCGCGGCAAACGTGATGATCGAGCCGACGAGGGCGAGGAGCGACGACATCGTCACCAGGCCGAGCGCTCCGGCCATGATGACTCGTTCGTGACCGGCATCGAGATGGCGTCCAGCGACCAGGGTGACCAGCGCAGCCATCTCGCCGATGCCGAGGATTGTGGTCAGCTCGGCGGTCGATGACGTGAAAGCAACTGCGAGCGTCGGCAGGAAGAAAGGGATCCAGCGCAGTGCGGTACAGGCCACAGACTTGCCTGCAGTCAGCCGGGCAAGCTGCGATCCGCTGATGTCCACCTCGTGACGCTACCGACTGCTCCTTCGTTCCTTTGCAAGGAGCCGCGGCTCCTCAGATGCTTGCTTTCGAGAACCCGAGCTCGTGGAATTTGGAAGCCGCTTCTGAACGGTTCTTGAGGTGAAGCTTGGAGAGCAGATTCGACACGTGCGTGCTGATGGTCCGGTGGCTCACGTACAGCTCATTGCCGATCTCTTTGTTGGTGAGACCTCGGGCCAAGAAGCCGAGAACCTCGACCTCTCTTGGCGTCAAACCATGGTCGGGAACGGCCGAGTCTGGAAGGGTTTGGGCTGCATCGGTGAGGTCGACGACGTCGGTCAGGTCGATCGACAGCCCAACGGCCTCGGTGATTTCGTCAGCGGCGTCGCACAGCCACAGCATCCCTGACGACCGGCCGAGCTTTTTCAATTCGACCAAGGCATCGACCAACTCGGCGGAGCCGGGGTGCTCCGTTGCCAGGAGTTGGGCGTGGAGCAGCGCTGCCTGCTTTGCATCGGAGCCGAACCCGTTGGATGCGAGCTGGGCAACGAGCGCCCCTGCTTCATCGGCCCGAGGGGTCCCGTCGGCGAGTTCGAGTTCGAGTCGCATCAATTCCACGAGTGCGGTGGACGCCTGATTGTCGGTTCCGAATCCGTCCACCAGCTTCTCGGTACCGGGCCGGAGGTCAGCAGCTTGAGCTGGATCAACGGCCGCGATCGCGCGAACCAGCCGGCACTTCTCGAGGATGCTCTCTCGTGTGAAGGTGATGTTGTCACTGGCAAGTTGCAGATCGAGCGCAGCGTCGATCAATCGAACGGCATCCACGAAGTGGCCACGGCGGCGAGCGAGTTCGGCCTCGAGTCGGTACTGGAACCCCATCTCCTGTGAGGCGAATCGCGTCGCAAGCTTGCGAGCCGAGCCCAACACGACCTCGGCTTCGTCAAGATTGCCGGCGAGCAACCCGGAGAGGGACTTCGTCTGCAAGATGGCAAGAGAGCGGAGTGTCTGGCCTGGATTGGCGAGCAAATCCTCGAGAAGCGGTGCAGCCTCGACCAGATTGCCGTCCTCGACCAGACCGAGGGCCAGATCATGCAAGATGTCGAGGCGAAGACTTGGCCCGCACCGTTGCGTAGCGAATTCGAAGCCGTCTCGGAGGACATCGAGCGACTGCTGAGTCCGTCCCTCTCTGAAGTAGATGATCATCATCTCTGTGCGATACGTGTGCGCTGCCTGGGAGACGAGATTCTTGGCCATCGCTCGGCGTCTGGACTCGTGGAGGAGTTCGATTCCTGCTTCTTTGCTCACGGTCACGCCGAGACCGAGCGCCTTGGTGGACAAAGCCTCGACGAGGACCCGTTCAGGGCCGACGTCGGTGGCGATCTCGATCGCTCGGTCCGCTGCCTCCATGGCTGGTTTGATCGAGGCGTTGAGCAGCGCGAGCTTGGACACCCGGTTGTGGATTTGGGCTGCTTGGGGGGAGATCTCATCCCCAACGAGTGCGACCGCCCGACCAAGAAGCGAGGAGGCTTCGTCTGGCTGGCCGCTCAGGAAGAGAATCGGGGCGAGCTTCGCCAACAGCAGCGCTCGTCGACCATCGGGAAGGTCATCACCCCAGCTGCTGATTGCGTCGGAAAGCAGCTGCTCTGCCTGTTCTGGCTGGTCAGACGTGACAAGCCAGTCGGAGGCATCAACAGTGAGGGCATCTCGCGTCGTGTTGGTGAGCTGCTCTGCGTCATCCACGAGCGGCCATTTCCGCAGTGCGTCGACAGCCAATTCCGCGGCCGGCTCGTAGGCAGCGACCTTGGCCGAAGCCGCGCTGGCCTCCACTGATGCAGTGAGACTGCGGGGAGCATCGTTGGCGCCCGCCCAGTGCATGGCCAGTGTTGCCAGGTCTGCCAGCGTTTGCCCTCGGGCTGGGTCGGCGACCATTGCCTCTGCGATACGACGATGAAGGTCTTCAGCCTCGAACGGCAGCACGCCGCGGAGCATGGCCTCCCGCATGAGGGCATGCCCGAAGTGGTAGTCGCCGTGCTCGACCGTGATCATGGCCAAGTCGAACAGCCGCCGGAGTGGTGGCCCCACATCGAGCGTTGGCAGCGCAGCAGCGAGCACACGATGGCTGACGGCTTCGCCGGCAATTGCCATGGCTCGCAGGATCTCTTGCTCGTCGATCTCGAGTTGCTCGAGGCGACTGGTGAGGAAGTCAGCAAGCGAGCTCGGAAGTGCGAGCCCTCCTGATCGCCTTGCCAGCAGAAGCTCGCTCGAGAAATATGCGTTGCCGCCCGTTCGTTCGGCCAGTTCGGTAATCAGCGAAGCATCCGGCGTTTCACCCAGGATGTGCACGGCTTGTTCGGTCAGAGCGGCTGAGCTCAAACCAGCGAGCGGCACCGTGTGGACGTTGGGGAAGCGGCGCTGCTCGGCCAACCAAGTGCGCAAGAGGTGGCCCCGAGGAACGGCGCCGGTTCGTTCGGACACGATGACAAAGACGCGAGCTTGGCCGAGCGAATGGACCAACGACGCAACCACGTCGCGCGTCGGTGCGTCAGCCCAGTGGATGTCCTCGATGAACAGCGCCATTGGTCGCGCCTCGGCCGCTCGAATCAGAACGGTCGAGATCGCGTCAATGAGGCGATCGACGTCGCCGCTGAGCGAGGCCCCGTCGATGCCGTCGGCCCGCCACTCGGGGAGGAGCGCCGCGAGGTCGCCTCGATGGTGCCCGAGGATCTCGTCGGCTTGATCCCCGGCGCCTTTCAAAACCGATCGGACCAGGCTGATGATGGGGCCGAACGGAATGGCCCGCTGGGAGTATTCGATGCATTGACCGACGTGGACACCCCAGCGAGTATCGGCCAGGCCAGCGAGGAAGTGGCCAACGAGGGTGCTCTTTCCAATGCCGGCCTCGCCAGAGACGAAGACGACCTGAGAGCCGGTCTCGACCGTCCGATCGGCAAGTTCAGCGAGTAGCCGAAGTTCAGGATCGCGCCCGACGACAACGGCGCGCTGAGACAGCACGCTCTCGCCCCCCGGTGCGTTCGCGTTCTCCACAGGGGACAGTGTGCCTTACTTCGTCGTTTCAGCGCTAAGGGGGAACTACCCAAAACGTCTTTGACCCTCACTTCGAGTGAGGGTCAAAGTCGTTTTGGATGACTTACTTGCTCCTCAGGACCACTGCACACCGCTCATTTGGTTGCTCCTCTCTGTGTGGCGCGCTGTGAGGCGTGCCGCTTATCGGGTTGTTGGTGACGTACTTGCTTCTCAGGCCCAGCTCGTTCCGCGCATTTGGTTGCTCCTCTCTGTGTTCGTGGGGCTCGTTGCCCGTGTGTTCATCACTTTGAAGGGTCCGGTACCGGAGCGGATCCGTCAGATGACGTATTCGGATGACGTAGTTGGTGCCAGAGGTGTGTACGTAGGCATCTACGTACTGACTACGGTGTTGGGCTTGCACTCATCCATCGAGCCGGCGACGCATGACCGGGCAGCCGAACTCACCCGTGTGTTGTCGTCGATGAGGTTCGTGACGTCGTTTGCTTTCGGCTGCGCCGGCACGGTGCGCATTCTCCACATGGACGTCCTGGACTTCAGCGTCCAACGAATCGGCGTGATCATGGCCGCCTACTCGGTGCTGATCGCCGTCGTCGAGGTCCCGTCCGGAGCGATCTCCGACGTATGGGGTCGAAGGAAGACGAAACTCTTGGCCTCGTGGGTCATGGCCGGGTCGTACCTGCTGTTGGCGACGGCAAGCGGCTTGGGCGACATCGTGGTGTCCGCCGCATTGCTCGGTGTTGGACGTGCGCTGTTTTCCGGCGCTGCCGATTCGTGGTTCGTCGACGAAATCGGTGACGCGAAGGATCCGAGGGTGCTCGTTGGCCTCTCTCGGTCCGAGGCCGCCCACAATCTTGGCTTCGGCATTGGGTCGCTCACCGGTGCTCTGTTGCCGCAGCTCTATGCCGACTCAGTGGACGATCGATTGGTGTTCGCCCCGGTCTTCGTGCTCGGGGCGATCATGCTGTTCGTCGACATCCTGCTCACCATCCGACGGATGACCGAGCACCGGCCACCCGCTGCCTATCCGGTGGGTGGGGTCTGGTCGACGACCCTTGCTGGAGTCCGCAACGCGTTGGATTCACGACTGCCACGCTGGGCTTCGTTCGCAATGATGGCGATCGGCGGAGCCATCGCATGCACAGAGCTGCTCACGCCTCTCGGCCTGGCCAAGGGCGTCGGTACTGAACGAGCGTTGATCGTCTTCGGACCGCTCGTCGCCGGTGCATGGATCTTCTCTGCTGTCGCGTCGTACTTCACCGACCGGCTCGAGAAGTCCATTGGCTCGATGCAACGAGCCTCGGGAGTCTTGCTCGTCGCCATCGGCGCTCTTGTGCTGCCCGTGGGGCTGGGAACATGGTTTGGTGCAGTGGCGTCGTATGTCGGCATCAACTTTGTGCTCGGCGCACTGTTGCCGCTTCTTTCGACCACGCTCCACCAGCACGTACGGTCGTCGAACCGAAGCGCAGCTTCCTCGACCCTCAACCTGTCGCTGATGGCCGGTGCCGCCGGCGGATCGTTCATGGTCGGAGGACTCGGGGGTCAAGCCGTCCTCGTCGTCGCCCCCGTAGCCTTGATCGCCGCTGCCGCACTGTTGCTACTTCCGACTCAGCCAGACAAAGAGCTCGTCAGCTCCTGAGGTTCGAGGCCGACCGTGACCTGGTTGAAGCTCATCCCGGAACGTAATCGGAGTCGGCCTTCGGGGGAATGCCCTCGGGCCTCCAATACCCTCCTGCGACGTGCCAGCAACAATCGTGGTCGGAACACAGTGGGGCGATGAGGGGAAGGGGAAATTCACCGATCTCCTCTCCAAAGAGATGTCGATGGTGGTTCGCTACCAAGGTGGCCACAACGCTGGCCACACCATCGTCATTGGTGAGGACACGTTCAAGATCCAGCTGATTCCCAGCGGCGTCTTCTACGACCACATCGTCCCCGTCATCGGCAATGGCGTCGTTGTCGACCCATTCGTGTTGCTGAAGGAGAAAGCCCAGCTCGAACGACAGGGCATCGACTGTTCACGGCTCAAGGTCTCGGGCAACGCCCACCTGATTCTTCCGTACCATCAAGAACTCGATGCTCTGCACGAGCGTCATCTGGGCAAGGCCAAGCTCGGCACCACCAAGCGAGGCATCGGTCCGGCTTACGCCGACAAGGCCATGCGCGTTGGCATCCGAGTTCAGGACCTCCTCGACGAAGAGATCTTCCGGCAGAAGCTCCATGCGTCCCTCGCACACACGAACAAGGTCCTGACCAAGGTCTTCAATCGATTGCCCATGGACCCAGATCAGTTGGCTGACAACGTGCTCACCAATTGCCTCGAGGGCCTCGCCCCACACATCGCCGATTCGGTCAACCTGATCCACGACGAGCTCGAAGCGGGCGGCCACGTGCTCTTCGAGGGCGCACAGGCCACGTTCCTCGATCTTGATCACGGGACCTATCCTTTTGTCACCTCGAGCAATCCCATTGCTGGTGGTGTGTGCGCTGGTGCCGGCATCGGGCCGAAGGAAATCACCCGAGTGGTCGGCATCGGGAAGGCCTACATCACCCGTGTTGGCGCAGGACCGTTCCCGACCGAGCTCTTCGACGCCGACGGCGACCGCATGGTCGAAATTGGGCGCGAATACGGAACAAACACCGGACGCAAGCGCCGTCCGGGTTGGTTCGACGCCGTGATGATGCGTCACGCGGCAAGAATCAACGGGCTCACTGAGCTGGCGATCACGAAGCTCGACGTTCTCGACACCTTCGACACGGTCAAGATGTGTGTGGCTTACGAGATCGATGGCCAGCGAGTCGAGCAACTGCCTTACCACCAGTCGGACCTTCACCGAGCGATTCCGATCTACGAGGAATTCCCCGGCTGGAAGACCGATCAGACCGCCGCCAGAGAGCCAGGCGACCTCCATCCGAATGCTGCCGCCTACTTGCGTGCGCTCGAGGAGCGCGTGAGAGTTCCTGTGTCGCTCGCCTCGACCGGTCCCGGTCGCGACCAGTTCTTCCACTGGTCGAAGGTCGACTGACTTTTCAGGAACGGCTGTGGCCTGAAACGCAATCGCGCTTCACGTGGCCCGAAGACGTCAGCGTCGCTTGGGCAACGGATCTCGATCGTCCGGCTTCGCCATGCCACGCAAACTAGGAGGAATCCACTGGCCGGTTTCGTCGGTGTCTGCCTTCCTCCTCATGGGGTTGTCCTCGGTCGGTGAGTTGCTGTCCGACGGGGGATCGCTTTGGGCCGGTGTTTCGGGCTCGAATACCTGAGCTTCTGGCGCCGCTACCTCGTGGACGACACGGGCTGGAGCACCGACCGGGATGCTCGCCGGAGCACTGGGCGGAGCGCTTGCCGACGTGTCGCCCATCATTGTGAGGTTGGACCCACGGGGTGGGGGAGCGGGCGGTGACCAAGGCTCGGCCTGGGGCCGAGCGGGAGGCGGCTCTGTGGCGATCGGCGCTGGAGCGAGTTGCGCAGGCGGCTGAGCTGGCGCTGCCGCTGCTGGCGCTGGCGCTGGCTCTTCGGTCCGGGGTGGCGGGGCCACCAGATCAGATGTCGCCGTCGCGAATGGGTCGGTGTCGAGCCCCACAGGTGAAGAAGTGAACTGGCTCTGGATTGGCTGATCAGCTTTCAACCTGGCCAATAGCTCGGCTGCACTTGCGCTTGCTTCCGACGCTGCGTCGATCTGCGGAGTTGGCATCGGCGCAGGGGCCGGATCGGGCTGCACTGGGGCTGGAGACCCTCCAAGTGCCAGAGGGTTGATCGAGGTGTCCACCGGCGCGAGCCCGTGGAGCGCCTGGTCGGCGACGGGTGGCGCCTGGTCGGCGAGCGGCGCAGCAGGCGACGGGTCGGCGAGCGGCGCAGCAGGCGACGGGGGTGGTGGCGTCGGTTTTGCTGATACCTGTGGATCCGGTGCCGGTGCGGCGTCAGCGGCAAGAATGTCGATCGTCGGTTTGTCTTCGATCGACACGGGGCGACGATCGAGCTCGTTGGATTGGTCGAACTCTGACGGGTCCTTCAGTTCGAAGAACTCGATTGCCGGCTCTTTCTCCTCGACATCCTCGAGCTGTTCGAGAAGCGCCTTCTTGCGCTTCTTGTACTCGCGACGCGACATCGTGCTGTGTTTGGTCGAACCGCCACGCAGCCCGCTGTTTTCCAGGGCGCATGTCTTACAGGTCGGAGGGTTGCGATGCCCGCGAGGAAAGAGCAGGCAGTGCGCGCAGTACTGATTGCCGCACAGTTCACAGATATCGTCGGCTCTGTCGAGCGCATCTTTTTCGCAGCGACCGTTCAAGGCGTTCCGTCCATTGTCTCTTTGGTCCAATCGACCAACAAGGGGGCTCTCTTGAGTGTTTGGGCAGTCCGTCTCACTACCTGAGGAGTCAACATGACCATCCCGAACGTTTTGGCTGATCGCTACGCAAGCTCGACAATGGCGTCGTTGTTCGACCCGATTCATCGCATTCGAACCGAGCGTGAGTTCTGGGTGGCGGTGCTTGAAGCACAGATCGAGCTCGGGCTTGCCGTCGATCCGGCTGTCCTAGACGATTACCGGGCGGTCATCAGCGACGTTGATCTCGAGTCGATTCGCCAACGCGAAGCGGTCACCCGACACGATGTGAAGTCGCGCCTCGACGAATTCTGTGCTCTCGCCGGCCACCAGGACCTGCACAAGGGGCTGACCTCGAGAGACGTCACCGAGAACGTCGAGCAACTCCTGACCTGGCAGGCGCTCGATCTGCTCGACGCAAGGGCTGTTGCGCTCCTGGAGCAGATCGCCGAACAGGCCGTCCGCTATGCAGACATGGTGATGGTGGCACGCACACACAACGTCGCCGCCCAGCCGACCACGCTCGGCAAGCGGTTCGCTCAGATTGGTGAAGAGCTGGCCCTCGCCCTTGCTTCGCTCCGATCGGTGCGGGAACGCTTCGCCATTCGCGGCATCAAGGGTCCGGTCGGGTCCCAGCAGGATCAGATCGACCTGCTTGGTTCCCCCGAGGCCGCTCGGTCGCTGGAAATCAAGATCGCTGATCAACTCGGTGTCCCGAATGTGCTCGGAGCCGTCGGGCAGGTCTATCCCCGTTCACTCGACTACGCCGTCGTTGGTGTGTTGGTTCAGCTCGCTGCCGCACCCGCAAACCTTGCGTTGTTGGTTCGTCTCATGGCCGGCCACGACTTGGCGACCGAAGGGTTCCAGCCAGGCCAGGTCGGCTCTTCGGCAATGCCGCACAAGATGAACACTCGATCGTGCGAGCGCATCTCGGGACTCTCCGTGATCCTCAAGGGCCACCTCACCATGGCGGCGGGTTTGTCTGGCGACCAGTGGAATGAGGGGGACGTGTCATGTTCGGTCGTCCGGCGAGTCGTGATCCCCGATGCGTTCTTCACCATCGACGGGATCTTCGAGACCACGTTCGCTGTCTTGAATGAGTTCGGTGTCTTCCCTGCCGTGGTCGAGACGGAATTGCGGCGCTATCTCCCGTTCCTCGCCACGACCAAGTTGCTGATGCATGCCGTGCGTGCCGGCGTCGGTCGAGAGACAGCCCACGAGATCATCAAGGAACACGCTGTAGCGACGGCCCTCGCTATGAGGGAAGGCAAGGCAGATGGCTCGCTGCTGGTGATCAAGCTCGGCGAAGATGAGCGGTTCCCCGGAACGGCGGAAGATCTCGCTGCGATGATCAGCGATGCATCCGATCTGCTCGGTTCGGTCGATCAGCAGATCGCCACGTTCGCTGCCTCGGTCGCCAAACAGGTGGCAGCTCGCCCCGATGCTGCTGGTTATCGCGGTGAGGCGATTCTCTGAGAGGCTCGTGAAAGGTCGCCATCATGCATCCGACATCACCTTGGACCGCTCGGGTGACCGAGATCCACAGCACGAGTGCACCTTGGGCCAGAAGGTAGAAGACGCTGGGATTCACCGCCCCGGCGGCAACGAAGTGCAGATTCAGACAGATGCCCACCGCAAGGCCGACCGACCGGTGTCGGCCGCTGAGCAGGCTGGCGGCTGCGACCATCTGGAAAACCAGCACGAGAGCGTGGAAACGACAACAGGCCAGGGCGAACCCTGGCCTGCTGGTGTGTGGTCGGGACCGGCGTCGATCCGGTGACCTACCGCTTTTCAGGCGGTCGCTCTGCCAACTGAGCTACCCGACCAATCAAAGACGGCCCGAAGGACCTTCAATGAAAGAAACCTCAGCCGAAGCCGAGGTTCAGACAACCCGAAGGTTGCTCCGGAGAATCTGCGCTAGCAGATTCTCCAAGAAACTGAAGCCCGTTAGGGCTGAAGTTTCCGCGGTCCCGACGAGATTTGAACTCGCGACCTCCGCCTTGACAGGGCGGCGTGCACTCCAGACTGCACTACGGGACCTCGCCACTCTCCGCAAGCAAGCCTGCGGTGAGAGACCGGTGACTATAGAGGGCTGCGAGCGATTTCGCTGAAAACTTCTGCGAATGCCGAAGCCCTTTTTCTGTACGTACCCCCAACGGGATTCGAACCCGTGTTACTGCCGTGAAAGGGCAGTGTCCTAGGCCGCTGAACGATGGGGGCCAGAAGCTCCCGAGGGATCTCCACCCCGG
>RCMY010002032.1_pt1 | contig 18490 bp, 14 predicted proteins | sample 2041341 | NCBI WGS metagenome assembly RCMY01 (sample SAMN09708234, study PRJNA481090) | Marine sediment metagenome, whole genome shotgun sequencing project. | reverse complement strand
ACCGACGATCTGTCGGTCACCGTTCTCTTCGACCAACTCGAGATCGCCGCTGGTCAGCGTGACCGAACCGGTCGCTCGTTGCTCGGCGTCGTCGTTACCCGACGCCACAGTCGCATCCACCGTCACGAGTGTGGCGGCCTCCGCAACACCCGCGCCCCAGCTGAGGGTCGTCGAAAGTAAACACACCGCCACCGCTACCCGCATGTCCCCCCAATGCACGCCCGCTCAGGCCTATCGGAGGTGACACTAATGCACTCGGTTTGGCTTGCATAGCGGGCTAGCTCCGGTCGCCGGTCTGCACCTTCCACAAACGCGTGTAATGGCCGCCGAGTGCCACCAACTCGTCATGGCTGCCGGACTCGACGATGCTGCCGGCATCGAGCACGTGGATGCGGTCGGCATTGCGGATCGTCGACAACCGATGCGCGATCACCAACGTGGTGCGGTTCTGACTGATCGTGTCGAGGCTGCGTTGGATGGCGGCCTCGGTTTCGTTGTCGACGGCCGACGTCGCTTCGTCGAGAAGCAGTATCGGCGGGTCCTTCAGGACGGCTCGAGCGATGGAAAGCCGCTGCCTCTGGCCACCGGACAGCTTCTGTCCGCGCTCGCCGACGATCGTGTCGTAGCCCTCCGGAAGGGCCATGACGAAGTCGTGGGCCTCCGCGGCCTGGGCGGCATGAACGATCTGGGCCTCGGTTGCGTCGGGGCGGCCGTAGGCGATGTTGTCGCGCACGTTGCCGTGGAACAGATACACGTCCTGGCTGACGAGGCCGGTCGCCGCCCGGAGGTCGTGCAGCACCAGACTGTCGATCGGCTGGCCGTCGAGTGTGATGGTGCCCGAGGAAGGGTCGTAGAACCGCAACAGCAACTTGACCATCGTGCTCTTGCCCGATCCGGTGGGTCCGACGATGGCGGTGGTCCGACCCGCAGGAACGATGAGGTCGAGGTGTCGTACCGCCGGTCCGGCCTCGTCGTAGGCGAAGGTCACATCGTGGTAGACGATCTCGCCCTCACCGACCGCGAGCGACAGGGGAGCGGATCCCGAGAGGATTCCCGGCTCGGCTTCGAGCACGTCGAGGATGCGGTTGGTCGACGCCATGGCCCGCTGGTATTGGTCGAAGGTTTCCCCCAGCCGGGTGAGCGGCCACAGCAACCGTTGGCTCATGTACATCATGGTGGAGTACTCGCCGACCGACAGCGCACCGTCGAGGGCCTGAAGGCCACCCGCCACCAGGGTGCCGGTGAAGCCGATCAGGATGACGATGCGGATGAGCGGCGTGAACATCGAGCTGAGCTTGATGGCGCTGCGGTTGGCGTCGCGGTACGCGTTCGATTCGCCCTCGATGCGCGTGTGCTCGCGGCGCTCGGCCACGAAGCTCTTGACGGTCGACATACCCAGGACGTTGTTGGCCAACTGGCTGTTCAGAAACCCGGCCTGGTCGCGCACGGTGGCGTAGCGGGGTTCGAGCTTCCGTTGGAACCAGATGGCGGTATAGGCGATGAACGGGATCGGGACGATTGACCACCACGCGATGTCGGGCGCGATGTAGAAGAACGACGCGCCGACCACGAGGACGGTCGTCGTTACCTGGATCACCTCGTTGGCGCCGATGTCGAGGAATCGCTCGAGTTGGTTCACATCGTCGTTCATCACCGCCAAGAGGTCGCCGGTACTGCGGTCCTCGTACCACTGGTGGTCGAGCTCCTGCACGCGCTCGTAGGTGTCGAGGCGCAGGTCGTGCTGGACGTCCTGGGCGAGGTTGCGCCAGGCCACGCGGTACAAGTACTCGAAGACCGACTCGAGGCTCCAGATGATGAACGACAACAGGCTGAGCCACACGATCTGGGCTCGAACGCTGTCGGGGCCGATTGCGGCCATGAAGCCGTTGCCGTCGTTCGCGACGATGTCGATGGCCAGGCCGATCAGCAGCGGCGGCGCGAGATCGAAGATCTTGTTGAGGATCGAGTAGGTCGTCGCGACCCAAATCCGGGGTCGATGGCCCTGCGCGTACCCCCACAACCGTTTGGCCGGCCGGGTGCTCACTGCGCTCATGCGGTGTCTCCCAGCGCGACGGCCTTGGCCCAGCGGTAGTCGACCTTGCCCGCGGGGCTGCGGAGAAGCTTGTCGACCGCGATTACCTGCTTGGGAAGCTTGTAGCGCGCCAGGGACTGGGCCGCATTCGTCGTCAACTCATCATCGGTGGCCGAGGCCCCCGGCCTGAACTCGACAATGGCGACGACTTCGTTCCCCCAGCGCTCGCTCGGCCGGCCACACACGACGCAGTCGGCGACCGCCGGATGACGGATGATGGCCTGCTCGACCTCTTCGGCGAAGACCTTCTCGCCGCCGGTATTGATCGTGACCGAGTCGCGGCCGAGCAGCTCGAGCGTGCCGTCGGCTCGCACCCGTGCGCGATCCCCGGGCACCGCCATGCGCCGACCGTCGATGAGGGGGAAGGTGCGAGCGGTCTTGTCGGGGTCGCCCAGGTACCCCAACGGAATGCGTCCGGTCTGGGCGAGCCAGCCGAGACCATCGTGGCCCGGTTCGAGGACCTCGGTGCGGGCTTCATCGACCACGGTCATCGCGGGGTCGGGCGTGAACTCGGCGGTTCGGGCATCGTCACTCGAGCTGGAAACCTGTGCGGCCTGCGCGCCGGTCTCGGACGACCCGAGGCCGTCGACCACCCGCGCGTTTGTGCATCGCTCCATCAGTTGCTTCTTCAGCTCGGCGCTGAGGATGGCTCCACCTGAGCCGATGCGTCGTAGTGACGAAACGTCGCGGGGCCGGCGGTCGAACGACTCGACGAGCGGACGGGCGAACGAGTCGCCGACGATCATCATCGACGTGGCTCGCTCACGTTCGGCGATGTCCCACACGCTGTCGGCGTCGAGGCGATCGACCACGTCGGGCAGGAGGATGGTGCCGCCCGCAGCCAGCGACGCGAAGAGCGCCCATTGGCCGGCACCGTGCATGAAGGGCGGGGTTGGAAGCTGCCGGACGTTGTTGGGACGGGAGGCGCGTTCGGTGATGTCGTCGAGCGTCGAGAACTCTTCGCCGGTCACCGGGTGTTTGCCACCCATGCCGGCGACGAAGATGTCGGCCTGGCGCCACAGCACACCCTTGGGCAAGCCGGTTGTCCCGCCGGTGTAGAGGGCGTACAGGTCGTCGGGGGAGGTGGTGACATCGGGTGGGGTGTCGGTCGATGCAGCGAGTGCCTCCTCATACCAGCGAGCGCCGGGCAGAAGGTCGTGGCCGGATTCGTCGGCAACCTGCAACAGCGTGGTGAGCGACGGTGTTCGGTTGCGAACCGCGGCGAGGGTCGGTGCAAAAGCCGAGTGGTAGATGACCGCCTTCGCTCGGTTGTCGGTGAGGAGATAGGTGAGCTCATCGGCCACGTAGCGGTAGTTCACGTTGAACGGAACGGCCCGAGCTTGGTACGAGCCGAGCATGGCCTCGATGTACTCGTTGCCGTTGTGGAGGTAGCACGCCACGAAGTCCTGGCCCGCCTCGTGGCCGGCGAGTTCGTCCCGTTCCTTCCGGACGTGCAGGCCGGCGTCGAGTAGCAGATTGGCCAATCGCCGCGAGCGGCCAACGAGATCGGCATAGGTCAACCGCTGATCGCGAAAGATCACGGCGAGACGATCCGGAGCGAGTTCGGCCACGGTCTCGACAAGGTTCGCCAAGTTGAAATCCATAGCTGTCGATCATCGCAGATCGTCAGTTGTCGACGGCCATTGTGCGGCTGGTACCTTCGCGGTCTGAACCTTGACCCAGACGACGACGCCACGACGTCGACGTTGCGGAGACCCGATGCCCGACAGCCCTGCAAACGATCCTGCGAACGATCCTGCCAAGAACGAACCGGCGGCGGAAGATCCGGCGCCCGACACCAGTTTCTATCCGGGCACGTATGCGGCGAGTGACCCGGAGCGGTTGGCGGTCGTGATGGCCGAGTCCGGCGTCTCGATGACCTATGGCGAGCTCGAGGATCATGCCAACCGGCTCTCGCAGCTCTTCCGGAAGGCCGGGTTGCTGCCGGGCGATCACGTTGCCTTCTGTTTCGAGAATCGGGTCGAGTACTTCGCCGTCGCCTGGGGCGCTCACTACGCCGGGCTGTATTACACGGCGCTCAGCTCGCGCCTCACCACCGACGAGATGGACTACATCATCAACGATTGTGGTGCGCAGGCGTTCATCACGTCGCCGTACAAGACCGAGCAAGCGGTTGCGCTCGCCGACCGGATGCCGAACGTCCGAATCCGTTTGGCCCTGGGCGGTGCGATCGAAGGGTACGACGACTACGAACCGACCGTGTCGCAGTACCCGGCAGAACCGTTGGCCGACCGCAGCGAAGGTCAGGACATGCTGTATTCGTCCGGCACGACCGGTCGCCCGAAGGGGGTCAAGGTCCCTCGGCCCGAGACGTCGCTCGGATCGGCCAACCCGTTGCTGATGCTGCTGATGTTGCTGTTCGAGGTGAAGGAAGATTGTCGCTACCTTTCTCCGGCGCCGATGTACCACGCCGCGCCGTTGCGATTCTGCATGTCGGTGATGCGGGCCGGCGGAACCGTGGTGGCGATGGAGCGTTTCGACCCCGAGGGGGCGCTGGCGGCGATCGAGAAGTACGAGGTGACCACCAGTCAATGGGTGCCCACCATGTTCGTCCGCATGTTGAAACTCGATCAAGAGGTGCGTGATCGGTACGACGTGTCGAGCCTCCGCGCTGCCGTGCACGCCGCAGCCCCGTGCCCAAAGGCGGTGAAGGAGCAGATGATCGAGTGGTGGGGTCCGGTGCTGCACGAGTACTACGCCGGCACCGAGGGCAACGGGTTCTGCTACACGAACTCGGCCGACTGGCTGACCCACAAGGGTACGGTCGGTAAGCCGATCAACGGCGAAGTCCACATCTGCAATGACGAGGGTGAGGAAGTGCCCGTCGGCGAGGAAGGCACGATCTACTTTGGTGGTGCCGACGGTGGTGAGGGCAGCGAGTTCGAATATCACAACGATCCCGAGAAGACCGCAGGATCACGCCACCCCCGGGGTTGGTCGACGTTGGGCGACGTGGGCCGGGTCGACGAGGACGGGTTCGTGTACCTCACCGACCGCAAGGCCTACATGATCATCTCGGGCGGCGTGAACATCTATCCGCAAGAGGCCGAGAACATCCTCACGATGCATCCGGCCGTCACCGACGTCGCGGTGATCGGCGTGCCGAACGAGGATTTCGGCGAAGAGGTGAAGGCCATCGTGCAGCCGGTGCAGATGCCCGCTGACGATGCGGCGGCCGATGCGCTGGCCCAAGAGCTGATCGCGTATTGCCGCGAGCAACTCGCCGATGTGAAGTGCCCGCGCTCGGTCGACTTCCGTGACGAACTGCCCCGCCACCCCACCGGCAAGCTCTACAAGCGGCTCCTCAAAGACGACTACTGGGCAGGCCATGACAGCAGGATTATCTGATGACTTGTTTTCCATGGCCGTGCGAGAAGACGGCGTCTTCTTGCGCAACGCGAAGCGTTGCCGGTCACGACAGCAGGATTATCTGATGGGTGTGGCACGCACGTGCGGACGCCCATAACCCCTCACGACGCCGTGGCCGTCGGGCCCTACAGCCAGGCGATCGTCGGCGCCGGCGCCATCTACTGCTCCGGGCAGACGCCCCTCGATCCCGCCACCGGGCGACTGGTCGAGGGCGGCGTCGCTGCACAGACTCGCCAGTGCTTCCGGAACCTGTTCAATGTGCTGGCCGCCCGCGGCCTTGGCGCCGACGACGTGATGAAGGTCAACGTCTACCTCACCGACATGGACGACTTCGCCGAGATGAACGCGGCATACGCCGAGCATTTCGTCGAACCGTTCCCGGCGCGAACCACCGTCGGCGTCTCGGCACTGCCACTGCATGCCCGAGTCGAAATCGAACTCATCGCCGACCCCGGCTGATTCGGCGGGGACGGCTCATGCGCCGTCATCGAAAACGGCGCAACCGCCCGGCGGTGCTAACAAGGAGGGCATGCAGACACCGATTTGTGGCCACCTCGGGATCGAGTTTCCGATCTTCGCTTTCTCCCACTGCCGCGACGTCGTCGCCGCGGTCACCAACGCCGGCGGGTACGGCGTGTTGGGGGCCCTCGCCTATGAACCGGAACGGCTCGAAATCGAGCTCGACTGGATCGATGAACACGTCGGCGGCAAGCCCTACGGGGTCGACTTTGCCATGCCCGCGAAGTACGAGGGTCAGGGCGGCGGCGACAAAGCCACACCCGAATACCTTGCCTCGCTCATCCCGGACACGCACCGGGCTTTTGCCGAGAGCATCATGGACGAATTCGACATTCCGCCATTGCCCGAAGACGACGATCGCGTCCCCAAGGCCGCCGGGCTGAACGTCGATTCCGAGGGCCCGGGGCAGGTCGAGGTCACGCTGAGTCACGACAACGTGAACATGGTTGTCAATGCGCTCGGTCCACCACCCAAGTACGTGGTCGATCAGTGCAAGGAGCGCGGTGTGCTGGTCGGCGGGCTCGTCGGCTCACGTCAGCACGCTGAGCGCCAGCTCGCCATCGGCACTGATGTCATCATCGCGCAGGGCACCGAAGCCGGTGGGCACTGCGGCGACATCTCCACGATGGTGCTCGTCCCACAGGTGGTCGATGCCGTCGGCCCGAACGTCCCCGTGCTCGCTGCGGGCGGAATCGCCGACGGACGCCAAATGGCCGCGGCGATGGCACTCGGCGCTCAGGGTGCCTGGACCGGCTCGATGTGGCTGCTCGCCACCGAGGCCGACATGCAGCCCGAGGTCACCGAGAATCTGCTCGAGGCGTCGACGACCGACTTCGTGCGGTCGCGATCGATGACCGGCAAGCCGGCCCGCCAGTTTCGCTCGGCGTGGGTTGCGGCATGGGAACGCGAAGATGCGCCCGACACGCTGCCGATGCCGATCCAGGGACTGCTGTGGAGCGAATACTCGAGCCGGTGGGGCCGCGTGCACAGCAAGGAGCTCGGCGGCTATCCGGCAGGCCAGATCATCGGCAGCATGGACAAGGTGCGACCGGCCAAGGACATGGTGCTCGACATGGTGCAGGGCTGGATCGACGTAGCCGAGACCTTTGGGACCCAACTCGACGCTGCTCGCGGTTAGCGTCGTTTTTTCGGCGCTGGGGCATCGGCGTGGAAGACTCGTTGCCATGTCACCTCGCTGGACACGTGCACTGGTAACCGGAGCGTCGAGCGGCATCGGCCGCGAGATGGCGCGCATACTCGGATCCGAGGGCACCGATCTGGTCGTTGTCGCCCGTGATCGGGCCCGGCTCGAGGAGGTAGCGGCCGAGCTGCCGGTACGGGTCGAGGTTCTCGTGGCCGACCTCAGTACGACTGCTGGAGTCGGCGCCGTCGCCGAACGGCTCGACGACGATGACGATCCGATCGACTTGTTGGTCAACAACGCCGGACTCGGCTTCACCGGCGACCTCATCGATCTGCCCGCGGATCGGCGGCAGCGAATCATCGATGTGAACGTCACGGCACTCCACGAATTGTGTGCGACCGGCGGTGCGGCGATGGTGCGACGCGGGGGTGGGACGATCCTGAACGTCTCGTCGGTGGCCGGCGATCTTCCGTCGGCGCAGTCGGCCACCTACAACGCAACCAAGGCATTTGTCAGCAGCCTGAGCGAGTCGTTGCATCTCGAGCTGGCGCCCAAGAATGTCACGGTGAGTTGCCTCTGCCCCGGGCTCACCCGCACCGAGTTTCAGGAGCGGGCCGAGTTCGACTCGTCCGAACTGCCCGATGCGTTGTGGCAGACCGCAGGCCAGGTTGCTGCCGTCGGCCTGGATGGCGCCGCCAGCGGCAAGGTGATCTTCGTATCGGGAATCATGAACAAGGCGGCGTCGCGTCTGGCCCGCAGTGCCCCGCGTGCGCTCACCCGGTGGGGATCCGGCAAACTCTCCGACCGCTAGCGCGCGGTCTCCGATACCGCGCGCTCCGACCGCTAGCGCGCGGTCTCCGATACCGCGCGCTTTGTTCGCTTGAGCGCGTCATCTCCGATACCGCGCGCTTTGTTCGCTTGAGCGCGTCATCTCCGATACCGCGCGCGTCATCTCCGATACCGCGCGGTCTCCGATACCGCGCGCGTCATCTCCGATACCGCGCGGTTGGGGGGGGTCTTCGTGACTGTGGACACAAACACAGCTCCACCTACGGTGGATTCCACCATGCGGGATAGGTTGAGCGAATGGCCCGAGTTCTCGTCACCGAAAAGATCGCCGAATCCGGATTGGACATGCTCCGCGAGCAGGGTCACGACGTCGATGTGCAGCTCGATCTCGACCCCGCCGGGCTCCTGAAGGCGATCCCCGGAGCCCATGCGCTCATCATCAGATCAGCAACCACGGTCACCGCCGAGGTCCTTGCGGCGGGCGATGCGCTCATGGTGGTTGGTCGGGCCGGCATCGGGCTCGACAACGTCGATGTCGAGGCCGCCACCGAACGTGGCGTCATGGTGGCAAACGCACCCGAGTCGAACATGGTGTCGGCCGCCGAGCAGACGATGGCGCTGCTTCTGGCGTGCGCCCGCAACACACCGCAGGCCAACGCCGCACTCCACGAGGGACGCTGGGAACGCTCGCGCTGGACCGGCGTCGAACTCGCCGACAAAACGCTCGGCATCGTCGGTCTCGGCCGCATCGGCAAACTCGTCGCCCAACGCGCCGCAGCATTCGACATGCACCTCGTGGCCTACGACCCGTACGTCTCGGCCGAACGCGCCGCCCAGCTCAACGTTGAACTGGTCGAACTCGACGAGGTGATGCAGCGCAGCGACTTCATCACCTTGCACTTGGCCAAGACCCCCGACACCATCGGATTGATCAACGCCGAACGGCTCGCCCTGGCCAAACCCAACCTTCGAGTCATCAACGTGGCCCGCGGCGGCATCATCGACGAGGCCGATCTCGCCGCCGCCATCGCCGATGGCACGATCGCCGGCGCCGGCATCGACGTGTTTGCGACCGAACCGTGCACCGAGTCGCCGCTGTTCGCACTCGAACAGGTCGTCCTGACCCCGCACCTCGGAGCGAGCACGCACGAAGCGCAGGACAAGGCGGGTATCACCATTGCCGAACAGGTCTCGCTGGCTCTGGCGTCGAAGTTCGTGCCGTTCGCGGTCAACGTCGATGCGGCCGATGTGAACGAGATCGTTCGACCGTTCCTACCCCTGGCCGAACGCCTCGGCGCGGTCTTTGGTGGACTGGTCGAAGAGCTGCCCGACAAGCTCGAAGTCGAATTCCAAGGCGAGATCGGTGGGTTCGACAATCAGCTCACGACGCTGGCCATGGTCAAAGGGTTCCTCTGTGCCCTCAGCGACGAACCCGTGTCGTACGTCAACGCGATGGCGGTCGCCGAAACGCGAGGGCTCGAGGTTCGTTCGACGACCAGCGTGGTCGCGACCGACTACGTCAACGTCATCACGATCCGCGGTGGCGGACACTCCATCGCCGGGACGCTCGTCGGCCCGGAGAAGGATCAACGACTCGTCTTGATCGACGACCACGCCGTCTACCTGCCTCCGGCAGAGAATCTTTTGGTGATCTCGAACGACGATGTGCCCGGCATGATCGGCAAGGTCGGCGCACTCGTCGGAGCGGCCGGGGTCAATATCAACCAACTCGACGTTGGCCAGTCGGTCGAGGGTGTCGGCGCAGTTATGGCGTTGGTCACCGAGCAGCCGGTGCCGCCCGAGGTGCAGGAACAGCTGTTGGCGCAGCCCGGCATCCTCACGGTACGGGCCATCGGCACGCCCTAGTTCCGAGTTGTCGAGCGGGCTGTTCGCTCCCCGAGTTGCAACGCGACAGACGCGCTAGCGGCTCTCGGCCGTCACGAGCGCGACCCGGTCGTCCAGGCGAATTTCCGACGGCATCGCCGTCGACTTCTCGGTGGCGGAGTGCGAGGCGATCAGGAGGGCCACGGTGGACGCCAGCACGACTGCCGTCTGCGAACCCAGCATGAAGGTGTTGGCCCGCCAGACCTCGGTGAAGGAGTACAGCAGGGGACCGGCGATCAGCGCGCCCGAGCCGCACGCCCAGCGCTGGCGAGACCGCGCCGCGGCGAAGCTGAAGAGCGCCGCGACGAATCCCACGACCACGAGACCCAGCCCGCCACGTTCGATGGAAACGTCCGCAAACACGGAGTTTGTCGTGAGGCGTGGGCTGAAGTCGATGGCGGTGCCGTAGTGGTTCACCCCCAGCCATTCCTTGCCGTCCCGGGCCTCGGCGCGGAGAAACGACGGTAGGGCGAGATCGATAGGCGTTCCGAGGTAGACCGCATCGTTGCCGAAGTCGGGATCGCCGTAGGCGGACGCCACACCGAGTTGTACTTGGGCGGGAGCCGAGAGGTAGCTCGAGAGGTTCGAGGTGGTCACGGCGATGGGATTGTGGACCCCGCGGTCGGCGTAGGTGTTCGCCACTCGTGGGTACGTGAGCAGCACCAGCACGAACAGCATGAGCGCGCCGAACCCGACGAGCCGTTTGGCGGTCACCTGGTAGGCGGGGAGTCCCGCCGCCTCACGCCGAGTCAGGTGAAGGAGCACGCCGGTGAACACCGCCATGCCGAACAGGAGCCGCCCCGACGCGGAACAGACGATGATCAGATTGAGCAGGCCGACGATGTGGCTTGCTCGAATGTGACGGGCGAACATCGCGGCGATCGACATGCTCCCGAACGGAACAACCAGATAGCGCAGGGTCTGTGGTCCGGCCGCGTCGGGCAGGGCTTCATCGATCAGGTTGGCATTACCCGTCGTCAGCGCCGACACGATGTCGACCTGCGTGAGGACCAAGGCGGCAAAGGTTGCGACGCCGATCATCGACGCGACGAAGAGCAGGCGTTCGAGTTGTCGGCTCTCGCACGCCAGGGTCGGGCGGCGAACCCCGCTGCCGGCAGCCCAGGCGATCGCCGAGAGGTAGCCGTAGAAGGTGACGAGCAGAATCACGCCGAGAACGGAGGCCGATGTCCGCTGTTGCCAGCCGTGGAACACCCACGACGAGCCGGGTAACAGCCAGACCGAGAACGAGATCGCCGTCGGTACGAGCAGGAGCACGACCGGGTTGGCCATCGTCTTGGCGCGCACGCGGAACAAGGTCATCGGACCGCCGCCCGCCGCGTGATGCTTGGCCAGATGGCCGGGTCGAGTGCAGCTGCGTGCAGGTAGCGCAGCGACTCGTCGCAAAGTTCCAAACCCGCGCTGAGGGAAGCGAGCTCGTCGGAAACGTCGAGCGGCTCCGGTTGGTCCACCGGCCGCAACAGGTGCTTGCGTCGGAGGTCGGCCAACAGCGGACGAATCGGCGACGCACGGAGAGCGTCCAGGGCGGGTTTCCCCAACCGCGAATGCATGAGGCCTTCGATCACGCGCAGGTCGCGGCCCTTGCCCGTTCGAGTGTTGGACACGGGGAGCGCCGGAACACCTGCGGACAGGTCGAGGCCGATGGACCGGGCCAACGAGCGGAGCTGGTGGTCGGGATCTGCGGTGAGTTGTTCGAGCGCGAGCGTGTGCACCTGCGCCTGCGGGAACAGGTCATACGCCTCGAGTTGGGACGCATAGCGAGTTGCGTCGACCAGCGACGGATCGGTGTCCACGGCTCGGACGAAGTCAGCTTCGATTCGGTAACCGGATTCGTCGAGGTGCTGGCGCCAGGCAGACCTGAGGCGGGCCATCGGGTCGCGCGTCAGGTAGATGATGTGAGCATCCGGGGAGAAGCGGTGAATCCGTTCGGCGGTTCCGGGGAAGCAGCCGGAGATGGAGTAGTTCGTGCTGGCATCGACCAGCACCGACCGGCCGCGGTCGAACTCGTCCCACCACGGATCGTCGTCGTCGTGCACTGCGCGGTGGCAAAACACGTTCGGTTCCTTGCTCCGGGCAACCGAAACATCGGGGCACAGTGCAAACCATTCGGCCAGCGATGTCGTACCGGCCTTGTGCGCTCCGATGATGAAGACGTGACGGTGCTCAGACACGGTTATTCTCGACTGACTTCTTTTCGACTGACTTCTTCTCGACGGACGCGTTCCGCAACGAAAGGGCAGCGACGACCGCAAGCGGTCCGAGCGCGAGCACACCCAGCGCGGCGAGTGGTCCCGTGCTGTCGTCGATGAACCACACGCCGCAGGCGAGTGCGGCTGCGGCTGCGGCAAGTCGAATCAACAGCAAACGTGCTTCTCGGCGGTTCGCGAGCTCGCGGACGCTCAGCGCCGCCTCGGCCACCGAGATGACCGTGACGGCGGCCGCGACGAAGAACAGCGACAGTGGTGGGATCGCGATTGCATCGGACACCACGCGGCCGATGAGGATTGCCGGCGTGAGCAGCACGGCGGCGGCGGCGGTGCCCGCAACGATGCGGATGATCAGGCGCCGTGTGGCGGCCGGCGTTTCGCCCACGAGGCGCGGGAGCAGGTGGATGGGAAGCGCGGCCGCAGCCACGACGATCGGTCGGTAAACCAGCCGGGCGACCTGCATTTGCGAGACCGCCCCGGCCGACGCCAGCGCGGAGAGCAGCAGAATCGGGGCTTGTGCGACGGCCTGGCCCATCAAATTGCTGCCCGCCACCGCAAAGCCATCGCGATGAAGATCTCCACCAAACTCGTACGACCGGCGGGTGGACCCGACGATGGCAACGATGGCCAGCAACGTGAGCCACACGGCGACGATTCGCCCCGGACTCGAGATGGCGGAAACGATCAGTGGCGCACCGGCGAGCACGCCGCCGCCGACGAGCGCCAGAAGCGTCATCGCCCCCGGGGGTCGGTTCGTGGAGGCCGCACCGGCGCGTTCCATCTCGATCAAGGCGAGGCCGGGCAGCGCGAGGGCCAGGAGCACCAGGGTGCCCTGATCGTGGACGACGTCGAGCACGCCGGTGATGCCCGTCAGGGCCATGCCCGCCATCGTCACGGCGACGGCGGCGCGGCGTGGGTAGGTCGGTCGACTCGATCCCGTCGCGACACGAATCGACGGTTGGGTTACCAGACCGCGGAAGGCGGACGCGAAGAGGGCGAGCACCGCGCCGAAGGACGCGGTCCAGGCCAACGTGTCTTCGCCGCTCAGCCACATCGCAGCGACGGCAGGGCTGAGTTGCAGAACGCTCATCGAGAGCTGTTCGACCGCGACGTCGCGTCCGCGTGAGAGAGCCGGGGTCGGCGTCGGCGTCGAACTTGACTTCGGGGTTGGAGGCGCCGCCATCCGGGTCATCGGGCCACCCTGGCGAGCACGCGGGAAACGCGGTCGGCGACATCGGTCCATTGATGGCGGTTCGCGTTTTGTAGCCCGGCGCCGATGGTGCTGGTCAGTTCGGCTTCGTCGTGGGCGAGTGAGGTGATACGGCGGGCGAGCGCGGCGGGTTCGGCGAGCGGGTCGACGTAGTGGGCGGCGTCCCGGCCGAACCGAGATCGGGCGCCGGCGAAATCCGACACGAGTACCGGGACGCCGGCGGCTTGGGCTTCGAGCGGCGTGAGTCCGAAACCCTCGGTACGGGAGGCCAGCACGAGCAGGTCGTGGCTGGCGATCTCGGCGGCGAGGTCAGCGACGCCGAGGCGGTCGCGAAGATGAATGCCGAAGGTGGCCGAAGCGGTCTCACGCAGCAACGTGGCCATCGCGGCCGGGGGCTGGCCGGGCAGGCTGAGTTCGATTCGGCGTCCGGCCACAGCGGCGGCGGCACAGGCCCGAATGATCACGTCGACGCGTTTGTGGGAAAGCCAGTTGCCGACATAGATGACGCGAAATGTTTCCCCTTGGGCCCGGTCTCGACGCGCATTGAAGAATGCACTTTCGATCCCTTCGCCCACAACGGTGATGTCCGGGTTGCCCGGCACGTGCGCCCGCAGCGCTTCGGCACTCTCGGCCGAGACGGTGAGGAGGGCGTCACAACGAGCGAGGGCCGGCACCAACAGACGGCGAAAGTAGAGGCGCTTCGCAGCGTTGGGCGTGACACGCGGATCGAGGTACTGGAGGTCGTGTACGGTCACGATTTTGGGTCCCGACCAGCCGATTGGCGGGTAGAAGCCAGGGCTGAAGAAGGTGGTCGCGTCCGACCGTCGTAGCGCAGCAGCCAGCAGCGCGGGTCGGGCCGGTGTGAGGTTCTGCCATGCGCCTACGGAGGGCGAGAGGCGGTGTACGACGTGGCCGAGTTGCTCGAGGCCGCCGAGGACGTGGTGCCCGAACGTCCCGATGCCGCTCTCCTCCCAGAGGTCATCGACCCACAGCGCAGCTCGCGAAAGGTCGGAGATCGGTTCGGTGGCCGACCCGTCGCCGAGGTCGGCGGTGGCCGTATCAAGCATCGGCCAGCTCCTGGCGAAGCCATTGATGAATTTCGGCGCGGAAGCGAGCCGAGCTGAATCCTGCAGCGTGATCGCGACAGGCCTGCGGGTCGATGCCGTTCTCGATCACGGACTTGGTGGCGGCGGCGAAAGCCTCCATCCTCTGATCGTCGACCAAGAGGCCGGTCCGGGTATCGGACACCGTGTCCACCGAACCGCCGCGAGAAAGACCGATGACGGGGGCTCCGCATGCCTGCGCTTCGATGGGGATGATGCCGAAATCCTCGTAGGCCGGGAACAGCAGCGCCTTGGCGCCGGCGTAGAGGGTCCGGAGTTCTGTCTGGCTCGGCGAGATCACGAAGGTGACCAACGACGGAGCGATCCTCTCGGCGAGGGTGCGAAGCTCGGCCTCGAGCGGACCCGAGCCGGCGACGACCAGCGGTTCGCCGAGCTCTGCCGCGACATGGATCGCCAGATCGAGTCGCTTGTAGGGGATGAATCGGGAGAACGCCAGCAGGTGGGCACGCTCGGTCGGCTGCGCCGACGCGAAGTACTCGACGTCGACGGGGGGAGCGATGACTCGGGCTTCTCGGCCGTAGTAGCGCCGAATGCGGTCCGCGACGGCGGTGGAGTTTGCGGCGAACGAGTCGACCCAGCGCGTCGAGTTCTTGTCCCAGTGACGCAAGGCGGCGCGGCCGGGAGCAAGTACGTCGATCGCGCCGTCGAGTCGACCGTCTATCTGTGCGTCCCAGGCGTACCGCATGGGGGCGTGAACATAGGACAGGTGCAGGGCGTCTCGGCCGGGCCAGAAGCCTTTCGCACACGCGTGACTCGAGGTGAGCACCACGTCGTAGTCCGTTCGCGAGATGGTCCGCCAGGCGTTGGGCATGAACGGCAATGCGAGCGCCCGCCGGTTCTTCAGAAACCGATTTCGATCGAGGGAGCTGGTGGTGATCGGCCGTCCGCCGGTCTCGATGTCGACGCCGTCGGTGTGGGTGAGCGCGTACAGGTCGGCGACCGGCAGCACCGCAGCAAGCTGTTCGAAGGTCTTTTCCGAACCGGCCCGTTGGGTGATCCACTCGTGCGCTACTGCGGTGCGAAGGTGGCGAAGCTGATTCGTTCGCAGGCGGTTTCGCTGTGATTGTTGCGTATGTACGGAGAGTGCCATCTCGTCAGGCGTCCTTGCCCACGGGCAGACGCGCCGCGGGGCGCGCTCCTGGAATATCTCGGAGTCGAGGCGCCTCGAGGTTGAGTAGCTGACGACTGCGGGAGCGTTTCTTGTCGCCGTAGTACGTGTTGTACGACCGACCCCGACGCGTCCCGTTGAGCACCGTGCCGAGAATCGGCGCATCGACCTGACGAAGTTTCGAGACGGCGTCGTTGAGATCGAGGCGCCGGGTCTTCTCACTGCGAGCCACGATGATCACCGCATCGACAAGGCGTGAAATGGTCAGCGGGTCGCTGACAAGTCCGACCGGTGGCGTATCGACGATCACGAAGTCGAAGTGTTTTCGCAGGTACACGAGCAATCGCTCGAGTTCCCGGGTGCCGACAAACGCGGCCGGGTCTTCGGGCATCGGGCCGGACGGCAACACCATGAGTTGGCCGACGTCGGCAAGCGGGATGAGACAATCCGTCAGTCGTTCGGCTTGGGCGAGCACCGAGGACAATCCTGGGGCGTTGTGATCGAAGCCGAGCTTCGTGGCGATCGTCGGTCGGCGAAGATCGGCGTCGAGGAGGACGGCGGAGTGGCCGGCCTGCGCGAGCGACACCGCCAGATTGGCCGCCGTCTCGCTCTTGCCTTCCGACATGGCGGGACTGGTGACTTGGATGACCCGCTGCTCGTCGGCAATGGCTGCGAACACCACGGCGGTGCGCAGCGATCGGAACGCCTCGGCACTTGCCGAATCGGGATTCTTCAAGCTCACGAGGTCAGCACCCTGGCGACGAGCGAACGTTGGTATCGAAGCCAAAAGCGGTGTGCCGCCGAGTCCGTCGCTGGTGCGGGTGTCGGTGACCACATCATGCAAGGAATGACGAAGCAGGGTTGCGCCCGCAGCGAGGAGCAGACCCAGCGCTGTGCTCAGCGCGATGTTGTACGTCCGACGCGGCGAGCTGGGTTCGAGTGGTGTCTCGGCCGGGCTGACGATGCGGCCGACAGCACCCGACGTGAGGTCGGCGTTGAGCTGCACCGTGGTGAGGTACTGCGCGTAGATCGATCGTTGCGAGACGAGCGGTTGTCGTTGCTCGTCGTAGCGTCGCTCGATCTCACGAAGTACGACGGGATCGATCTCGGCCGATTCACCATCGAGGGATTGGGGCGCAGCGGCGGCCTCGAGTTGCGCGACCTCGGCATCCATCGACGCGTCGATCGTTGCGATCTGGCCGTCCAGTTGTTCGACCTGGGTCCGAACCACGTTCGACGTTTCGAAGAGGTCGGCAATGGCAGATTCACGCCGCAGATCGAGGTACGTCTGGGCGTAGGTGTTGGCGACGATCGCCGCGGTTTCCGGCTCGGTGGCGATGGCCGACAACGTGATGAAGTCACGATTGCCCGATGGCGAGACCGTGACGTCGGGTTCGAGCCCGAGCTCCTCGGTCACGGCCAGTACGACCGTTTGGCTTTCGAGGAACCCGACCTCGTTCTCCAGCAAGCGATTGCTGTCGAGTGGGGTGCCGTTCGCGCCGGTGATGGCGTCGGTGCGTGGTTCCAGCTCGATCATCACATCAACCGAAGCCGTGTACATCGGGGTCTGCCGGTTGGTGAAGAAGATCGTCGCAGCGATCGTGGCGGCGAGCACCGCGATGAACAGCACCTTGTGCCGCACCGCGATCCGGACATAGTCCTTCAGTTCGAGATCGGTGAGATTCGGGGATTGCACGGACTTGCCTCCAACGAGGTGCGCTTTCACCTCGTAGGTCTTTCGGCCTACCCAAATGAGTAATGAGCGCTTCCGTTGGAAATTGTCCGTTTGCTGCGCAAATGGCGCAGGTCAGTGCGCCCCACGGCCGGTGACGACGGCCGGAATGGTACGGAGTAGCCACTTCACGTCGCCGGTCAGGGACCAATCGAGGAGGTAGCGGTTGTCGTACGCACACCGTTCGGGGTAGCCGACATTGCTGCGCGCCTCCACCTGCCACGGTCCGGTAATGCCTGGCTTGGCGAAGACGTAGCCGTCCGAGGTTCGGTGCGTGGCGAGTTCGTGGCCGACGACGGGTCGAGGACCGACCAGGCTCATCTGACCGAAGAGCACATTCATGAACTGCGGCAGCTCGTCGAGACTTGCCTTGCGGAGAAGTCGGCCGAGGGAGGTGACCCGCGGATCTTCGGATTCAGGCAACTTGTAGTGATTGGCGACGTATCGCTCGAACAACGCGGGGTCGGCGGCGAGCCGATCTTCCGCGTCGATGTACATCGATCGAAACTTGTACATGCCGAAAGCCGTGCCGCCGAAGCCGACTCGATCTTGTCGAAAGAAGACCGGGCCCGGGCTTCCGAGCTTCACCGCTGCGGCAAGGATCAGGAGCACGGGGAGGAGCAGGAGGAGCGCAATGATTGCGCCCACGATGTCGAAGCCTCGTTTGACCCCGAGCTTCCAGCCCCGGTAATTACTCTCCGCCGGGAGGCACCACGAAGTGAGGTGGGCATGGGTCGATCGGTTGAACGGAAAGCTGGACGAACGCGAGCCATCGATCAGCGTGTCGCTGTGCTTCTCGGGGTAAGGGGCGACGGTAGGGCCGGGCATGACGAGGTCTCGTTTCAGGTGCTTCCGCTTTGCATGACACTCGTCGGGTTCATCCCCGGCTTTGTGAGGGATGCGTGGCGAAATCAGCGCCGAACGGCGCGGTCACTCACGGAAGCAACCGCGCAGCCGAACAGGACGTATGGAGTCTCACGCCACCGGCGAGTCCGTCCGTAGAACGGTCGCTGCTCTGCTCTCGATCATCGCCGGACTGGTTGCGGCGGCGACGATCGATGCTTCGCCGACCGGCGATTCCCGAGTCGACCTCGTCCTGGTGGCCGTCTTCGCCGGAGCGTTGGCGGCAACTGCACAACGAGCAAACCCGATAGCGATCGTTCCCGCATTGTTGATCGGACTGGGAGCGACCGGTTCGATCGGTGTTGCGGCGTTCGCCATCGCCGTGCTGTGCATCGTCGGGTCGTGGTACGTATCTCCCGAGGCCGGGTTC
>RCMY010013020.1_pt1 | contig 18496 bp, 14 predicted proteins | sample 2041341 | NCBI WGS metagenome assembly RCMY01 (sample SAMN09708234, study PRJNA481090) | Marine sediment metagenome, whole genome shotgun sequencing project. | reverse complement strand
GGTCATCCTGAAAATATAATTTTCTTAACATGTGATGCATTCGGCGTATTGCCTCCTGTAAGTAAGCTTACTCCTGAACAGGCTAGTTACCACTTTATTTCCGGGTATACTGCAAAAGTTGCAGGAACTGAAATGGGAGTTACTGAACCAACAGCTACTTTTAGTGCTTGTTTTGGAGCTGCCTTTATGATGTGGCACCCTAACAAATATGCTGAATTGTTAGCTGAAAAAATCAAGACGCACAAGGCTACAGCTTGGTTGGTGAATACTGGTTGGACAGGTACTGGTTCTCGTATGAAATTAAAGCATACAAGAGCAATGGTTGATGCCATCCATAATCATGATTTCGATAATGTTGAGTATGTGAAGGATGAAGAATTTGGATTCCAGATTCCTACAAGTTGTCCTAACGTTCCTTCAGAAGTGTTGATACCAAGAAATACATGGGAAGACAAAGCAAAATATGAAAAAACTAAATTGAAACTTGTTAATCTTTTCAATGAAAACTTCAAGAAGTTTGCAGCTAATGTAAATCCTGAGATTGTAAAAGCAGGGCCTAAAGCCAGTGCTATGCAATCCTAACCAATACCATTTTTTGAATTTAAATCCCCATTGCTAAAAGGCAATGGGGGTTTTTTTATCACTAATTACCCTACTGCGAAATTTTAATTTTCTTTATGCAATTGAGAGGTATCTAAAAAATCAAGTATAACAATCTTTGCATTACCATAGAGATACGTCTTTGAAGAACCTTTTGACGATAGCTCTATACTTTCAAAGGCATTTACTCTAGCATTGGATGATTCTTCCAAATTGGCCTTAATATTAGCGGCCTCTAACTTGGAAGCTTTTAGATTTGAATTGCCAAAAAGATTTACACTGAGTAAGTCTGCGGACCCTTCTATCTTTGCACTCGCATTTTTGTGCATATGTATGGTATTACTTGCACCGACAGCGTAAATACGAACATCAATCCTGTCCTTTAGGCTAATATTCAATGAATCACTCGCCAGGTTAAAATCACCAGAACTCATACCCTCCATATTGATATTCATTATTGGAGCGGTTGCATTCAATTCCAATCTTGAGGGGCCATAAATATTGACAACCAACTGATCCGAAGAAATAACATCTTTCATATTTATTTTACCATCTCGCATGGTTATAGCTTCCAGCTCTTTATAATTAACGGTGATTTCTAATTTCTTTTTTGAGGTTATCTTATAAAATGAACTAATAATCAATATACTATCTTGTACTTTGAATTTAAGCACATCTATTAAATTATCATCGGCATTGATAGTATATCCCTCATTAGGTCCCTTCTGAAGTACAATTTCCAGATCATCAATCAATTCAATAGCTTTATACGGAGGAAGATTCTCTCTAACCTCAATTACACTTTTATTCCCTTTTATTTTAGGTTTTCGTTGGGCGAATGTCTGAAAGCAAACTAACAGAACAAGGAGCGTGATAATATTTTTCATTTCAATGGTTTGTGTTCTAAATCTTATGGGATTATTAATTCCTTGAGATTTAATTTGATTAAATATATTACAAAAAAGACAAATCAACTTTTATATTAATATCAAAAAAAATGCCCAACTCATAAAGTTGGGCATCTTTTTGTTTATTCTTTTATCACTAATGGTTGAGTTCTTCCTCATCGTCTTGCATAGGAATGTTCTGTGGAACAAAATCCTGTCCCGGAATTATATATTCACCATTCTCATCTGTCTTACTATAATCATATGCCCAACGGTGCACATGAGGTATGGCACCAGGCCAGTTACCATGTATATGTTCTTGTGGAGCTGTCCATTCCAAAGTATTCGATTTCCAAGGATTCTGTGGCCCCTTCTTACCATAAAACATACTCGAGATAAAGTTGTACAAGAAAACCAATTGTGCAAGACCTGCTATCAAAGCGAACACGGTCATTAAAACCTGAACATCTGTCAATTCATCGAACATAGGGAATGCCGTATTTTCATAATAACGTCTAGGTACTCCGGCCATACCCACAAAATGCATGGGGAAGAAAACCCCATAAGCACAGACCGCAGTTACCCAAAAGTGGATGTAGCCCAAATTCTTATTCATCATTTTACCCTCAAACATCTTAGGGAACCAATGGTAAACACCTGCGAATAATCCATAAAGCGCAGATATACCCATTACCAAGTGGAAGTGTGCAATAACAAAATAAGTGTCATGAACATTTATATCCAATGTACTATCCCCAAGAATTATCCCTGTAAGACCACCAGTAATGAAAGTGGATACCAAACCAATGGAAAAGAGCATCGCGGGGTTCAATTGTAAGTTACCTTTCCAAAGTGTTGTAATATAATTGAAGGACTTTACCGCAGATGGGATGGCTATTAATAATGTTGTAAAAGTAAATACAGATCCTAGAAATGGGTTCATACCAGATATAAACATGTGGTGACCCCAAACAATTGTCGATAAGAATGCAATAGCGATTATTGACGCAATCATGGCGCGATAACCAAAAATTGGCTTACGTGCATTGGTAGACATAACTTCAGAAGTTATACCCAAGGCTGGCAATAATACAATATATACTTCTGGATGACCAAGGAACCAAAACAAATGCTCATATAAAACTGGTGAACCACCTTGGTAATGTAAAACCTCACCCTGAATAAAGATGTCCGATAGAAAGAAAGAGGTACCGAAACTTCGATCCATTATCAAAAGCAATGCAGCAGACAGAAGCACTGGGAAAGAAACTACCCCAATTATTGCTGTAACAAAAAATGCCCAAATACTCAAGGGCAACCTTGTCATCGACATTCCTTTGGTTCTTAAATTTATAACGGTTACTATATAATTAAGTGATCCCAAAAGAGAGGAAGCTATGAATATAGCCATAGATACTAACCATAAGGTCATACCCATTCCTGAACCTGACTGGGCCATTGGTAAAGCACTCAATGGAGGATATATCGTCCAACCAGCAGATGCTGGTCCAGCCTCAACGAAGAGCGATAAAATCATGATAGTACTTGATAAAAAGAACAGCCAGTAGGATACCATGTTCAAAAAGCCAGAGGCCATATCCCGTGCACCAATCTGCAGCGGAATCAATAAGTTACTGAACGTACCACTTAGGCCAGCAGTAAGTACGAAGAAGACCATTATAGTCCCATGAATGGTGACCAAGGCCAAATAAATATCGGCATCCATAACACCATTGGGTGCCCAATCCCCTAATAAAGCTTCAAAAATTGGAAACGATTGACCTGGCCAAGCTAATTGCATTCTGAACAGCAATGACATGGCGATTCCTATAAAACCCATAATCAAACCAGTAATCAAATACTGTTTTGAAATCATCTTATGATCTTGACTAAAAATATATTTGGTCACAAAAGTCTCCTTGTGATGATGCCCGTGATCATCTGCGTGGTCTTCTATATGTGCATGTGCTGTGGCCGACATAAATCTTTGTTTTTTATTATTTTAAGTATGCTTAATTATTTTACTGATTCCATTGTCTGGGCAAAGGTTTGCTGTTCTGCAATCCATTTGTTGTACTCTTCTTCTTCTTCCACGATAATCTTCATTTGCATGTTGTAATGGGATTTACCGCATATTTTATTACATAGAATTATAAAGTCGAACTCCCATGGATCAGAATTTTCAATCCCGGCTGCAGCTTTCTCAGCTCTAATTGCATTCGTTCTTTTTACCTTATCAACTACATCCGGATTTAGTCTCATGTCCACGGTCGTAATTATAGGTGTAAAAGAAAACTGCGTCGTCATTCCAGGCACAACATTCATTTGCGCCCTAAAGTGAGGCATATAAGCAGAATGCAAAACGTCTTGGGATCGCATTTTAAAGTTTACTTTTCTTCCTACGGGCAAGTGTAATTCTTTAACAATGACATCATCTGAAGCGTAGGTATCAGACTCATCTAAACCTAAAACATTAGCCCTATCGATATCAATCATTCTAACATTGGCACCTCCCAAAACATTGTCAGCACCGCCATATCGGGCTGTCCAGTTGAATTGTTGTGCGTACAACTCGACAATCAACGGATCACCTTCATCATTAATATCCATAATACTGGTCCACGTATATAATCCCCATAAAATCAATCCTGCTAAAGTAATAACAGGTATGATGGTCCATATAAACTCTAATCGGTCGTTGTCGGCAAAAAACAGCGCCTTTCTACCTTGTTTTCCTCTGTACTTAAAACCAAAATAAAGTAATAAGCCTTGGGTAATAGTCTGTACCGTAAAAATAATAGCATAAGAAACTAATTCTAACTGATCGTAAGAGGCACCATGTTCAGAGGCTGCCTCTGGCAAAAGCATCTTACCATATTTCCAAAAGCTAAAAATGGTTATACCATAAATGAAAATCAAAAAAACAAACAACAAATATCCGTTATTTTTATTATCCTCATCATTCGCTACTTGGGAGGCAACAGTTTTAATTTGTGAGAATTCAAAAATCTTGGTCATTTGCCAAATCGCAATTGCCACTAAAACTAAAACAGCTAAAATCAATAATATAGTCATCGTATTATCTGATATTATTCTTTAATACTAATTAATAATGAAAATGTCTGCTCTCTTCGATAAACGGATTCCGTTTGGGTTGAAGAGGTGCTTTTGTCAATGCCCTGAATACCCAAAATATGAACAAGCCGGCAAAGAAAAGGATAGCCCCGATTTCAGGAATACCTATTGACCATTGGTCACCAACGGTTGAAGGCATTATCATATTAAAAATATCCATATAATGGCCCGCCAAGATAATGATTCCAGTCATAATCACAAACCAATTGATTCTTTTGTAGTCACTGTTCATCAATAATAATATAGGTAATACAAAGTTCATAGCAACCATTCCGAAGAAAGGTAGATTGTAATCCTCAATTCGTGTTACGAAATATGTTACTTCTTCAGGAATATTTGAATACCAGATTAGCATGAACTGTGAAAACCAAAGATATGTCCAAAAAACACTCATACCAAACATGAATTTTGCCAAGTCATGAATATGACTATCATTAACCTCAGGCAAATAATCCTTCGATTTCAAATAAATCGTAACCATCGCTATTACGGTAATACCGGAAACGAACATACTTGCAAAAACATACCATCCGAAAAGTGTACTGAACCAGTGTGGATCAACACTCATAATCCAATCCCAAGACATCATAGATTCCGATATTAAATAAAATACCAAAAAGGCCGCAGAAATTTTAAAATTCAATTTAAAATTAGAATTGTCATCCGATTCGTCTTGCTTCAAAGATAATTTTCTTGAGTATTCCCTATAAAGAATCCACCCTCCTAAGAAAATAACGGCTCTCACCAAAAAGAAAGTTGGGTTCAAGAAACCTGCTTTACCTTGTAAAAGCTTATCATGAGCCACAACATCAGCATCCATCCAAACAAACAGATGGTTCATATGCATTACGGATAAAACTAAAATCACAAAAACTATGATTCCGCCAGGAACCAAGTAAGTGTAATACCTTCCATTACTCTAAATAATAAAGGTGACCATCCCGCCTGTGATGCTCTTTGTACCGCATAGAAAGCCAATGCTCCCAAAGCAATCATAAAGAAGAAAAAGGCTGCCACATACAATGCCGCCCAAGGTTTATTCTGTAATTGGTGTAAAACATGCTCATCATGAGCTGCATCGTGGCTTTCGCCATTAGCCTCTTCAATATGGGTGTCAGAAGCGGCGTGCGTAGCTTCTAGGACCTGGGCATCACTATGACCATCATCATGACTGGCAACCATGGCCTTAGCTTCTTCTACAGTACTTGGAGCTGACATAAAACCAACACCTATACCCAGTAACCCAACTGCCATCAATATGATATGAAGGAACCTATTTTTAATCTATTTGAAAACGTGTACATATCTTAATCTATGTATTATTTTATAAATCTTGTTTCAATTTCATAACATACTCAGCCACTTGCCAACGTTCTTCAGAGTTCAACTGCGAAGCATGGGAACCCATTGCATTCAATCCGTAATAAATTGCGTGATTTGCAGTCCCTACCGTTATATTGCGTGCAACATCTGCATAACTAGGCACACCAAGGATTTTTTCCCTTTTCACTAATGTACCTTGACCATCGCCCTTGCTGCCGTGGCAAATTGCGCAGTAGATGTCATAAAGCTCCTTACCTTTTGCCAAGTCAGCTTCACTATTCAAGGAATCTAATGGGCTTTTCTTAAGTCTTGCAAGCTCCTTTCCTTCCATTGTGTTTTCGATATCATAAGGCATAAATCCTCTTGGAATAGTATTCTCCGCCGGAGGCATTGCTTCAGAGCCATTCGGAAGAAATTCAACTTTTTGATAAGCCTCATAGCTTACTGGTTCGTACATGTTGGGCATATACTGGTAGTTCGGCCTATCCTTATCTGCACAAGCCGATACAAATAGTACCAAAACAAATGCAATTCCTAATTTTATAATATTGTTCATCATCTTATGACTACTTTTCTGAGACATTGATTTCAACCGCACCTGTATCCATCAATAAATTCTTTAATTCCTTTTCATTATCATGGATTGCCAATTCCATTACAAAATGGTCATCGGTTGTTCTTACGTCCGGGTTCTCAGCTTTTTTAAATGGCCAAAGTCTACTTCTTAAATAAAAAGTGATCACCATTAAATGCGCTGCAAAGAACACGGTCAACTCAAACATAATTGGTACAAATGCAGGCATGTTTTCTAAATAACTAAAACTTGGCTTACCGCCAATATCCTGAGGCCAATCCTGAATCATAATATAGTTCATCATAACAATTGACACGATAAGACCAACACAACCATATATAAATGATGTTATGGCTATTCTTGTTGGCGCTAAACCCATGGCTTTATCAAGGCCGTGAACGGGAAATGGGCAATACACTTCCTCGATATGATGTTTGGCGTCTTTTACCTTCTTGACTGCATGCATTAGCACGTCGTCATCATTATAATATGCATGAATAACTTTAGATGCCATATCCTATTGCTTGTTATTTAATATTCTAGCTTGTCCGGCCCAATCATCACGTTGTGCCCTTCCTGGGAACGATTTGGTAATTGAATCCAACAAGTTATATTCTTTCTCTGTCATACGACCTACTTGTGCAAACGTAAAAATACCTATCTGATTTAAGGTTTTCTCCATTTTGGGACCTATTCCTTTTACCTTTTTAAGATCATCTGCAGTATCTGTACTAGAATCGAATGTTCCGATGGAATCCAGTAAACTAGAAACATCTTTATTCGCATCTTCTGCTGTTTTCTCTACTGCCTCTTCGACTTTTTCAACATTTCCCATAACAACAGTAGTCCCGCTGATTTGATATAATGGTTTACCAGCCTCCCTTAGTTTTTTGTATCTCTCGCCTGATGATTTCAATATAGTTTTAACCTCAGCTTGAGCAATTACCGGGAATGTTCTTGCGTACAATAAGAATAGCACGAAAAAGAATCCAATGGTACCAATGAATATACCTATATCTATATATGTAGGTGAGAACATACTCCATGAAGAAGGTAAATAATCTCTATGCAATGATGTAACGATAATTACAAAACGCTCAAACCACATTCCTATGTTCACAATAATAGAAATAAAGAAAGAGAACATGATACTTGTACGTAGTTTCTTAAACCACATAAATTGTGGTGAAAATACATTACAACTCATCATAGCCCAATAAGCCCACCAGTAAGGCCCGGTTGCCCTATTTAAGAAAGCATATTGTTCATATTCAACTCCAGAATACCATGCCATGAACAACTCAGTGATATAAGCACAACCAACGATAGTACCCGTGATCATGATAACTATGTTCATAAGCTCTATATGCTGAACAGTAATATATGCTTCCAGACTACATACTTTTCTCATTATGATCAACAAGGTGTTCACCATGGCGAATCCTGAGAAAACAGCACCAGCAACAAAGTACGGAGGAAATATGGTCGTATGCCATCCCGGTATTACAGATGTGGCAAAGTCAAAAGATACAATCGTATGTACAGATAGTACCAATGGAGTAGCTAAACCTGCCAATACCAATGAAACTTCCTCAAAACGTTGCCAATCTTTGGCACGCCCTGTCCAACCAAAACTTAAAAGGCTATATATTTTCTTCTGGAAAGGAAGTACGGCCCTATCACGAATCATTGCAAAATCAGGAAGTAATCCTGTCCACCAGAATACCATGGAAACCGACAGATATGTTGAAATCGCAAAAACATCCCAAAGTAATGGTGAGTTAAAGTTTACCCATAAAGAACCAAATTGGTTAGGAATTGGCAAAACCCAATATGCCAACCAAGGACGACCCATATGTATAATTGGAAACAATCCAGCCTGGATAACCGAGAATATTGTCATTGCCTCAGCAGAACGGTTAATCGCCATTCTCCATTTTTGCCTAAAAAGCAAAAGTACTGCGGAAATCAAGGTTCCTGCATGACCAATACCTACCCACCAAACAAAGTTGGTAATATCCCAAGCCCAGTTTACCGTTTTATTCAAACCCCAGGATCCGATACCCGTAGAAATAGTGTAAATTATACAACCAATACCCCAAAGGAATGCTGCCAAAGCTATGGAAAAAACTATCCACCAATGCTTATTGGCTCTTCCCTCAACAGGAGCGGCAATATCCACAGTTACATCATGGTAGCCTTTGTCTCCAAGTACTAGGGGTTTTCGTATAGGTGCTTCGTAATGCGACGCCATAATTTTTGTTAAGTTACTTTGCTAAATATTATTTTTATGCTTCGTTGATATTTCTCACTTTAACGTGATAAAATACATTTGGTTTTGTTCCTACACTCTCCAATAAATGGTACATACGACCACTTTCCTTTAACTCGGTAATCTTACTCTTCTCATCATTTACATCGCCAAATACAATGGCTCCATTATTACATGCCATTGAACAAGCAGTTTGGAATTCCCCATCTATTATTGCCCGACCGTCTCTTTTGGCATCTAGAATAGTCTTCTGTGTTTTTTGAATACACATAGAACATTTTTCAATTACACCTCTAGACCGAACATTAACATCTGGATTAACTACCATTTTGCCCAAATCATTGTTCATATGATAGTCGAACTCGTCATTATTATTATATAAGAACCAATTGAACCTACGAACTTTATAAGGACAGTTATTAGCGCAATACCTTGTACCTACACATCTGTTATAAGCCATCTGGTTTTGCCCTTGACGACCGTGTGATGTTGCCGCAACCGGACAAACTGTCTCACAGGGTGCATGATTACAATGTTGACACATTATAGGTTGGAAAGCTACCTGTGGATTCGTCGCTGGATCTTCCAATTCACCAAAACCACTTAAGGAACCCTTATCACCAGACAAACCATCGAACTCATCTTTTTTGACATTATCCTCCTCAAAAGTATCTTCTGAAGAATAATACCTATCTATACGCAACCAATGCATATCTCGTGACCGTCTTACCTCTTGTTTACCTACAACAGGAACGTTATTTTCCGCACTACAAGCAATAACACATGCACCACAACCGGTACAAGCATTCAAGTCGATAGACATATTGAAGTGATGTCCAATGGAACGATCAAAACTATCCCATAAATCAACTGTAGTTGCAGGAACCTCCTGATGGTCCAAAGATACCATGAGAACTTCATTCCATTCGGCATGGTCTTTCGTATTAAATATCTCTAAAGTAGTTTCCTTGATGATGTCTCCCCTACCCATTAAGGTATTATGCAATTGCATACAAGCAAATTCATGCATACCTTCGGATTTTTCTATCGTAGCTGATTGCACATTATTAAATTCTTGATATAACGGATAGGCATTAACACCAGTTTGCATTTCTGACTTCATACCTACTTGTCTACCATAACCCAATGCCATTCCTAAAGATCCTGGCGCCTGACCTGGCTGAATCAATACTGGCACATTATCAATCGAGACACCGTTAACAGTTAGTTTAGCATAACTACCGTCCAAACCGCCATTTGCAACGTTTTCATTTATAAATCCTAAATTCTCAGCGTCTGCTTTGGAAACTGTTACATAGTTGTCCCAAGAAACACGTGAAATTGGATCTGGGAATTCTTGCAACCATGGGTTACCTGCTTGTTGCCCATCACCCATGCCTATTTTAGAATACAAAGTAAGCTCCATTCCGCCGCCGCTTGTAGCAGTAGACAAGTTTCTAATAGCCGAAGTTATATCAACTGAAGAGGAAGCTAATTCCTCAATACCAACAGCAGTAACTGCTGTTTCAACCATTTCTTCAACCACATTTGCACCAGCTACATAAATACCATCATGTATAGCTTGGTTAAAATCACCATCGCCTAAAACATCAGTACTCCATGTTTCTTTTATATAATCATAATAGCTTTTATCGCTACCCATCCACTGTAATAAAGCTGTTTGAAATTGTCTTGTATCAAAAAGTTCTTTAATTGTAGGTTGGATCAAACCATAATGACCTTTTTTAATTTGCGTATCGCCCCAGGATTCCAAATAATGGTTTGTAGCAGCAGTATAATTAGTCATTTCTGTTGTTTCGGTCCAATTTGTGGAAAATGTAACAGAAAGATCTACTTTCTCAATCCCTTCGGCAAAATCAGCAGCATTGGGCAAGGTGTACATAGGATTAACTCCATCCATAATCAATGCACCTACACGACCAGCTTTCATATCATCAATCAAAGTTTGCACATTTTTTATGCTTCCTTGACGAACATATTTTGGCGCCTTTGGATCAAAGGCTTTACTACCCAACATTTCATTTATGGCCAATACAACTGCTTGTGCATTTTCATCATGCAAACCGGTTACAACAACTGCGGCATTTTTATTTTTACTTATTGCCATAGCCGCGCTTTCAACCGCTCTTTTTGCGTATTCTGGAATTTCACCGCTTGTGGATGTCCCATTCAACTTTGCAAATAACTGGGCAATGGCAACTTTTTGTTGCATTGGCGTAAGTGGTACCCGTTGATCCGCATTCGCACCAGTCAAAGACAAATTCGCCTCGAATTGCACATGCTTGGACATCTTTCCATTTTTTGGTACACGCCCTTTAGAATAACCACTATCATAACCACCACCTTGCCAATCAGCTAGGAAATCTGCTCCAAAAGAAACAATTACCTCAGCTTTTTCAAAATCATAATCAGCCAGCGCTCTTTCCCCATACTTAGCTTCAAAAGCAGATAAGGCAGCGTCTTCCGAAATTGCGTCATAAACGACGTGATTCGTGGTACCATACATTTCCTTGAACTCCGCAATTAATTTTGCGGTTGAGGGACTTGCATAAGTTTGTGTCAATAAGGCAATTTGCTTTCCAGCTGTATTTAAGCTGTTTAGTTTGGCTTTGACATCAGCATCTATCGAGTTCCACTCAACAGGCTCCCCATCTTTAAGAGGGCCTTGTAATCGAGTGCTGTCATATAAGGATAACACTGAACCTTGAACCCGGGCGTTAGCTCCTCCGTTCACTTTGGCGTCGGTGTTATTTTCAACTTTTATAGGCCTACCTTCCCTTGTCTTCACCAAGATACTTGCAAAGTCAAAACCATTAGCGATGGTAGTTGCATAATAATTCGCAACCCCGGGTATAATATTTTCTGGCTGAACCACGTAAGGAATAGACTTTCTTACTGGGCCCTCACATGCCGCCATAGCAGCAGCTGCAGTACTAAAACCAACATATTTAAGAAAATCCCTTCTGTCTGTATTTGTTGATGACAAATTCTCCTTGTCGCCTAAAAATTCATCAACAGGAATTTCTTGAACAAATTCATTCTGTCTTAGCGTCTCAACAATGGAATCGTTTGGATTTAACTCCGCCTCGTTCTTCCAATATTTTTTGTTTGATGCCATACGATCTATCTGTAATTAGCTACTTTTTTTTATTAATAATGACATTTCCCACATTCCAAACCACCCATTTGGGCCACTGTTAGTTGGTCAACTCCATATTTTTTCGAAAGCTCTTCGTGAATTTTATCATAATACTCATTACCCTCAACCTTCACATTCGTCTCCCTGTGGCAATTTATACACCATCCCATTGAATATTGCGATACAATTTCCATTTCCTCAATAGGACCATGACATGTCTGACACTCTATTCCCGCAACAGAAACGTGCTGGGAATGATTAAAATAAACGAAGTCAGGAAGATTGTGTACCCGCACCCATTCTACTGGCCGGGTCTCTCCTGTATATTTTTGGTTTTCCTCATCCCAGCCAACGGCTTTATATAATTTCTTTATTTCACCCGTATAGAACTCATTTGTATATCCATTGGCCAAATCTTCTTTGGTAGGTCCTTCCGGATTACCTAGATACTCATAAATGGACTTATGGCAGTTCATACAAACATTTAAAGAAGGAATACCGGAATGTTTTGAAACCCTAGCGGAAGAGTGACAATACTTACACTCAATTTTATTGTCACCTGCATGTATTTTATGAGAGTAATGTATGGGTTGAATAGGCGTATAACCTTGGTCAATACCAATCTGCATCATCCAACCATATGCAAAATACGCACCCGCCAATAAAAGGAAAATTGCAGATACCAAGACCAAAAATTGGTTTTGCGCAAAAGCTTTCCATAATGGTAATCGCTTTTCAGCTTTTGCTTTTTCGAAATCAATTCCATTGGCTACTGCAATTTGCTTTAATGTTCTTTGCACTAAAACCAACATCATTATCAAGAGTGCAAAAACAATCAAAAGCGCCCCTAAAATCAATTCATTTGATATACCGGAAGATTTAGTCGATCCAGCTTCTCCCAATGCTGCATCGGCAGCAACAACTGGCGCTGGTGGCGCCGCCGCCGTATAGGCCAATATATCATCAATGTCAGTGTTAGACAAAGTTGGAAAAGCGGTCATCGCCGCTTGATTATATTCATTATATATCTTTACAGCATAAGCATCTCCTGAACTAATCAGGCCAGGGCTATTCTTAATCCAAGCATTTAACCATTCACGATCTAGCCCTTCATCCTCAGCAAGACGTGATTCAACATTGGCCAATGCCGGGCCGGTCATTTTTCGATTTAATGAGTGACAGGCTGCACAATTTTGGTTGAAAAGAGCCTTGCCTTTTACAGCATCACCGGCCGTAGTGGCCTCATCTTGCGCAAAAAGAGAAATGGAAAAAAGTAGGAAAACTACTAGACTGATACCTAAAACTTTAGAAATTTGATTGCGGTATGTTACCTTTTTCATATATAGAATATTTCAATCGAAATTTTTGGCACGGTTATTACTATACTGGGATAAACACATTCTTTTGACCGTACCTGAATCGAAGGCAAAAATAAGAATTAGACTTTATTTGCAAAACGTTAAGGTATTGATAATTTTAATTTATAACCGTTCTAAATAAGGAGTAAAAGTTTTCAATATAATTTAAAAAATTACTTTTGTGAAAATGAACGCATATTACAATGTATAAATCATGAGATTACTAGTAATCATAGCTATAATAAGCTTTTCAGTAGCGGTTGGATTTGCACAAAAGGGGCAAGTAGACATACAACAGGATAACAAAATCGCCGATTTATTGGATATTTACAAATCATCCAACGAAAATCATGAATACTATAGAATACAAGTAGGCTTTGGTTCTTATGCGAAAGCGCAAAGTATTAAAGAAAATGTTGAAATAGATTTTCCTGGATTATCTTCAAAAATAGATTTCGATTCACCAACCTATCGGGTTCGATTGGGTCGTTTTAAAACTAAACTTGAAGCCGAACGCAAATTCAAGGAAGTCAGGATAAAATATCCAGATGCGATGTTATTAAAACCAAAAAAATCGACTTGAGAAAGTCGATTTTTTTTTGTTCAATGCTGAAATAGTTTATTTAGATTTCAATTTCTTTTTAACTGCTACTTCTTGGAAGGCTTCTACAATATCCAATTCCCTAATATCATTGTAGTTTTTAACCTGAAGACCACAATCATATCCTTTAGCTACTTCTTTCACATCATCCTTGAAACGCTTTAAAGACGACAATTCACCAGTATAGATTACCACACCATCACGGATCAATCTAATATTGGAATTCCGGAATATCTTTCCATTGGTTACCATACACCCGGCAATAGTTCCAATTTTGGATATTTTAAAGGTCTCACGAATTTCTGCAGTACCTGTAATCTCTTCTTTCATCTCTGGAGAAAGCATACCTTCCATCGCATCTTTAAGGTCATTGATAGCGTCATATATAATAGAATACATTCTAATATCAATTTCTTCTTTATCCGCAACAGTTCTGGCATTGCCCATTGGCCTGACGTTGAACCCAATAATGACTGCATCTGAAGCCGAAGCCAAAAGAACGTCTGATTCTGTGATAGGACCAACTCCCTTATGAATAATATTAACTTGAATTTCTTCTGTGGATAATTTCTGGAATGAATCTGTCAATGCTTCAACAGAACCATCAACATCACCTTTGAGGATAATGTTCAATTCCTTAAAGTCGCCCAAGGCAATACGTCTTCCAATTTCATCTAAGGTAATATGTCGCTGAGTTCTTACAGATTGCTCTCTTTGCAACTGTGATCTTCTAGTTGCAATTTGTTTAGCCTCACGCTCATCTTCCAATACGTTGAATTTATCACCTGCCTGTGGCGCACCATCCAAACCAAGTATTGAGATAGGTCTTGAAGGACCAACCTCTGTAATCTCATTACCTCTTTCGTCATGCATGGCTTTTATCTTACCACTACATGTCCCTGCTAAAACGTAATCACCAATTTTCAAGGTACCTGCCTGCACTAAAATTGTTGACACATAACCTTTACCCTTATCCAAGAATGCCTCGACTACCGTACCCGAAGCTAACTTATTAGGATTGGCTTTAAGCTCAAGAAGTTCTGCTTCTAGCAGTACTTTTTCCAATAATTCCTTGACACCTTCACCTGTTTTGGCTGAAATATCATGGGACTGTATTTTACCACCCCAATCTTCGACCAACAAGTTCATTTGTGCCAGACCTTCTTTAATTTTCTCTGGATTCGCCGTAGGTCTATCTATTTTATTTATAGCAAATATAATGGGCACACCAGCGGCTTGGGCATGACTAATGGCCTCCTTGGTTTGTGGCATAATATCGTCATCAGCCGCTACTACAATTATAGCAATATCAGTGACTTGGGCCCCACGAGCACGCATCGCTGTAAAGGCTTCGTGACCTGGCGTATCCAAGAATGAGATTTTTTGGCCATCTGACAATGTTACACCGTATGCTCCAATATGTTGTGTTATACCTCCACTTTCACCGGCAATCACATTCTCTTCACGAATATAATCCAGTAAAGAAGTTTTACCATGATCAACATGTCCCATAACGGTAACAATTGGTGCCCTTGGCAATAAATCTTCTGGAGCGTCAACTTCCTCAACTATACTTTCCTCAATATCAGCAGTAACAAATTCTACCTCGTATCCAAACTCCTCTGCAACAATTGATAGTGTTTCTGCATCCAATCTCTGGTTCATGGTCACCATAATACCTAAAGACATACAAGCTGAAATGATTTCTGTTGTACCAACATTCATCATAGTTGCAACCTCGTTCGCTGTAACAAATTCGGTAACTTTCAGCGTTTTACTTTCTATTTCTTGCAGCTCAAGGTCAGCTTCTGTCTGTTGACGGTGTTGATCCCTCTTATCTCTACGATATTTAGCACCTTTTCCTTTTTTGGACTTACCCTGCAATTTTTCAAGGGTTTCCCTGACTTGCTTTTGAACATCTTCTTCAGTTGGCTCGACCTTATTTACGGTTGCAAATCGTTTACCACCTTTTCTGGCTGCAGGACCACCACCTCTAGCTGGGGCACTCTTTGCGTGCCCAGTACCTGGACTACTTATTATTCTTTTTCTTCTTTTCTTTCTATCTGCATTATCAGAAGAAGTTTTTGGTTCTACTTTCTTTTTCTTTGGCTTTTTGAATTTGCTTAGATCAATCTTGTCACCCAAGATCTTAGGACCAGAAAGCTTTTTATACTGTGTTGTTATTTTCTCGTCTTTCTTTGGCGTCTCTTCAGCCTCAATTTTTTCAACGGGTGTAACCTCTTTCTTTATCTCTACTATCTCTACCTTTACTTCTTTAAGTTCCTTAAGTTCTACTTCTTTTGGCGTTTCCACCGCCTCAATTTTTTCAACGGGTGTAACCTCTTTCTTTATCTCTACTATCTCTACCTTTTTTTCTTCAACGACAGCCTTTGGTTTTTTCTTTGGCTCCAGATCAATCTTACCGACAGTTTTAGGGCCTGCTAGTTCAGCCTTCGCCTTAATAATACGTCCTGTTGATTCAGCTCTTTTCTCACGAGCTAATCTGCGCTCTTCTTGCTCTTGCTCCAACTGCAATCTTATAGCTTCTTTCTCCTTGCGCTTTTCCTCACCAACTTCCTGGGAGGCAACTTTCTTGCTCATATCCGTCTGGAACTCATCCAAGAGTACTTGATGCACTTCCTCAGATATCTTCGTGGTGGGTCTTGCCTCAATGTCATGTCCTGTTGACTTGAGAAAATCAACCGCCCTGTCCAAAGAAATATTAAGTTCCCTCAGGACTTTATTGAGCCTTATTGTTGCATTATCTGCCATAAATACTAATTCCTAATTCAATAAACTGCTGCTAATATATAGCTAATCTTCTAATTCTTCTTTTAGTATACGCACAACTTCTGAAATTGTTTCCTCTTCCAAATCGGTTCTTTTTACAAGATCATTAACATCTTGTTCCAATACACTTCTTGCGGTATCCATACCTATTTTCTTGAACTCTTCGATGATCCACGCATCAATTTCATCAGAGAATTCAGTTAATTCCACATCTTCTTCTACACCTTCACGGAATACATCTATTTCATAACCAGTAAGTTGACCAGCCAACCTGATGTTATGTCCTCCTCTACCAATTGCTTTGGAAACTTCCTCAGGTCTTAAATAAACCTGTGCTGTCATTTTCTCATCATTCAATTTAACCGATGAAACCCTAGCAGGACTCAAAGCCCTAGTTACTAACAATTGCGGATTGTTCGTCCAGTTGATAACATCAATATTTTCATTGCCCAATTCCCTTACAATACCATGAATACGAGACCCTTTCATTCCTACACAGGCACCAACAGGATCAATACGATCGTCATAAGAATCTACTGCTACCTTTGCCTTTTCCCCAGGAATACGAACGGCTTTTTTAATTGTTATCAGTCCATCAAAAACCTCTGGGATTTCCTGGAAGAAAAGTTGTTCCAAAAAGCGTGGGGAGCTCCTGGACATTATTATAGAAGGTTTGTTTCCTTTAAGCTCAACGCTTTCTATAATACCTCTTACATTATCACCTTTTCTGAAAAAGTCGGAAGGAATCTGTCTGTCTTTGGGTAAAATTATCTCATTACCCTCATCATCCAACAAAATAATAGCTTTATGTCTTATATGGTGAACCTCAGCAGTATAAATTTCTCCCTCTAGGTCCTTAAACTGCTTGTAAATTGTAGTATTATCATGCTCATGGATTTTAGAAATCAAGTTTTGACGCAATGCCAAAATCGCCCTTCTTCCTAAATCAATCAATTTAACTTCTTCGGACACATCTTCACCAACTTCAAAATCCGGTTCAATTTTCTGTGCTTCGGAAAGTGAAATCTCCTCGTTAGGCTCCTCTACCTCACCATCTTCAACAACGATGCGGTTTCTCCAAATTTCCAAATCCCCCTTATCTGGGTTAATGATTATATCGAAATTCTCATCCGAGCCGAATTTCTTCTTAAGCGCGTTCCTAAAAACATCTTCTAAAATCGCCATTAACGTTACCCTGTCAATGAATTTATCGTCTTTAAATTCTGAGAAAGATTCAATCAGCGCAATATTTTCCATCTTTGTACTACAATTAAAATTTTAATATAACTTTTGCTTCCTTTATATCAGAAAAGGTAATTTCCTTTTTTTTCTGAACGGTGGTCTTCCCTTTTCCTAAGGGTTTGGGTTCCCTTGTCTTCCATTCCAAAACAATCCCATTTTCATTGGCATCTGTAAGATTACCTTCATATACATCTTCCGATGTCTGTACTTTTACTTTTCTCCCAACATTCTTTTTATACTGTCTGGGATTAACCAATGGTGATGCGGCTCCTGCAGAAGTCACGGTCAACGAAAAATCTTCTTCTTCCCTATCCAAGTTATGTTCAATAGCTCGGCTTACCTTCATGCAATCCTGAACGCTAACTCCATTATCACCATCCAATACAACACTAATACCATTGTCTGCACCCATGCTAAAATCAATTAAAAAGAGTGATTCATCTTGGTCTAGGGCCTCATTCAATAGCGTTTTTACTTTGTCCTTCAACATAACTATTAGTAACAAAAGAGGGGACAAATTGTCCCCTCATGAATACCTAAATATCCTTTCAGTG
>RCMY010002030.1_pt1 | contig 18507 bp, 20 predicted proteins | sample 2041341 | NCBI WGS metagenome assembly RCMY01 (sample SAMN09708234, study PRJNA481090) | Marine sediment metagenome, whole genome shotgun sequencing project. | reverse complement strand
CAGCTTCTGGAATTCCTCGTACTTGTCGGCCAGGTCTTCCAGCTCGGTCGGGCAGACGAAGGTGAAGTTCGCCGGGTAGAAGAACACCACCGACCACTTGCCCTTCAGGTCGGCCTCGGTGACTTCCTTGAACTCGCCGTTTTTGAATGCCTGGGCCTTGAATGGTTGGATTTCGGTATTGATCAGGGACATTGCTGGATCCTCGTGAGGTGGACAGGGGAAGAAGCTACGAGTTCATGCTAGGCGGGCCTATCGAATTAAACAAATCGATTGATGTTATTGATTCGATAGCTTTTGACTATCGGTAGCAGCCACCGGTAGCAGGAACAGATCGCCGCACGCTGCGACCCTGTCGACATCGCGGCAGACGGCCTGCTTATCAACCCCGGGGAGCGACCAGGCGGCAGGCGCGGGGTCTTGGCGTAGCATTCGCGCCACAAAGGCGGCCGGATCGACCGCCTGCTGCCCCACCCGAGGACCCTATGGCGCGAATCGATGCGACCTTGCGTGAAGCCCGCAACGAGACCGCGGCGGGCGAGGCGGAGCTGCTGATGGCCCACGTCCTGGACCGCCCGCGCAGCTGGCTGTACGCGCACGGCGACGAGGAGCTGGCGGACGATGCGTCGCGGCGATTCATGGCGTTGATCGAGCGGCGCCGCGCGGGCGAACCGGTGGCCTACCTGATTGGCCAGCGCGGATTCTGGCGATTCGACCTCCAGGTATCGCCAGCGACCCTGATACCGCGTCCGGAAAGCGAATTGCTGGTGGAGCAGGCTTTGGCACGATTGCCGCCGGATCGCGACGCGCTGATTGCCGACCTGGGCACCGGTAGTGGCGCAATTGCGCTGGCGCTGGCGATGGAGCGTCCATTGGCGAGGGTAATTGCCACCGATGCCAGCGCGGCCGCGTTGGAGGTCGCAATCGGCAACGCCCGCTCGCTGGGCCTGGAGAATGTCGATTTCCGACTCGGCGACTGGCTGGCGCCTTTGGCTGGCGCGCACTTCGACCTGATCGTCAGCAACCCGCCTTACATCGCCGACACCGATACGCATCTGCAACAGGGCGATCTGCGCTTTGAGCCACGCATTGCATTGGCGTCGGGTAGCGACGGTCTGGATGACATTCGCCGCATCATCCGCGATGCGCCCGCGTTGCTGGTTCCACGCGGTTGGCTGCTGCTGGAGCACGGCCTGGACCAGGGCGATGCGGTGCGGGCGCTGCTGGCGGGCGCAGGCATGCTCGACGTGGAAACCGTGCGCGACCTGGAACAGCGTGACCGCGTCAGTCTTGGCCGCGTGCCTTGAAACCGGTCGGCTGACCTTCGCGGCGTCCATCCACAGCGCTGGGTAGACTTGCGTACCTCTTTTTTGGCGGAGTCGCCATGCGCACCCTCTATCCCGAGCTCGAGCCCTACGACACCGGCACCCTTGAGGTGGATGAGCGGCACACGCTGTATTACGAACAGTGCGGCAATCCTGACGGCAAGCCCGTGGTGCTGCTGCATGGCGGGCCCGGCGGGGGATGCAGCGCCAAGATGCGCCGCTTCCATGACCCGGCCCGCTACCGGATCATCCTGTTCGATCAACGCGGGAGTGGCCGCTCTACGCCGCACGCCGATCTGGTCACCAATACCACCTGGCATCTGGTGGAGGACATCGAGAAGCTGCGGGTGAAGCTGGATGTCGATCGTTGGCAGGTATTCGGAGGCAGCTGGGGCTCGACCCTGGCGCTGGCCTATGCGGAAAAACACCCCAAGCGGGTCACCGAGCTGGTGCTGCGCGGCATCTTCATGCTGCGTCGCTGGGAGCTGGAGTGGTTCTACCAGGAAGGCGCCAGCCGCCTGTTCCCGGAGCCGTGGGAGCATTATCTTTCGGCCATCCCGGTGACCGAGCGGCACGACCTGATCAGTGCTTTCCATCGCCGCCTGACCAGTCCGGATGAGGCCGTCCGCCTGGCGGCCGCGCGGGCGTGGAGCGTGTGGGAAGGCGCGACCAGTTTCCTCCACATCGACGATGACTTCACCACCAGCCACGAGGACCCGAAGTTCGCGCTGGCGTTCGCCCGCATCGAGAATCACTACTTCGTCAACGGCGGCTTTTTCGAGGTGGACGACCAGTTGTTGCGCGATGCCGGCGCGATCGCCGACATCCCGGGTGTGATCGTGCACGGGCGGTACGACGTCGTGTGCCCGGTGCAGAACGCGTGGGACCTGTACAAGGTCTGGCCGAAGGCGACGCTGGCCATCTCACCGTCATCGGGGCACTCGGCATTCGAGGCAGAGAACGTCGACGCGCTGGTGCGTGCGACGGACGGTTTCGCCGCTTAGCGGTGTAAACAACCCTGAATCGCCGGTCGGAGCGGCTGCGCCGGGCCCCGAACCAGCCGCGGCGCCCGACGTGGAGGTCACGACGCGGCGGGAGATCCATCCGGATTGCGGTCGATCATCCACAGGCCGCCCCACAGCTTGAGGTCGAGCTCGAAGCCCTCGGTCTGCTTTTCCATCAGCCATGCCGGTGCCTGCCCGCGCGGGACGTGGTGGACGATGATGTCTTCTCCGGCGACACCGCCGCCTTCGCCGACCTTGACCAGCTGTGTGGCGCGTACGTAGGCGATGCGCTCGCTGCTCATCCCCGACGAGGTCGGCCCGGTCAGCAGCACCTCCACCCGTCCGGGCTGCCAGCCGGTTTCTTCCACAAGTTCGCGGTGGGCGGCATCAGCCAGCGTGTCGTCAGGATTGTCATCCCCGACCAGACCGGCGGGCATTTCGATGGTGCGCGCGCCCAGCGGCACGCGGTACTGCTCGACGAACAGCACCTCGTCGTCGGGCGTCACGGCGATGATGATCACCGCCATGCCGTTGCCGTGGGTGCGCTCTGCATATTCCCAGCGGCCGCGACGGACGATGCGCAGCCACTTGCCGTCGTAGATGACTTCAGCGGGTTGGTCGTGATCTTTCATGAGGCTGATGCTAAACCTTCCGGCCCCGATTGATCACCCGCCGGGATGGAACTCCAGACCTGCTGCGCCATACAGCCGCCTCCGTGTCATCGGACCGAAGCGCACCTGCTCGCACAGCGCATGCAGACGGTCTGGTTCAGCGCTTCGTCTGGGGAAATGATCGCCAGCATCGTCAAGCACCACGTCGCAGGCGATGGTGGCCAGTTGCCGGCACAGCAGCGCAAGCTCGCGATGTTCGCGCAGGCGCACCGCGCACGCCGCTGCGCCTCGCAGCCGCAGGTACGGCACCTCATCGACGCGTGCCAGCAGGGCATCGAGGGAGCCGAAATGGGCGAGGAGCGCCGCTGCGGTCTTGGCGCCAATGCCCGGGACGCCGGGGATGTTGTCGACCGCATCGCCGCTCAGGCCCAGATAATCGGCCATCTGCCGCGCCTCCACGCCGTGACGTGCAGGTACACCGGCGGCGCTCCACCGCTGGCTGCGCGCAAAATCCCATTGCTCATCGTCGTCGACGAGCAGTTGCGAGAGGTCCTTGTCGGCGGAGACGATGACCGAGCGGAAACCGTGTGCACGGGCGCCCACGCAGGCGCTGCCGATCAGATCGTCCGCCTCGTAGTTGCCGTGGGCCAGCACGCTCAGGCCGAGTGCGGAGCACAACTCACGGCAATGCGCGAACTGTTCCCTCAGCGCCTCCGGTGCGGGCTCGCGGTTGGCCTTGTAGGCGGGGTAGAGGGCATTGCGGAAACACGCGTCCAGCGCCTCGTCGAAGGCGACCGCAATATGGTGCGGACGGGCGCGATCCAGCAGTTCCAGCAGGAAGCGCGCAAACCCGTGCACGGCATTGGTCGACGCGCCGTCGGCGCCGCGGAAGTCATCGGGCATCGAGTGCCACGCGCGGAACACGTACAGGCTGGCATCGACCAGATACAGCGTTGGCGTAGCGGCGGAACGGTTGGCCGCGGACGCGTCGCTCAAGGCGTCCACTCGGTCAGCAGTTCGGCCGGATCAGGACGCCGGCGTTCGGACACCTCGCGTGAAGGGGTGCCCAGATGGATGAAGCCGATAACGTGTTCGTGGGCATCAAGTCGCAGCATGTCCGCGACCCCACGGTCGTACGCCGCCCAGCCAGTGAGCCAGCATCCGCGGAACCCCGCAGCCTGCGCTGCCTGCAGCAATGAAAATCCGGTGCACCCGGCGCTGAGCAGGCGTTCCTGCTCGGGAATCTTGGCGTCCGGGCCTAGTTTCGCCACCAGCACCAGGATCACCGGCGCATGCAGGTAGCGGTCCAGGTCCTTGGCGATAACGCCCTCGCTGGCGTCCGGATCGGCCTGGCGGTGGCGAGCTGCCAAGCGCTCGCCAAATACCCGACGGGCGTCGCCGCGCAGACTGATGAAACGGAACGGCACGCGGGCACCGTGATCCGGAACCCGGGTCGCCGTTGCCAGCAGGCGCAGCAGGGTGGTTTGATCAGGGCCCGGAGCCTCGAGCGCCATGAAGGGTACCGAGCGGCGCTGGTCGAGGTGCGCGAGCGCGACGTTCAGCGCATCGCCTGAATGCGGGCGACGCAGCAGCGCATCTTCATTGGGGGTCATAAGTCACAGTTCGAACATTGGTCGTGGGCACTGCTCCATATTGCCACTATGCTCCTGTACAGGTTCGTGGAGCGCTGTTTGCGTCACCCTGGTCTGGAGCACACGTGTCTACCCCATCCTCCCGCGGCTTTCATGCCACTCCCGTCGATCCGACCCGCGTGCTGGAGGAGATCAAACGCCTCGCGCTGGAGCGGTTGGCGGGAATTCCCGGGGATTTCTACGCCGCGATCGATACGGCCCTGGGTGCTGCCGGAGTGGGCGGAGCCGATGCCCGCGCACCGCAACTCGTTTACCAGAGCCAGGCGTCGTTGTGGATGCTGCGTCAGCACCATTCGACCCAGGGGACGAGGTTCCGGGAGCATCTTGCGCAGGGATTCGACCAGTTCCGGACCCTGCATGCGCGCGACGCCGACGAGCTACCACTGGGACTGATCGACGAGAACCAGATCGATTTTCATCTTGCCGGGCAGGCCCTGGCCGCGAATCTGGATCACCGTCATACCAACAGTCTCGACACGATGGGTGCCCGACTGGACATCCTCTCGGCGGCGCTGGGTGTCGAGCCGGCGATGAATCCCCTTGGTCCGACGCGTCTGGCGATGAGCTTCGTGGAGACGTTCCGCGACGAGCAGATTCCGGAAATCCTGCGGGTATTGCTGTTCGAGCAATACGCCAAAGCCCTCGATCCGCTGTTGGGCGAGTTGTATGAGGCGGCCAACGGGATTCTGGCGCGTGGCGGTTACGGCTTGCCAACTCCCGTCGCTGGCACCAAAGCACCGTCCCCGAGTCGGGCAGGCAGTGCTGCTGGCGTATCGACTCCGGAGGATCGAAGCGGTTGGGACATCTCGCATGACGGAGAGGGTCCCGCGGGACATGGCGAGTCGGGCACTTCGGGTTATGGCTACGGACCTGGCTCCGGCGGGGGCGCTCATCCGGGTCAGGGGCCGATGGGTCACGGGCGCGGCGGACCCGGCTATGGGCAGTCGGGCGGACAGGGCTGGTCTCCGCCGGCCGACACTGCCACCCCCGCTGAGCTGCATGAGCTGCGCAGCATGCTGCACGCATGGCGCGAGGGCAGGCGCGGCGATGCGCAAGCGCAGCCACAGGGCGGCCCACCGGTGGTGCCCGGTGGTCGCCGCGAGTTGCGCCTCGACGAGCTGGTCAATGTCGCCACGCTGATGCAGGCCGAACCGGCGGACGTATTTGCCCGCGCGTTGGCGGGTTCCGGCAGTCTGGCCGCGGTGATCCGCGAACAGCTCAACGATGGCAGCCGCCGGATGGGTCTGGATCCGGAGCAGATCCGCTTCAGCATGGAGGACGAGGACGCGATCGACCTGGTCGGCATGCTGTTTGACTCCCTGTTTCGCAGCCAGCCGTTGCAGGACCGCGCGCGGCGCATGTATGCCCGCCTGGTGCTGCCGTTCGTCAAGGTCGCCCTGACTGATCAGCAACTGTTCGTCAGCCCGACCCACCCCGCGCGGCGGCTGTTTGATGCGCTCACCGAGGCGGTCGCCGGCAACCGGGGCGACACCGTGCAGGAGCGCGAGTTGCTGGATCGGGCCACGTCCATATCCCAGCGTGTGGTGGCCGAGTACACCGAAGATCTGGTGATTTTCGAGACCGCTCACCGCGAACTCGATGCGCTGCTGCACCAACAGCGGCAGCGGATAGAGGTGCAGGAAGAACGCGCCGCGAAGGCAACCAATGGCCGCGAGCGCCTCAACCATGCGCGTGAGCAGGCCGACACGATCCTCGCCCGGCGGCTTTCCGCACCGCCGCTCAGTCCCGCGATCGCCGATTTTCTGCGCGGATCCTGGCGTCACCATCTGGTCCAGACCTGGCTGCGCGAAGGCAGCGGAAGCGAGCGTATGGCCCGCGCGATCGCTGTGGGCGATGCGCTGGTGAAAGCCGATCGCCTTGCGGCCGACGGCCGCGGCGCCGAATTGGCCGATCACCTGCTCGAGCTGGAGCCATCCATCGCGGATTGCCTGGCCAGTTCCGGTCTTGACCAGGATGCGACCGAGCATGGGCTCGCCATTCTCGTGAGAGGGCTGGTGTATCCCAATACGCCGCGCGACCTGTATCCACCGCCACCGCGACAGGCGCAGGACGATGAGGACGAGCGCAGTCTGTGGCTTGACGCGGCGTCCGTGCCCCGCGCCAAACAGGCACAAATCGAGGCAATCGAGGGGCTGAAGACCGGAGACTGGCTGCAAGTGACCGATCTGAAGGGCGCTTCGAGCGCGGTGAAAATCGCCTGGCTCAGTCCCTTGAGCGACCGCCGCTTGCTGGTGGACCGTCGCGGATTGCGGGTGCTGGTGGCTTCGGTCGCGGAGCTCGCTGCCATGGCCGCAGCGGGTCGCTTGCAGGTGGGTTGCGAGCCGACCGCGTTCGAGCAGGCCATGCAGCATGTGCGTCGTCAGCTGGACCACGCGGCCGAGCACGCTGCCCACTGATCGATCTCGCCGCGCACAAGCGGCGGTGCACCCGCTAGGATGTGACGACCCCGGACAAGGAACGCGTGCATGACTATCACTATCGGCGTGGCCCGCGAGACAGCGGCCGGTGAACGCCGGGTACCGCTGGTTCCGGAAACAGCGAAGAAACTCGTGGCATTGGGTGCCCAGCTGCGCATGGAGCGTGGAGCCGGCAGTGCCGCCGGGTTCACCGATGCGGCGTATGCCGGCGTCGGCGTGCAGCTCGTCGATGATGCGTCTGCTGCACTGGACGCTGCCGACATCGTGTTGTGCGTGCAGTCACCGCCCGTACCGGTGCTGCAGCGATTGCGTACGGGCACGGTGCTGGTAGGACAATTGGCAGCCCAGGCGGATCCGGCGCGCAGTGAGGCGATCATCTCGCGCGAACTGGTCGCGTTCCCGTTGGAGCGCCTGCCGCGCACCACCCGCGCGCAGGCGATGGACGTGCTCAGCTCACAGGCCGGTATGGCCGGCTACAAGGCGGTACTGCTGGGCGCGCAATTGGCGCCGCGGTTCTTCCCGATGCTGACCACCGCCGCCGGCACCATCCGGCCGTCGCGGGTGTTGATCATCGGCGCGGGCGTGGCGGGCTTGCAGGCGGTGGCCACCGCCAAGCGCCTGGGCGCGCAGGTGGAGGGTTTCGATGTTCGTCCGGAAACCCGTGAGCAGATCGAATCGCTGGGTGGGAAGTTTCTCGACCTGGGCGTCAGTGCTGCCGGTGAAGGTGGCTATGCACGCCAACTCACCGATGAGGAGCGCGTGGAACAGCAGCGTCGACTTGGTGATCATCTCAAGCTGATCGATGTGGTGGTCACCACTGCGGCGGTTCCCGGACGTCCCGCGCCGAAAATCGTCACCGCCGGCATGGTGGCGGGGATGCGGCCGGGCAGTGTGATCGTCGATCTGGCTGCGGAAACCGGCGGCAATTGCGAGAGTACCGTTCCCGGCGAGACCGTGGATGTGGGCGGCGTCACGGTGGCGGGGCCGCTCAACCTGGCCAGCAGCGGCGCCACCCACGCCAGCGAGATGTTTGCCCGCAACGTATTCAATTTCACCAGCCTCCTCCTCAAGGAAGGGGCGGTCGAGTTCGATTGGAGCGACGAGTTGCTGGCGAAGACGGTGTGGCCGGAGCGGCCGCTGGCCGACACGGCAGCTCCGGAAGTGCCGGCCAGCGCCTGAGGCATTGAAGACCGCTCCGCGTCGGTTCACGCGGGGCGGCAATGACGCATTCACCGCACACGCAGCGGCGCGCTTGCGTGCGGCCTCAGCGTGGCCGCTCGGACCTTTCGGGCGCGGGATTGGCGTCGACCCAGGTTTTGCGCTGTTCGGCGGTCATCGTGCGCCACTGCTCCCGCAGCGCTTTGCGAGCGTCGGGATCCATGCCGCGCATCCTGCCGTACAGTGCGCGCGCCTCGGCTTTCTGCGCGGGAGACATCTGCTGCCAGCGCTCCATGCCGTGGCGCGCATGGCCGCGCTGTTCGGGTGTCAGCGCACCCCAGCGCTGCGCACGCTCGAGCATGCGCCCGCGTGCTTCAGGGTCCTGGTTCCAGCGATCGCGCGTTGGCGCGGTCAGCGTGTCGCGCGTTTCCGCGCTCAGTTGCTCCCACGCGGGCAGGGTCGGCTCGGCGGCCATGGCAGGTACAACCATCAAGCCCGCCAGCAGCGCGAGACCGGTCAAACGCAGTACGGGCTTCATGGGTATCGCTCCGCAGGGTGGGACAGCGCACCGTCGTTGGCGGCCAACCACAGGTAGAAGTCCGGGTTCTCGTCGAGTGCGGCCAGCAGATCGCTGACCTGGGCGTCGCCGTCGTCGAACACCGCCATCGACATGTCGGCAGCGGACGCGGGCGCCGTCGCAAACGGAGCACCTGCGCTCTCCAGCGGCGGGTGCTGGAATTGCAAGCCAACGCCCAACGCCAGGGCCAGTACGGCAGTGCTGCCGGCCCACGCCCAGAGCGGATGGCTGCGCTTTACCGGCGCGTCCAGTGATGCCGCCCGCCGCGCCTGTTGCAGCCGGACGCGCACCTGCGGAGAGACCTTGTCGAGCGCATCGGCATGCAGGCCGCGCGCAGTCCTGTCGAAGTGCTGCGCGCGCTTGTCGGATGACGCGGGACGCGCCGCGGATGTGTGGTGATTCATTTCCAGTCCTCCAGTTGCCTTTGCAGCGCGGTGCGGGCGCGCGATAAATGGGTTTTGACCGAGCCCTCGCTGCAGCCCATGACGCGCGCGGTAGTCGCCACGTCGAGTTCTTCCAGGATCCGCAGGCTGAATGCTTCGCGCTGGCGCCGCGGCAGTGCATGCAGGGCTTCGGCAAGGCGCGCGTAGCCCTCGCGGCCTTCGTGGTGGCGGGCGGGGTCGGGGCCGTGATCGGGCCAGTCAGGCATGCTGCCGTCCTCGCGCTCGCGCACCGGTGCCATCCAGCGCAGCCGGAAGGTGCGCCGGCGCTGTACGTCGATGATGCGGCTGCGCAGGATGCTCCAGAACAGCGGGGTCCACTCGGTCGGTGGACGGTCCTGGTACTTCATCATCTTCATCATCGCGTCCTGCACCGCGTCCAATGCGTCCTCGCGATGGCGTAGGCCGATTTCGGCGAAGCGGAACGCCCGGGTGCCCAGCGCAGCGAGAAACCCGTCCAGCGTCGCGGGAATCCGCACCGGTTCGGGTACAGCCCCGCTTCCATCGCGCGGGTCGTGTTCGTCGAAGGCAGTGGCAGCGGATTCACTGATGTCATTGGTCACGAAATCAAGCATATACGGCCGGCTTCCGGTCGCTTGCGACGGACGTGTCGCGGGGCGGGTCGCAGCGGTGGCTGCATGGAGGGAAACGCGCAGGGTGGGCGGCGGTTGACACGGCCCGGAGCAATCGACTCGCCGTGCAGATATTTTGCAGGCCCGCATCGCGGCGTGGGTATGATGGGGAAACACCATGTGGGGAACGGATGATGGGCGAAGGGCTGATGGCGCAAGCGTTTGCGATGCTTTACATCTTCATGCTGGCGGCGATCGCCGGCCATGTGATCATTTCCCGTGTGCCGGTTATCCTGCATACCCCGTTGATGTCGGGTTCCAACTTCATCCACGGCATCGTCCTGATTGGCGCGATGGTGGTGCTGGGCCACGCGGACACCACGCTGGAAAAGGTGATCGGGTTCGTCGCCGTGCTGCTGGGATCCGGTAACGCGGCAGGCGGATATGTCGTCACCGAACGGATGCTCGACATGTTCAAGCCCAGCGTGAAACGCGCACCCGCTGACACGTCTTCCGACGCTCCTGGTGGAAACGCATGAGCGCGACGGAACTGCAGTCCCTGCTGGCCGCGACCAGTTACTTCATCGCCGCAACGCTGTTTCTGCTCGGTCTGCAGCGGATGGCTTCGCCGAAGACGGCACGCAGCGGCATCCGCTGGGCCGGCGCGGGCATGCTGGTGGCTACCGCCGCGACCTTCCTGCTGCCCGAGTTGCAGAACCTCGGGCTGATCATCACGGCCCTGGTGATCGGCACGGTCGCTGCCTGGGTGTCGGGCAAGAAAGTCGCGATCACCGATATGCCGCAGATGGTCGCGCTCTACAACGGCATGGGCGGTGGCGCCGCTGCCGCGATCGGTGCCGTGGAGCTGTTGCGTGCCGCGTCTTCGACGCCCGTGTTCGCGGTTGATGCGGGTGGCGTTGCCGCACCGTTGTCGACCTTTACCCTGACGCTGGCGGTGCTGGGTGCTGCAATCGGTGCCGTGTCGCTGTCCGGCTCGGTCATCGCCTGGGCCAAACTGGACGGTCGCCTGGATCGCCGGGTCGTGTTTCCCGCCCAGCAGGCCTTCAGCGCGCTGGTGTTTGTGGCGATGGTGGTGGCCGGCGGTTGGGCCATTGCGACATTGCAGATGCCGGCGATCATCGCCTTCTTCGTCCTCGCGCTGCTGCTGGGTGTGCTGATGACGCTGCCGATCGGCGGTGCGGACATGCCGGTGGTGATCTCGCTGTACAACGCGCTGACCGGTCTGGCCGTCGCCTTCGAGGGCTTCGTGCTCGGCAACGAGGCGTTGATCATCGCCGGCACCATGGTTGGCGCCGCGGGCATGCTGTTGACCCGACTGATGGCCAAGGCGATGAACCGGAAGATCAGCGGCGTGCTGTTCTCGCACTTCGGCGGCGGCGGTGAGGCACAGGAAATCAGCGGCTCGCAGAAGCCGATCGAGGCCGGTGACGTGGCGTCGATGATGGCCTTCGCCGAGCGCGTGGTGATCGTGCCCGGCTACGGAATGGCGGTCGCCCAGGCCCAGCACAAGGTGTGGGAACTGGCGCAGCGTCTGATCGATCGCGGGGTGAAAGTGAAGTTCGCCATCCATCCGGTCGCCGGGCGGATGCCGGGCCACATGAACGTGCTGCTGGCCGAGGCGGGCGTGCCCTACGACCTCATCGTCGACATGGACGACATCAATCCGGAATTCCCGCAGACGGATGTGGCTCTGGTGATCGGCGCCAACGACGTGGTGAATCCGGTCGCCAAGACCGACCCGGCCAGCCCGATCTACGGCATGCCGATTCTGGACGTCGTCAATGCCCGCAACACCGTGGTGATCAAGCGCGGCAAGGGCACCGGATTCGCCGGCATCGAAAACGCGCTGTTCTACGCAGACAACACCCGGATGTTTTATGGCGACGGGGCGGAGGCGGTAGGTGCGCTGGTCTCGGAGATCAAGGCGCTGGATGCCTGAGGCTCGCGGGCCGGGTCGGTGATGTCCCTGTGGTGGACGTCCGCCCCGGCCCGTCTGGCGTCAACGGCTGGCGATGGCCGCGCCGGCCACGGCGATTGCCAGCATGATGAAGTCCGTGGGGCCGTTTGCCACGCCCGCCAACGTCCAGGCGTGATGCAATCCCAGCTTGAACGCCGAAGCCCAGGGTGGCAGTCCCAGCATGGCGCCCAGGTGCGCGGCGATGATCCACCAGTTGGCGACGGCCGCGATGGCCACTGTTGCCAAGCCGGCCACCAGCATGCGGGTGCGCCCCGGCTGCCAGGCGCCCAGGCGCAGCACGATGACCACGTCGAGTGCACCCAGCAGGGCCATCCAGCTGCTCAAACGCCCCGTCGATAACGCGAGCATCACCCAGACAGCGGCGAAGCCGGCCACCCCGAGGATCAGCAACAGGACGGAAAGCGGATGACCCGGCGCGCGGTTGGGGCGGCCGGTGGATCGCGGAGACAGGGACATGGGGGACATCGCATCAGGCAGCTGACCAGCATAGCGGGTGGGCGTGTTCCGGCATATTGGACTAGAATGGTCCTACTTCTCCCGGCAGCCAGAATGTATGTACTCCCGCAGCAGCGAACCCGTCCGTTTCGAGCGTGATTGTCGCGCCGTCCTCGTGCCGCAGGGCGACGAAGTCGAACTCCCCGCAGGCTCGGTGGGGTACATCACCCAGGGCCTGGGTGGCAGCTACACCGTCTTTGTCGATGGCAACCTGTTCCGTATCGCCGGGGAGGATGCCGACGCGATCGGCAAGGAGCCGACCCCGCCGCTGGAGCTGGCCGAAGGGGCCGATGATGAAGCGGTGGAAAAACTCGTCTGGTCACAGATGCGGACCTGCTTCGATCCGGAGATACCGATCAATGTGGTCGACCTGGGGCTGATCTACGAAGCCAGGGTGCTGCCCCATCCAGAGCAGGCCGGACAGCGGCTGGTCGAGGTCCGCATGACGCTGACCGCACCCGGCTGCGGGATGGGGGAAGTGCTGGTGTCGGACGTGAGTGACAAGCTCAAGCTGATCCCGACCGTGGTGGATACCGACGTGGAGCTGGTGTTCGAGCCGCCGTGGAATCGCCACATGATGTCCGAGGCAGCGCGACTGGAAACCGGGATGTTCTGAGGCGGCTGCGGAGTCGGATTCGGCCGGGCACGCCGCGTTGACTTCCCTTGCGACGCGATCCGCGCCATGGTCAATTGCTTGAACTGATTGGATGGACTGGAGGAACGCATGCATGTCACACACGTCATCTCATCGCGCAGCCGTTTTGCCCCAGCGATCGTCATCGCCCTGGCACTTTCCATGAGCGCTTGTGCGGCTGCTGGCGGTGATGCCCCGACCGATCCGCCCACAATCACGGAGGTCGCCTCGCCCGAGCCGGCGACTGCATCCGTGCCAGCTGCCGGTTCCACGCACTACGACGCACTCCCCGCCGACAGCGAATTCCAGCGATTCATCGTCAAGTACCGCGCCGATTCCGCGCCCGGTCGCACCTCGGACGATGCACGTGAGCGGCTGGAGTCGATGCAGGCGCAATCCGGTGTGCAGATCGAGTGGCTGCGGCGCCTGGGCGTGGACGCGGATGTCTTCAAGACCGATCGTCGCCTGGACCGCGAGGCCGCCGCACAGTTGATGGATCGTTTCTCTGCCGATCCGGATGTCGAATACATCGAAGTCGACAGCATTCTCACCATCCGCAAGGGCGTCGACGTGCCTCCGGTACAGCCACTCAGGTAATTCGCGGCGCCGGCGGCAGGTCCTGAGGCGTCGAGAGCGCCGCGCGTACGCGCTGCCTGAGTTCCGGCAACACATCCCCCTCGAACCACGGGTTCGCCTTGAACCAGGCGACGTTGCGTGGGCTCGGATGGGGCAGGGGCAGGTAGCGGGGCAGGAAGTCACGCCACTGGCGCACCGTGGCGGTAAGGTTGCCGGGGCGATGGGGGCCAAGGAAATACGCCTGTGCGTATTGGCCAATCAGCACGTTGAGGCGGATTTCCGGCAGCAACGGCAGCAGGCGTGGATGCCAGGTGGCGCGGCATTCCGGTCGCGGCGGCGCGTCGCCGGAACCGGCCTTGCCCGGATAGCAGAACCCCATCGGCACGATGGCCACCTGCGAGGCGTCATAAAAGGTGGACGCGTCGATCCCCAGCCACTCGCGCAGACGCGCGCCGCTGGCATCGTCCCAGGGCACGCCACTCATATGCACTTTTCGGCCGGGAGCCTGACCGGCGATCAGCAGCCGCGCGCCTGCCGCCGCTGCCACCACAGGGCGTGGACCCAGGGGGAGGTGCGCCTCGCAGATCCGGCAGGCGCGGATGTCCACCAGCAGACGGTCCAGCGGTGTGTCCGGCGGCAGTGCCAGCGGGTGGTCGCCCGATTCGGGGTCCGACCCGCTCACGGCGGCAGCAACTTGCCGGGATTGAGAATCCCGTCCGGGTCGAACGCGGTCTTGAGCTGCCGCATCAGTTGCAGCGTGGGCGCGGTGATGGCCATGGGCATGAAGTCGCGCTTGGCCATGCCGATGCCGTGCTCGCCGGACAAAGTGCCGCCCAGCGCGACCGCCAGTGCGAACACCTTGGACATCGTGGCCGTTGCGCGCGTGGCCTGATCGGGGTCGGCCGGGTCGTACATCAGATTGACGTGCAGGTTCCCGTTGCCGGCGTGGCCGAAACAGACGATAGGCAGACCACATTCCGCGGACAGCTGCTGGACGCCGTCCACCAGCTCGGGGATGCGCGAGACCGGCACCACCACGTCCTCGTTGATCTTGCCGGGAGCCAGAGTGCGCAGGGCAGGGGATAGCGCCTTGCGCGCTGCCCACAATTGCGCGCGGGACGCCTCGTCGGCGGCGTCATCCATCGCCACAAGGCCGTCCCCGGACGCCGCCCGGATCAATGCCTGAATGTCATCGCCAAGGTGCGCAGGGTCGCCATCGGCCTCGATCATCAGCAGAGCGCCGGCCGATGCGGGCAGGTCCGCGCCCCCGACCTCACGTGCCAACGCCACCGCCCGCGCATCCATGAACTCCAGCATCGACGGCGTCACCGGCTGCGCCATCAGTCTTGCCACCGCCTGCGCGGCGCTGGCGACATCGCGGTAGATGGCTCGCAACGCCCGCCGCGCCGGAGGCGTGGGAGTCAGGCGCAGGGATGCCTCGACGATCAATGCCAGGGTGCCCTCGCTGCCGACCAGCAGCCGTTGCAGGTCGTAGCCGGTCGAGCCCTTGGTGGTGCGGGTGCCGCAATGGATCAATTCGCCGGCGCCGGTGATGGCCGTCAGCGCCAGCACGTTGTCGCGGCTGGCACCGTACTTCACCGCCCGCGGACCGCCTGCATTGCAGGCCAGATTGCCGCCCACGGTGCTGAATCCGGCACTGGTCGGATCGGGCGGCCAGAAGAGCCCGTGCGGGGTCAGCGCGGTTTGCAGGTCGCCGTTGATCACGCCCGGTTGGACGACGGCGCAGCGGTCGCCCGGGGCAATGTCGATGATCCGGTCCATGCGTTCGAACGACACCACCACACCAGCGCCAATCGGTACTGCCGCACCGGTGGTATTGGTGCCGCGACCGCGGGCCACGACGGGAATTCGGTGTGCCCGGCAAGCACGCACCAGCGCCTGCACCTGCTCCACAGTCGTCGGCATCGCAACCGCGTCCGGCAGGGCCAGTTGGCGCGAATTGTCGTAGGCATACGCGAGGCGCTCGCTGTCGTCTGTCCGCCACCCTTCGCCAAGCAGGCTCGCCAGTTCGCGGTGCAGGGAAGGAGGCAGGGGCATCAGCAATGGTTCCGGCGCGCGTTCAGCAGTCGTCGGCGCGGAAAGCGTCGCGGAGCCAGCGCAATTGCGGCGCAGCCGGATCCCCGTCGGCCTCCACCACGTCGAAACGGCACGGGCCATCGGCGTAGCGGGGATGCCGTTGCAGGAAGAGCTGCGCCGCCCGGACCAGCTTGCGCTGCTTGCGAAAATCGACCGAAGCCGCGCCGCCGCCAAAACGGTCGTCGCGCCGGTAACGCACTTCGATAAACACCAGAGTGGTGCCATCGAGCATTACCAGATCCAGCTCGCCCAGCCGGTAGTTGGCATTGGCAGCCACCGGACGCAAACCCGCGTCCACCAGATGGTCGCGGGCGGCGGCCTCGATTGCCGCGCCGAGACTGCGGCGGTCAGTTACCGCCACTGGCCAGCGGGACCGTGAATCCACCGCGGAAGGTGGACCAGTCCGGCGTACGCAGGACCTTGCCGGAAGCATCAATGCCCAGCGAGCCGGTGGCGCCGGCCACGTGTGCATCAGGGGACTGGGCCAGACGCTCCATATAGGCAGTGAGCAACCAGGCGTCGTGGCCGAAGGCGAACAGGCGCGCAGCCGCGCCACGCGCGGTAGGCAGCTTGGAGCCGACACTGGCCGCGGATGGCAACCCCGAGACATTGCGACCGCTGGTCCATGCCTCCGCAGGAAAAGCGATGCCATCCAGCACCTGATCCTCGTCCGACTTGCCGGTGCCCGAAAGCAACTGGGAGGTCGCGACCAGCGGCTTGCCGGCCAATCCGGCCATCGCCAGTCGCGGCATCAGTTCGCGCGCGGAGGGTCCACGCATGGCCAGGTAAACGGCATCCACGCCGCCTTCTTTCTGCGCAAACGGAACGAGATCCGCGACGCCGGCACCGACAACATCGGTCACCGTGCCGCCCAGCTCGGCGAGCCGCACTCGCAGCGCATCGGTGGAGCGCCGCGCATTGTCGTCCCCGGCATTGATCACCAATACGCGGCGTGCGCCCCGCTGCGCCAGCAGATCGGCGGCAGCGACGCCTTCTTCTTCCGGCGACAGCGAAAAACTGACATTGCCGATTGGCGGGCTGACCGCACCCTGGTTGAGCGCGAGCATCGGAACCGGCAGCGAGCCCCGACGGAACAGCGCGTCCACACCTTCACGTGACAGGGGGCCAACGACAAAATCATTGCCCGCGCCGACCGCCTGATCGTAAGCGCCGAGCGCACCGCCGGCGGTACCGTGCGTGTCATAGAACGCCACGTCCGGGCGACGCCGCGATTCGGCGTAATACGCGCTCAGAAATCCGTCACGCACCGCCGCGGCGGGTGCGGCGAGATCGCCGGTCAAAGGCAGCAGCACGCCCAGCTTCACTGGCGGCCTGTAGCCGTCGCGGTCCGCCGGAGGACGGGCGCCAGCATCAAAGCCCCACGCAACGCGGTCCAGCGGACGCGGCAACGGCAGGCCACGCGCCATCAGAGCGCGTGCCAGATGGTTGTAGAGCGGATCGCCGATCGCCAGTCGGGCAGCTTCTGACGTCAGCGTGGCATCGTCCAGCTGACCCAAAAGCGCTGCCACCTGCTGGTCGTCGGCGCCGCTTGCCACCAACGCGGCGGCTTGGCTGACGACAGGATTGAATCGGGGACCGGTCGGCGCGCCCGTTGGTCCGGGCGATACACAGCCGGCCAGCAAAACGGTCGTGAGGGCGAAGGCAAAAAGCCAGCCACGCAGCAGACGTCGAGCAGGAAGGTTCATCGGCATGCGCTCGCCGCAGCGCGGCGTTTACAGAGGAGGTCGGGCGATTCTACCTGTCACTGCGAAGCGAGACATCCATGGCGCGCATCCCTACCATCGTCAGCATGCACAAGCCCGGCACCCTGCACATCGTCGCCACTCCGATCGGCAATCTCGGTGACATCTCCGCCCGTGCGCTGGAGGTGCTGGGAGCGGTGGATGCCATCTGCGCCGAGGACACCCGTCACACCCGCCAGTTGCTGTCGCACTTCGCCATGGAGCGGCCGCTACTGGCGCTGCACCAGCACAACGAGGAAGCGCAAGCGGGACAACTGGTAGTGCGCCTTCAGGGCGGCGAATCGCTGGCGCTGGTGTCGGACGCCGGAACGCCGCTGGTCAGCGACCCGGGCTTTCGCCTGGTCCGCGCCGCCCGCGCGGCCGGTATTCGCGTCTCACCAGTGCCCGGCGCCTGTGCCGCGATCGCCGCGCTCAGCGTCGCCGGGATTGCGTCCGACCGGTTCGCGTTCGAAGGTTTCCTGCCTGCCAAAGCCGGCGCGCGTCGTGAACGTCTGGCAAAGCTGGCATCGGAAACCCGCACGCTGGTGTTCTACGAGTCCGCCCATCGCATCGAGGAGTCCCTCGCGGACATGGCCGTCGCGTTCGGTCCCGAGCGCCCGGCGGTGCTGGCGCGTGAGCTGACAAAACTGTTCGAGACCGTGCTCGACGGCGGTGTCGCCGAACTGCTTGCGCGGGTCCAGAGCGATCCCCACCAGCGCAAGGGCGAGTTCGTGCTGGTGGTGGAGGGCGTGGGCGACGAAGCCGAGGCCCAGCTGATCGAAGGCCGCCGCCTCTACCTCAAACTGTCCGCCCATTTGCCGCCGTCCGCTGCCGCGAAGCTGGCCGCCGACCTCAGCGGCGCCCCCCGCAAGGAGCTCTACGGCAGCAGCGACTGAGTTGACGGGCGCGTGTCCGGTGTCCCGCTCACCAAGCGAATATCGTGGAGCGACTGAGCGGGACACCGGACATGCGCTGCCATGCTCGGTTCGGCTTGCTGAATTCCAGCAACCCTCCGCATCGAACCAAACCCCGCACTCTCCCCGGCAACCGGTAAACTGCGCGTGGCGGAGTCGGCCAGACAGTCGCGTCATCGCAGCGGAGCAATCCGTCACGGTGCCGAGGAAAGTCCGGGCTCCACAGGGCACGGTGCCAGGTAACGCCTGGGCGGCGCAAGCCGACGGAAAGTGCAA
>RCMY010002028.1_pt1 | contig 18523 bp, 24 predicted proteins | sample 2041341 | NCBI WGS metagenome assembly RCMY01 (sample SAMN09708234, study PRJNA481090) | Marine sediment metagenome, whole genome shotgun sequencing project. | reverse complement strand
CAAATAATTGTCTTCATTTTAGAGTATGAAAAAGAAATATGTATTTTTCACCTTAGTAATAGCATTAGGTATCGTTGGCTATGCTGGTGTTGAATATTTCCCAAATGCTGAAAATGCGGTGGTGTCTGAAACGTTAGACTCTATACCTACACGGCGAGAACTTCGAAGTAGCCTTTTTGAAAAACGAGAAATACTGGTAGTTTATGCCGCTAAAGATAGCATGATAAGCAACAAATATGAGCAGATACTCAACGAACTTTCATTGCTAGAGCCTACTGAATCTTGGCGCAGTGCAAAAATTCTATATAAACGAACAGATGAGGTTACTGATGAAAACCTTAGGGAAAATGTTGTATTTCTGTTAGGTGCGATTCAAGAGAATGATATTCTAAAAAGATTTATAGACCAAACTCCATTTCAGGTAAATAGGAGCAAGATAATGATTGGTTCGAATAAGATAGCGAATAAGAATTCTGTTTTGTCGGTGAGTTTTTATCCTAATCCTTTAATGCCCAAAATGCCATTTAGTTTTATTACAGGAACAGATGCGCAACAGGTTTTTGATTTTTTTGCCGAAAAGGTCAAAGAAAACGGAAGGTCTTTTTACTGGCAGAATCTAAATTATGAACTCTACAATGATAACGATCGTGTGGTCATGGGAGATTTTAATCAGCAATGGAAAACCGATGACAGCACGTTTTTTGATTTCTCTAAGGGAAACAAGGTGCTTCTTAATGCAGAAAAGTATCAATTCGTAAATCATAAAAATGCATTAAAACCAAATGAGGTAAGAAGTCTAGAGGAGCAAATAAAACGAAACACCTCCAATGTGTTCGCTTTTTTAAACAACGATGATTTTCCGAAAATCACCTATAATTTTTATAGCAACACAGAAGAAAAGGGCTTGATGACTGGTAATACAAGCCAAGCGCATTACGATACGTTAAATAATTCTATTCATATCATTGCCAATAAAATATATAAGAACAACAACATTGGTAAGGATAATGAACTGCTGCTGCGTAATATGCTAGGGGTTTCTAAAAAAGATATTCTAACCCAAGGCTTACCCATTTATTTTACCGATAAATGGCAAATGAAAGGCTATAAATATTGGTCTGCACGGTTGGCAGAATCAGAAAATACGTTGTCGGTTGCCGAATTGCTCGATAATTCGTTTCTAGAGATGGAGTCTTCTTTAATACGAGATTGCTTGGCAGGAGCTTTTGTTGATTTTTTAATGCACATCTGGGGTAAAGAAATCTTTTTGTACCACTATAAAGATGGTGAACTTACAACTCAAGAAATACAAAAATTAGAAGAGGAGTGGCAACTGTATTTAAAAAGCCTGTCGAAGACCTATCCAAAAGAAGAAGTGGTTAAGAAAGAACTTCCCTATTTAAAAGGGTTCAACTTTGCGCACGAAGGTTACAGTATATACAATGGTTATGGTTCTAAAAAGGCTACAGAATCGCTGTTGAAACAAAAGTCTATGGGCAGTAATGCTATGGCAATTGTTCCCTATACCGGTATTAATACTATAAATGCAGCGACACCGCTCCATTTTAGTAATAGTGCGGGTAGTGAAAATGATGAGGCTGTGGTTCATGCATTATCGACTGCACACAATATGGGTATGTATACCATGTTAAAACCTCAAATTTATGTGGGGGGCAGTTGGCCAGGCGGCATTGAAATGCCTAGTGATAAAGAATGGGATTTGTTTCATGACCATTATTATCGCTGGATTCGCCATTACGCCTTTTTAGCTGAAATACACGGTATGGATGCGCTTTGTATAGGAGTTGAATTTACAAAAGCAACGTTGTCGAAACCTGAAACTTGGCGAAGTATGATAAAGAAAACAAGAGGTTTATTTTCGGGTCATCTTACGTATGCTGCCAATTGGGGAGAAGAATTTGAGAATATAGAGTTTTGGGATGATTTGGATTATATCGGACTCAATTGCTATTACCCGTTGAGTAAGAAAGATACTCCTACCGATGAGGAGATGAGCGAAAGTTTCAATATGGTGAAAAAGAAGATTGAAAAGGTATACAATCGTTTCCAAAAGCCCATCGTTTTTACCGAAATCGGATTTAGAAGTGTTAATGAACCATGGAAAAATCCGCATGCAGAGGCCGATGAAAGCATTAATGAAGAGATGCAGGCACGTTGCTACGAAATCATCTTCAAGGGTATAGAGAACGAACCATGGTGCAAAGGCATACTGTGGTGGAAGTTTCCAAGCTTTTTAGAGTACCGAGGTGAAGACAACAGTGCATTTACACCCAATAACAAATTAGCAGAGGAAACGGTGCGCAAGTGGTTTACTAAATAATTAGAACCTTTCCATTTATATAACTAATTCCTTTTCGGGAAGACCAAACTGTCTGCTGGGTACGTTTGTTTTAGATAATTCATCTGTGAATCTGCCCAATTAATAATTTTTTGCCGTTGTGCATCGGTTAAGTTAGCTTCTGGGTGAAGTCCAAAATACGTATAAGAGGGCAATGGCATTTCTTTTTTTTCAACCATTTCTTTTACTTCTTCCAATTTATGATTTTGTACAAAGAGCGGCTTGTTCGTGAATTCAGAAAAATTTAAATGCTTTTTGCCATCATTAACGTGATCTGCTAAAAACCAAGCTACAGGCTGTACATTCGAATACCAAGGATATTTGGTGGTGGTGCTATGGCAGTCATAACAAGATACCTGCATAATGTTTTCTACATCATTGGGTATGCTGTATTTGGTTTGTATTGCGAAGACTTCATTTCCAGAAATATTTTTTTCTGGCCGTATAAATTGAATGATAATGAAAATGGCGATGAGTGCGAAAATGATTTTTTTTAACATGGTAAGCAGTTTTAGTTCTGGAAATTGTCTTTTCTAAAGTTATAAATTATATGGCTATGAAGGTATTCTTTGCTTCACTAAAAAAGTTCAGTTTTATTTTAAGACGTTTCATCTTGCAATATAGACGCTTCAGTTAAAAAGTCGCTATTCGTGGTAGGGGTGTTCTGTACATTTGTATCATCAAATAAAAAGAAACATAGCAATTCATAAAATATAAAAACATGAAAAAAATAAAATTAATTTTTAGTATAATACTAGTAGCGGGAGTTCTTATTTCCTTCACAGCAGAACAAAAACATAGAAAAGAAATGAAGATTGCAAATGCTTCTTTGTTTAACGATGTAACTAATCCGTTCGAGGAAGTTTTAAAAGATCAAGCCAATGAAATTACACTAGTTCCTTCTCAAGATCTTAATGTAATCGAAATCGAAGAAGATATAGATTTAGGAATCGATACATCAGCGTATTTACCATATGGTTTTGATGCCTACAAAGGGTATCAAATCGATACAGCAGATATATGTGTTATAGAAATAGAAGAAGAAGTAGAGTTAGGTTTTGACGTTAATGATTATTTACCTGCAAATTTCGATCCTTATAAAGTATAGTTTAAATTAGTTAGTTGATTTAGGTTGGATGATAAAGGCCTTCAAATTTAATTTGAAGGCCTTTTTTTGGCTTCAAAAACTACGTGGCGCATCAACAGTAAAATTGATGTAAATTTGAAAAGCGCTCGTCTAAAGCATATTTCATGATTTTACCGACAGTTAAGAAACAACAGATTATTAAAATTGCCCTATTGTTGGCAGCTTTGGTTTCCTTGCCCAGAAATATTCATGTATACAATATGATCAGTTCTGGAAATGAACAGTTCGAAAACTTTTGGGTCGTTGATTTTCTGTTCCGTTTTGTGTTTATGGTCTTTTTTTCTTGGGCAATCTTAGAAATAAATGCCAATGTAGTGTATCTTAAATTTAAACTAAGGGGTACCATAGCTACGATAAGTATTATTATGTTGGATTTGGTGATGCTTTATGCCACCCTAACCCTTTGGAAAGCGCTGCACCCCATAGTAATCAATAGTCCTTTATCTAGTGAGGACAGGGGCTTTTTAACATTTGGGTATGTTACATTGCTGATCATATTGTATTTCATTGCCAGAATTTTAAGGTTACAAGTAAACCAACGGGTAAGCGATATAGAGAACGAGCATTTAAAACATCAAAATCTACAGAAAGAACTCACGGCCCTTAAAAACCAGATAGACCCCCATTTTTTATTCAATTCCCTAAATTCGTTAACATCGCTCATACGCGATAATGAACCTGCTACCCAATTTGTAAAAAAACTCTCGTACATGTACCGGTATATTTTACAGAGCGGCGATTGTGATTTGGTGAGTATACGCGAAGAGCTTAAGTTTTTAGAAAGTTATACCTATCTCATGAAAACCCGTTATCGAGAACGGTTTGAAATTAAGGTCAATATTGCCGAAGGATTAAAGGGGCGAAAAATTCCGCCATTGGCGTTACAACTTTTGGTAGAGAATGCCGTAAAGCATAATGAAATTTCAGAATCTAACCCGTTATTGGTATGGGTCTATTCACGAGAGAATTCTGTTTTTATAGAAAACCCATTACGCCCAAGAACAACAATGGCAGAGGGTACCGGTACAGGATTATTGAATTTGAGAAAAAGATACTTGCTCTTACAGCAGCAAGATATACTTGTGCGTACTGAAAATGGTATCTTTCAAGTAGAACTTCCTTTAAGAAAAATAGAATGAAAATCGTCATTGTAGAAGATGAGCTTGCTGCAAGCGATCATCTTGTTTATTTATTGAACCGCATAAATTCTGTAATAGAAGTTTTAGCCATTTTCGATACGGTCAAAGCTGCCGTTGGCTATTTTTCAACACCACATGATGCAGAACTGGTTCTAATGGATATTCACTTGGCAGACGGAATCTCTTTTGAGATTTTTGAACAGGTGAAAATCGATATTCCAGTGATATTTACGACGGCCTATGACCAATATGCCCTAAAGGCCTTTAAGGTGAATAGCATTGATTATTTACTAAAACCTATCGACGAAGAAGAACTTACCGATGCCTTAACCCAGTTTACCGTGCAGGTTAAGGAAAAAGAACAAGGCATCGATGATGGCCAGTTAAAGGGCCTATTGGGGTTGATAAAAGGCGATCCCGATAAAAAAAGCTATAAAAGTACGTTTCTGGTAAGTCAACGAGATCAGTTAATTCCTTTAAAAACGAATGATATTGCTTATTTCTTGATAGATCTTGGGTCGGTAAAAGCAATAAGCAATGATAACCAAACCTATTCCGTAGACGGTAAGTTGGAAGATATTGAAGAAAGTCTAGACCCAACCCTCTTCTATAGGGCCAATAGGCAATGTATCGTAAACCGCGAGGCGATTGTAAATCTAAAATACTACTTCAATGGGAAGCTTATTGTTAGCGTAAACCCGGTCTCGAAAGCGCGTATTATAGTAAGTAAGGCCAAAGCATCTGATTTTAAAGATTGGATGAATTCTTAATTTAATGATTATTATTAATTTCTCAAGAAATAAGCGATAGTACGCCTTAATAAAATGCTTTCTCGCCAATTTCTGCATCCTCTTCTTCCTTCTTTTTATCTATCTGTTCAATCTCGTAAGAGGGTAAATTATCCTTTTTAAAAAAATTAAAAGGAACAGGAATAATGGCTGCCATTATGATCAAAATTAATAACGTAATAAAACGCAAGAATTTTTTTATTCTCATGATAGACTAATTTTTTAGAATGAATTAGTATTTATTTCTCTTTATATGAATAGAGGGTAATAAAATGATTTACTAGTGTCGATTTTAAATCAACAAGAGTAACTACTATGAGATTTTTGAATTTGAATATCGCTAAATGCGATTTGTAAAAGAAGGGATGTAATATTGAGAACTATTTTTTTCTGTGTATAGCTCTTAAGTTGGGTTATTAAATTTTCTACGTTTAATTGCGAATAAGAATCCCAATTTCTTACTGGGAATCGAAACGTTGTTTTTGTGGCGGTGTCATGGATTAATGCATCGTAATGAGTGGTGTTTTGGCTTAAGCGGTTTTCTGTTATAAGTTCTGTGGTATACTGCTCAATCACCGAATCTAGACCTACGGCAAAGTCAAAAGAATATAGGTTGACTATAAACAGAAGTGAAATAAGTAATGTAATAGCATTAGTGCGCCAGCTCATACTATAAATATAAGGCATCTCTTTTAGTAACATGCAATTAAGGAAACTCTAGCATAGGCATTTCAATAAAAAATCATGTAAATCACCAATTAGTTTTTAGTACTAGAGAAACCAAAATTGTTTACTGAACCAATATAAAGGTCAAATAAGGGACTTTTATTTTTGGGCAAAAAATTTATACAAATCGAAGTTTATATTTACCACATATTTGCCCTACTTTTTCAAGATCAGGAGGACCTGGAGGTAATAGTGAAAGCTCTTTAAACATATGTTCTAAACCAGCGGGAAAGATACTTAGCATTGCTCTTGCTTTCTGGTCTCCAACCACCTTCCAAGAGTGTGGCACGCCTTTAGGGCAAAAAATGAGATCCCCGGAATTTAGAGTTGTTTTTTCATTGCCAATGGTCATTTCTACGTTACCACTAAGTACTTGAAAAACCTCATCTTCGTTTTCGTGAATATGAGGGGGAATGCCCACGCCAGGATCGTTATTTTGTTCGATTAAGGTATATTGGCCGTTCGTATCCTCGCCCTTTAATTTAATGTTTTGATTATCGCCCATAACATTCAAGATGCTACCATCTTTATTTCGAACTATTTTTGGGTCGTTAGCAATACCACCTTTCAATTTTTGATGACCTAGTAAAGGAATAATCGAAAAAACAGATATTCCCAAAGCTGTCGATTTAATAAAGTTTTTCCTGTTCATGATTTTAATTTTTGATTGTTCAATATATTTAAGACCTAGCCAAAGAACTAGTTTGCTATTGTTGGGGAACATAACCACTTGTAATGGCACCTGATAGTTTTGCCAAAAGTCGGGCTCTTACATTCTTTTAGGGAAACTTAAGTTGTCTGTATACTTATTCTAGTTGTAGTGGTGGACCTATAACTTTCATATCGTTTTTTTCAAAAATACGGTTGACTTCCGCTACTGTGGGCTCATGATCTAAGGCGGCTATGGTTACAAAGAAATCCTCTAGTTTACCTGCGGGTTGCAAAATCACGACCATTTTTCCTTTTTCCGATTTCTGTGTCCAGGCGTGGGGAACCTTTCGAGGTAAAAATATACTATCGCCAACGGCCATATGATATTTTTCCTCACCTACTTGAAAATAGTAGGCGCCTTCTAAAATGTAGAATATCTCGTCTTGTGAATGGTGTACATGTAACGGGGTTCCTTTTCCTTGCGATAATGAGGTCTGTTCAAATATAGCAATGTCTCCATTGGTATCTTTTCCAGATACCTTAACATCCAAAATATTGGCATTAACACCTTTTAATTTTAAATGACCATGAAAACGACCTTCACCTGATTTTATTTTAAAACCCTTTTCCACTCTTTTGGTTAAATTTTCATAGGAAGAAAACGCCAACATAGGTATTGTGGAAATCGCAAGAAGTGCTGCAAAGAATCCTTTTCTTTTCATAATTAAAAGTGTTAAGTCATGGAAAATATTTTTTGTATAAATCGTTAATAACCAATCTAATATAGGTAATAAAACAATTGCTAATTAAAAATGTTAGTTAAATATTTAAGTGTATTTTACACTATTTAAAACAGAAGAATTGATACAATTATTTGACCATCTTATGGGTTTTAAGGATGCTGTTTGTTTTTTAATTTAGGTAACCTGTTTAGGACTACAAGACAAACCTTATCCTTTATAATCGGCTATTTTCTTTTAAAAATTTTGACGATGGTTTGCCCTAGTTCATCAATTTTATCAAACGGTTCTTTTAATGTCGGGTTGGTAAGGTCAATTAGTGAACTTTCATTTGCACCTACTTGCATGGGGTAGACCAGTAGGTAACTCATCGCGTTGAAGTACTTATTTAAATACGATGGTATTTTGCTCATATTGCTATCATAAGAGGGCTTATCCTTTCTACTCAAAACAATAACAAGATTATCATCTTTCTGAAATTCACTTTTAAGAGCTAAAAAATTATTCCAATCTTTAAACTCTTTGAATTCATAGGCTATCGGGTTTTTTACTTGTAATGCATCAATAGCTACTTTAGTTTCCTTAGTGGCAAAAAATATAAGATTAGCGCTCGAATTCTTGGCGATGTTCCAAACCTTGGTTAGCCAAAACGGAAAACCAATTTCTTTCTCGGCATGTGCAGGAACAATAATCACGTGTCTTTTTATAGTACCAAATGGCTGAGATGGTTTGTATATTAAAGTGGTTGGGTTACATTTCGATAAAATACCTTCGGTTAAATTGCCTAAGAAAGAATCTGAAAGCCCTTTTTTAATATGTAGCCCTAAGATGAGGTCGGTGATTTTATGCTCTTTGGCAACACTCGAAATTCCGTTTACAATATTAATATCGTAGCGTAATAAGGTGTGTATGGTATTATCGGTTGCAGAAGCGGTAACCGTAGCATGTTCTAGAATTTTTCGCGCATGCTTATCCGCAGAACTGCCCATTTCATAATCATCTACAATACTTAAGGCATACAGCCCATTTGCGTTGTTTTTAGATTTGGCGATAATACCTAAATTAATCAGGTCGTCTGTGGTGTCGCTATTGTTAACAGGTATTAAAATGTTCTCTACATATTCTTCATCATACGCTGCCGCATCAGAAGTTTCTAAAAGGGCAATATTCTTGGCACCTTTTTGAGCCACAAACGATGCAATGGTACACGTAAATAAAATCATTAAAATTGTGCCATTCAGAATACTCTCGTTGAGCAGTCGAATCGGTTCTCCCGATGCTGTTTCACCTAGAATTAAATTATAGCCTATTAATACGGCAGCAAGGGTAGCTGCTGCTTGGGCATTGCTCAACCCGAATATTAACCGACGTTCATCTGCCGAAAAGTTAAATGTTTTTTGGGTAAGCCAGGCCGCTAGAAATTTAGCCGATGTAGCAACAATAATCATCACTGCGGCAACTTTAATCGTTTCCCAATCTTTAAAAAATACGCGGTAATCGACCAGCATGCCAACCCCTATTAAGAAAAAGGGAATAAAAATAGCGTTGCCTACAAACTCAATTCTATTCATTAATGGCGAGGTGTGTAGAATAAGTCTGTTGAGCGCTATGCCCGTTAAAAATGCACCGATAATCGCTTCTATACCGGCAAGTTCAGCTAGAAATGCACCTAGAAAAACCATCATTAGTACAAAAATATAATGCGAAATATTATCGTGAAACCGTTTAAAAAACCATCGGCCTATAATGGGAAAAAGCAACATCACCGTTGCCCCGAATATGAGGATGGAAACTGAAAGCTTTACCCAGAATGCCGTATTGACCTCACCGGTATTCATCCCTACAATTACGGCAAGTACTAATAGTGCTAGGGTATCTGTGATTAAAGTGCCACCCACAGTAATATTCACGGCTCTGTTCTTCGCTACGCCCAATTTACTCACCAGCGGATACGCAATTAAGGTATGCGATGCGAACATACTAGCTAATAGAATCGATGTAGGCATCGAAAACTCCAAAACATAAAGACTGACCAAGATGCCTAATACCATTGGAATGATAAAGGTATAGAGCCCGAAAACTAAGCTTTTTTTACTGTTCTTTTTAAAATCCGCCAAATCGATTTCTAGTCCGGCAAGGAACATAATGTATAATAGGCCTGCCGTACCTGAAAGAATAATACCACTATCACGCTCCATTAAATTAAAGCCATACGGACCAACTACGGCACCCGCAATAATAAGACCTAAAAGGGCAGGTATTTTTATTTTATTTAATAGAATGGGCGTGAAGAGAATAATGATGAGTATCAATAGAAATTTCAGTACCGGATTGGTAAAGGGTAGGGTCGTTTCAACGATGTTCAATGAAATCATATAATCCTCATTTTACAACGCTCTAGTAAAATGCGTTAAGATTGCTTTTTAAAGGTAGTTGATAATTGTATATACGTTTTTGAAGTCCATAAAGATTTCAGAACCAATAAGTAAACTTAGTCAATACCCACGGATATTTTGATTGTAAAATTAGAGTAAGACGATGAATGTATTTTGATAGCGTTAGGCTATCATTAGCAATAAATTTGAACTGGATAATACCTTGCTAAAATTAGTATTCCTATACCTAAATCAACTAGGGGCAATCGTATTACGCTTCTATTTTCTCAATCATCTCTTTAAAGAGTCCTAGTAAAAATTTCAGTTTGCCGGCATCACCAGCAGCGGTAAATTTTTGGTTTTCAATTTTTACACCGTACCAATCTTCTTTTCCATTATCGTTACGGATCCATTCTAGGTTCATGGCAGCTATAGAAGTATTCGAAATATCAATTTCAACTTCCCACCCTGGGTTATCTAACGTGGTTATTTGAATTACTTCACCATGTTCCCAATTGCCGTCGCAATTATTCTTAAACCAATCTTGTATCCAATCTAAAATTTCCATGTGTTGTTCGTTCGTTAACTTGAGTGTTATTGGTATTGTTAATGGTTGGTGTAAGAAACGTGGTGTGTTTAATGGCACTTAATTCAGATGATAAAATACATCCAAAATAGTTGTTTCAAGGGTTATCGTTAATTTGAAAATGTAGCCAAATTTAAACCTTTCTTGCTGTTATTTTTAAAATGCTCTAGTTTGGGTGTGTGTTACTTATTTTTTTTGAATTTATTCATCAACCGTACAATCAGAAAAATCTAAAATACTGATTCAATGTCAAGCTTATTTAGGGTTTACTTTGTTTTCAGGTAGTTTGTAGTTCAAATTAAAATTTTCAATTAAGACTGTAACAAACTTGTGAAAACAACTAATAATAATTAGAATCAACCATTAATTTAATCAATTCGTATGAAAAAAGTAAAGACTTCTTATTATTGGTACATGGTCATACTCTTGGTCATGACGTTACTAACTTTCGGGTATTTTTTCGAGTTAGGAGAATCATTTGGTAAAGCCTTAGCAAATTCACACTAAAAATTACGACGATGAAAATTTACAAATTTATTTTTTTGACCATGGGTATAATGGGGTTGGTAGCTTCCCTAGTTAATATCTTCTACTTTGAAAATGGTTCTGGAACGAATTTAACCGGATTCATTAGTTCTGTGTTTTTAATTTGGGTTTCACAATCACTAGATACACTGGTGACCCGTTTTAATACAAAATCGAAACTATTTCACTCAGAAGATGAATAAAGCCTAAAGTCTTTTAGTGCTACTCATCAATTTCGGCATCGGGTAATTCTAAAATGGTGGAAGTCGATAAAGCATTACCCGCAATACCTTTAATAGAACCGAACAGTACATTTATATTTTCTTGTACGCCCCAAATCTGCTTTTCACGAACGGCAAAATTCTTGAACGCCGCTTTCTTTTCATAGTTCAATTGCTTGATCATCGAATCGTAGTTCTCGATAATTCTATTAATGTTCTGTACGAACTCGTTACTGGTTAAGTACGAGTAGAGCAGCTCCATTTTATCGCCTTTGTTCTCGTCAGACGATTTTATCGATTGTGTTTTCAATAATAACTCTCGCAGTACTAACGAGACACTTTTTACTTCGTTAAATCCGCAAATCCAAACACCGTTCTTTTCTCCGAATCTATCCATATCTGGCGGAAAGGTTTCGGTAACAATTACTGCAATATCTGCCTTGCAGTTAATTTGGTCTTGCTTAAGTTTATTGATCCAGTCGTTACTGAAATTCTTGGTACGCTTACTTTCATACACAATAGAACCACAGGTTTGCTGCAACGAATTTATAACCGTCTGCACGCAATCTGCACCACGTGCTCCCTTGCCAACCTCATCTATGTTGTCAAAAGGGTAGGTATTACGTAGAAGCTCTTCAAGCGCCAATTCTTGCACCTCACCTTGCATTTGCATAGAACCTTGCTCGGCCTTACGCTTCATTTCATCAATAAGCTTTTTTTGGTCGTCTAATTGCTTTTGATATTCCTTCTCTTTCATCGCCATCGATTCGCGCTCTTTGGCTTTGGCTTTTTCCTCTATTTCGGTTTGCTTCTCTAGCAATTCTTTCTGAACGTTCAGTTTAAGGTCTTCTGCCTTCTCTTTCAGTTCATTCTCACGTTTTAGCAAATCGATTTCTTGCGAACGTAAGGCTCTATTTTCCTCTTTCTTTTTCTCGTTTTCTTGCTGTAGGGCTTTTAACTGCTGCTCAAAAGTTTCGTTGGTCTGTCGTTGTATTTTCTCCGATTCTTTTACGATACGTTGTTCAAGCTTTTCTTTGAACAGCTCGTTCTCCTTATCTTTTTTCTTCTCGAACTCCTCTTTTTCAAGGGCGAGTTTACCACGTTCTTTATTGAATACTTCAGCCTGCTCAGCAACCTTACGCTCGTATTCGGCTTTAAAATGCGCTTGCATTTTACCGGATAGCGCTTCCTCTACATCAAATTCGTGCCCACAATTCGGACATTTTATTTTATCTACCATGTTTGTTTAAAAGAGTTGTTAGCGTCTAATACATGAAAAGTAGTCGATTTTCATACCTTAACTTTTCAGTGTTGTACTTACTCATTTTATTGCTATACACTAGTCTTGGTAAAGATACCATGTTAGCTGTAATTTTTAGTTCTTGTTTACACTTGCCCATGCAACAAGAAAAAATGCAATGAGTGCCGTTATGGTTCTAACGATATGAAATGACCACCATTCATCTCTTAACGTCATCCAGTTGCCTGGTGGGGCGTTCATATCCCATGTCATCACAATAGTATTGATCGGTTGGTTTCCAAATCTGGTGGTAAGGCCGCTAATGACTAAAAATACGGCGGCAACCAACATAAATATAAAAAGATTTTTATCATTTTTCTGAAGAAACGCCGAGGTTAATGTTAATACGATGGCAATGAGCCCAAGAATCGGCATAAGTGTATTCAAAGCGCTAATGGCGCTTTGCTGCTGTTCAATATACGTGGCTGCCGATAAATTATTTGGATTATACCCGAGCAAAACACCAAAGATAGATCCCGCTACTAATCCTACTACTAAAACGTTGAGCACTCGAATAATAGATGTTTTCATATGAGCTGTTTTTAAGGATAAAAGAATATTTATGTACTAGAAATGTAGTTAAAATTAGGGTGTAATACCCCTACTAATTGCGTGTATTGTATGTAGTGTATAGTGGTTGTGATTGCAGTGGTTGAGAGCGTGTTGAAATTATGGTATTTTTTTGGTATTTGTCTGTAGCAACATTTTTGTTTTACTGACAATTGTCATAGTATGAATTGTCTGTGAAGTATAAATTTGTTAGAATATAAATCACCGACCTATGATTTCACAAATGATACCCCTTGTTAATTGGAGCTACGGCGTAATTCTTATTGCTAGTTTTGGAGTAGTATGTTTAGGACTTGTACTTATCGTATTAAATTTAATGAAGAACGACAAGAAAAAGCAAGAGTAACCATATGTTGGTGTTCCTTTACCGCTAGGTGAAACGATACCAAAGCTGTTTTTTGTTAAAATTAATGGACCCTCATTTCTGAGGTCGAAAGTATCTATATATTTTGTAACTTATTAGTTATTAAATAGATACAACCATGAAAATCAAAAAAGAAAGTATTCCGACGACGATGCAAGCACCCGGTACCACCATGCGGGCGCAACCTAATTTAGGAGGTATGACCGTTTGTTACAACGAACTACCCAAAGGCACTGATTTTACACCACTCTTAAACGGATTAAAAAATGACAGCTGCCATTGCCCGCATTGGGGCTATATGGTAGAGGGCGCTCTGTTGGTCATTTATGATGATGGCAAAGAGGAAGTACTGGAAAAAGGAGATGTCTTTTACATGCCTTCAGGGCATACCGCTATTGTAAAAGAAAATGCCAAAATAATTGAGTTTAACCCAACCAAAGAATTCGATGAGGTCATTACCCATGTGGGGATGAAAATGGCGGAGTTAGGAGGCTGAGTTTAATACGCAACCAAATCCAATTTAAAGCCATTGATTGCTTTTTCGAAGTACTTATTGATACAATACATATCTAGGCGGTACCAACCCATTTAATCGCATGGACACTAACATTTGTGCCCTATGGTGCGTAATATGGTCTGCGAGTAACATAAAGATTTGTCGTTTACTTCTGTTTAACCCAAAATAGTCTAGCTCAACTTCTAATTGTGCAGGTTCAACATCTTGTAAAAGTGCGATAGCCTCGGTAAACGTTTGGTCTATACGTGCCATCATTTCTGCCTTTGTTTTGTTGGCAGGTTTAAAAACGGTGTCGGTTTGGTACACGCGTGCTTCCCTGTTGCCTATGAGTGACTGACTGTGCCAATCTAGCGCATAACCAATATGCATTAAGTTCTCTGAAAAACTCAACGATTCTTCTGTGGCTTTATAGTCATACTTTTCTGCAGGCATCATTTCTGCCACAAGTAGTAAATATTTACGGGAGTTTTCTAAACGCTCTATGGAGTCTTCAATGAATTTGTCTTGTTGGGCGAAGAGAGGAGCTGTGGTTGCGCTAAAAAATAATAGGATGGTTAGGGTGAGTAGATGTTTCATGAGATTAAATAAATTTGTTAATCGACCGGATATATAATATAATTATCATGAACTGCTTTTGTTGGTATATCTCCCAATGCTGTAAGAGCGCTTGAAAGTTCTTTTAAAGTTAGCACGCTTAAAGGAAGTTGGTGTTCATTTGGCTGATACATAGTTTCCATTGGGTAGTCAACTCCGGATGTTTGAGTCATTTCAATATGGTTACCAAGTATGGTTGAAACCTCATTAGTAGTAGTGAAATTCACAAGTCTTTCAATACTCATTTTAAAAGCATTCCAATCATTCACATACAACCTACCTGGATAAAATGTATCTCCGGTCAATAGAATTTTCGTTGCGGTGTCATAGACAGCAATTGAAGAAGCTTGATGTCCAGGAATAGGTATTATTTTTAGTAATCGATTGCCTAACTCAAAATCTACAATTTCTTCAGGCCAATTAGATATGGTATAAAAGTTCTTTACATCTTCAACTTCTAGACCGATAACGGTTGTATTTGGTTTCCCTTCAAACTGACCATCTGCTGCATAGTGGTCTCCATGCTTATGCGTATGCGCTACAATTAATTCAATTTCACCGTTTTTTTCAGACCAGTCGCTAATTATTTGATGTACTGTTTTATAAAGAGGGAAGATGTCATCATCTTTCGTAGCACCAGTATCCATTAATAATGCTTTATCCTCGCCAATAAAAAGAAACATAAAAGGCGCTTCATAATTTGCGCATTTATTTTGACGTAAAATCCACGTATTATTAGTGTATTGAACAACCTGAATTGGTGGGTCAGTAGTATCTTCACAATTTTCAGAACCATGAATCCAATTTTGAGAAGTTAAATCAACGGGCTCTTCAATGAAGTTGTCTTGTTGGGCGAAGAGTGGGGTTGCAGCTGAGGTTATAAATAATAGGATGAATAGGTTAGTTACTTGTTTCATGGGGTTCTATTTTTAACGGTTGGGCTCGTATGTTTGATTCTAACTTTGAAGATAAGATATTTAGAACAATGAATTATAGCCTTTGTTAGGCACAGGCTTCTTTTGTTTTTTCATATTTTTCTTCCATTATATATTGAATTTTAGATGACAGCCTGAGCCTCTATTTCAATCATGAACCCCTCGTTTGCAAGCCCTTTTACACTAATCCATGTACTCGCAGGTGGATTTTTGGTACCGAAATTTTCCTTGAGTTTTGATTTGATGATTGGCCCATCTCCTTTCTGGAAATCCACTTTATAAATTCTAAGCATCATAATATTTTCCATCGTTCCACCAACTGATTCAATTGCAATTTTTAGATTATCAATTGCTTTTTGAGTTTGTATTTCCAAATTATTTTCTCCAATTATATTTAGATTTTCATCCCATGCAACTTGACCAGAAATGAATACTAATTTTCCAGGTGTAGAAATTACAACTTGTGAAAAGCCATTTTGCTTTGAATTAAAAAGTGTTCCAGGATTAACTGCTTTCCTTACCATATTAGTTTTATGTTTTTCTTGCTTGTGCCTAACGGTTTGTGTATGGTTCGTTGCGTTCGTTACGCAACTAAAATTGTAAAATAAACTGACCCTTTGGGAAATCTGCAGGATTTTCCGAGTACACACAGACCCAGCAATTAATTATACATGTTGTTGTGCTCTGTTATTTTTTATTCTTTCCAATTATCCATTACACTTCGCAAATCCGAACCGTCAATGGCCTCAATCAATTCAAAATAAATTCCGTTAATGTCTTCCGTGTGAGCAATTTTAACTCCAGTAAATTTACTTATAATAGGCTTCATAGATTTGAGACCAATACTATGAATATGACTCACTATTGAATCCATATTATAAGTTTCAAGACCGAAATAATCTATTCCTTCCGGTCGCTCTTCATTTGCGGGCAAAAGTTCTATAAAAGTGGATTTATTGATTTGAAAATAAGCGAAAATTGGTTTTCCATTCTCATCATTATATTTGTATGTCATTGGGAAACCAAGATCATTTTCATAAAAATCCGTTGCTTTATCGAAATCAGAAACTCTTAATCCAACATGATTTAGACCAAGGATTCTAGCTTCTTCCTTAATATCTGTTGAGCTCTGCATGCCAACTCCAAAACCAGTCAAAAATAAAATTGAGGCAATTGCTACCAATGTAAGTTATCTTATCATAAGTAATGTTTTAAAAGAGCACAACAATTGTATAAAGCAACTAGTGCCTATATTCCCAAATATCAAAGAAAATAGTTACTTGTGATTATACCAATTTTTTAAAAATTTTCGGCTAAAGTGGTAGGGGAGTGTACTTTGCTTGGTCTACTGCAAGATAAAAAAGATTGTGGTATATTTTCATAGGGGTTTCCGTAAAATTGTAAGAAATTATTTTTATGTTAAGAAGTTGGTGAGGGGGTTTTTAGGTGTTGTTGGAGATGTTGACACGTAAGTTCTCGATACATTTTTTAGAACCGCTCTGCTTATCTAAAAAACACTCGAAGTGACAGTATAGCAATGAAGAATGTTCTAACAAAAACGCCTTGTCAGTTCGAGTGGTTTCTGCAAGAAAATGTATCGAGAACAGGTTAGGAACATAAGAGCTTCTCGATACTAACTTACTCGTACCTCGTAAATTCACTCGAAGTGACAATAGTACTTAGAAGTAACAGGCTAACCTAATAGATGTTTCTCTATTAGAATTTTATGCTTTTTCGAAATGTTTTTTCACAAAAGCTACTTGTTCATTATCTGTAATCTTATCTGATGATGCTATATCTATTTTGATATTCTTAAAATGTGAATTTTTATTTAAGTGATTATGTAGTTCTACTTTTGCGTTTGTTGGTCCAAATAGCAGCACATGATTATATTTTAAAATTTGAGCTCCAATTTTGTCATAAAATTTTTCATTCATTTGCTGTCTTTTGTTATGCATAAGACTTTCGCTCCGATTCAAGGCATCTTCCTTGGTGTCTGAAGTAAATTTAGATGTAATAGATCGAGATTCGTTTTTTGAATCTATATCAATCAAATTAGCATCTGAATGATCCATCCAAATACCTAAATTATTATTTGTTTTCATATTGAATATTTTTGTTTTTGAATTTTTGCAAGAATACTTTCTATAGCAGTTTTTATTTTATCAATAGCACCTTTTACAGCAAGATTCATAATGCCTGTTTGATTAGCAATAACAATGGATTTTCTGCCCTCAATCCTAGCTTCTGGAAGACACGAGATATCATTAAATTCGTCTTTTCTTCCACTCTCATCTTTCAAAAAAGCCTCTACTCTAGTGATATGGGACTCGAACCTTTGTTATGCCTCTGCGATTTTAGAAGAAAAAAAATTGGCACTTCTTTTTTCTCCATTAAGGGTTTTGTCTGTATTTATTTGGATTGTTATATGTATCGTTTTTTAATGCTTTTTTGCATAGGTTTCTAATATCTTATTTAGGGAATCTAAATATCCTTTTAGGGCATCTTTATTTACTTCTTTTTCATTTTTGAAAAAGAAGTTTCTTGGTATTTCATTTATGTATTTAATCAGTTCTGGATGTTCCTCTTGAATTTTTATGGTTGTCAATCGGATATTTTCATTAAGGTCATTTTGAGATTCCATTTTCTATAATTTTCTAAAAATTAAAAGCATCTTTATTTTAAAAATGCTTTTAACAAATACTATTGATATTTAACCAGCTATAGCATGTTGATCCGTATCTTTTTTTAGCGATTATCATTTTTCGTTCTGTTGTTTCTTTATGGTTGGCTTATCAATTTTATACTGTTTGTTCAGTTGGTTGATATTTCCAGTCGGATTTGTTGGATTAGATTGCTCTGTTGTTCTTTTGAATTTCTTATTATCTTTAATAACTCCCATGTTTATTGTTTTAATTGTTCATTCATAGTATACAGCTTTAAAATTTGAAGTTTACCAATACTATCACAATACCAATAATACTGA